>Ga0256835_1000929_pt1 | contig 18970 bp, 19 predicted proteins | sample PIR30metaG_FD_185972 | JGI IMG/M metagenome (GOLD analysis project Ga0256835, IMG submission 185972) | Hydrothermal vent microbial communities from East Pacific Rise, Pacific Ocean - PIR-30 | ecosystem: Environmental > Aquatic > Marine > Hydrothermal vents | place: Pacific Ocean: East Pacific...
TGCATAGAAACCTTTACTGAATTCAAAATCTATGTTTGGATTCATAACCGGATATATTAGCCTGGAAAGCAGAGTCCTGGAATAAGTAACTATATCGCTATCATGAAGCGCTATAACATTTGCCTCCTTCTGACCCAGCAACAGTCCAAATCCAAACCACACCGCTCTACCCTTACCGTCCGGCCCAACATATAACCCTGCATCTTCCAGTTCAGCTATAAGTTCCTTCACCTGAGGATGTTCCAGCCATAAAACGGTTATCCTGTAAGGATATTCCTTTATTTCCGCTTTAACCCTTTTAAAATCTTCCTCGGTCGCCTTTCCAAGAACTATTAAAACCTGATGAATATAATCAACCCCTCTGAGAGTCTCCATAATATTCTTCATGGCGGGTTTTGCGTAATCCTCGTAAGTGGCCGGGATCAATACTGTTGTTTTTATATACCTGGAATATTTGGCAAGCTCCCTTTCAATTTTTTCGGTTCCTTTATCCCCAAGAAGATGAAGGGTTGTTATACTTCCTGTCTGATGGATATCAGCCATTTATCTTCCTCCTTTAAATCTTTTCCAGTATTTCCAGGATTGCCTGGTTCCAGCCAACCGGTCCCCTTCCACTGTAAATTTTAGCATCAGGTAAAGCCTGTTTCAAATAATCTATGTAAGGATTATCATCTGCTGAAACTATAATGGGAACATCAACTGCGGCAAGCATTTCGAGATCGTTTGGACTATCCCCCAGGCCTATCTTTAACACCCCCACAAATTCTTCCCCCATTTCCCTCAAAAGGAGCTTAAGTGCATCGGCCTTGGTATGGTGTCCTGAAATATGATGAAACCTTCCCCCTGTCTGTAATAAATATCCTCTATCTCTGGCTTCCCTCTTCAGTTCCTCGAACGTATCTTCCGACCCCTCGAAAACAAAAGGTAAGTCATATTCCCTCTCCCTTGCAAGGGCTGCGAGTTCCATTGGTAGATTTGTGAGCAGGGCAACTTCTTCTGTTGTTAAATCGAGGAAACTCACCAATCTCACCCCATGTTCAATGGCAAAACTTTGAAGAAAGTTATTAAGGATTTCTGCCCTTATACCAAGAACCAGCTCATAGTATTCAGAATCGATACCCTCTTTACCCCATTTTAACCAGAAAGCTCTGGGGATATATGCAGCGCCCCCATTCTCCACAATAAAAGGATCGTTTATATCCAGTTTGTGCTGAAAATAAATTGTCTCGCCGATGGTTTTGCTGGTGCAGAAAATTATAGGGATATTTCTTTTCTTTAATTCCTCTATGGCTGGTAGGGCAGGAGAAAAATCATAAGTCTCTTTATCCAGTAATGTATTATCAAGATCTGTTATAACTATAAAATCAGGTTTTCCTTTCACATACCAATTCTACCCCCCTTAAGCCGGGGAAGCAAAATCACTTTTTTTCCGTTTCCTTCTCTACTTTTTTTACCCCTATAGAAATTTCAAAAGAAATAGCACAGGACCCTCCATCCGGGTCAGATGCTACAATTGTAAAGGGAAATTTCCCTTTCTTTTTTGGGATCTTCCACTCAAGAACGTTTCCCTTCAAAACAGCATCCTCAGGTGCTTCCTTTAGTTTAATTGTAATGCTCTCAGGGGGGTCATCTTCATCCTTTACTTCTATTGTATACTTGTAAACCTCCCCGGGTTTCAGGCCCTGTGCTGATGGGGGGGAGCTAATGATTTCAGGCGGTATATCTGCCACCCTGTATCTTAAACTCTCTTTATAATCTATCAATCTATCTTCATCATCCTTCAAATAAACACCGGCCCACACAAAGTCACCCTTCTTAAAGTATTCCGCTGCCAGCACTGGATAATTTAATTCAAGCCTTTTCCCGTTTACAAACCATATATACTGATAATAGTAACCTTCCGGAGGCTCCGGAGGCATTACTTCCACGGTAACATCTGTCTTCTGGGTAATCCTGGGAGGTGTAAGAGAAACCTTCTCTATCCTTACGTAGGCCTGTGAAAAAAGCAATGGAATGATAATCAGTAACAGAACAACTCTTTTCATTTCAATACTCCCCATAAAACATTGCAAGGCTTGCAGTATCCAGGGTCTTGGATGAAAGAAGGTGATTATTTCTATCGTAAAGCTCTCCCTTTACGTAAAACTGAACAGCAAGAAATGTGAATCCTTCACCCATGGAAACACCTGAAGGAAACGGAGGTACAAATTCGCCCATTATTCTGGGGTTGTCAAGTTCCGAAGCAGATGTAGGTTGTGGTAGATAAAAATGTGCCCTGCGCCCATCAGAAAGCGTAATTGTCTGATCCATGGCAGAAATTACTCCGGAAAATTCTCCTGTTGGCGGGGATTTTGCTATCTCCGCATACCCATAATTTGCACCACCATCTGCAATGTAAAGGGCTGAAATTGCTTTATGGGTGTATGAAACAGTCTTCATTTCAAGGTGTGCCATGGTTAAACCCACCGCACTTATTAAGGCAAGTATAAACACCGCCATCAAGGTTAAAATAAAAATACTTCCTTTCTCTCTCATAATTCCTCCTTTAATAAACTGAAAAAGCACTTCTTGGAGTAAATGTGCTGGTCAACTGAATCAACTTCATATGTGTCCATGGATCTGTTGCAATACTAATAGCATCTCTATCACCCGCAGCGGTAAGGACAAAAGTCCTGTTGTATTTCTCCCGAAATCTTTCTGTAACTCCTGAAATCGTAATTCTTATCCCCTTGATCTGTTTGGTTAATATAAGTGGATAAAGGGTAGTGAAGGGAGGATTTGAATAAACATTGTTCACCATGGGATCGCTTGAACTGGAAGTACAATACATATCCATGGTACCCGTTGTTGTATCGGGAACCAGATACTCAATTTGAAGATCAACGATGTTTTTCGCCAGGGGAACGCATAATTCTGCCTGAAGACCGCTGGAACAGGGATTTGAATTACCCTGTGTGTCCATGCTAACAACAAGATAGTATTCGTTGTTAAACCGTCCGATAAAATAGATCCCAAAGAAGTTCAATTTGACCACTGCAGAACCATTTCTACTATAGGTAAGAACATTACCAGCTGTGGGATTGGTGGGATCCAGATAGTTGGGAATAAAATCCCTATAGGAAAGCTTGATCTGACCTCCGCTGTCGGAATATTGAAATTCTCCTGAGTAGTAAACAGGTGTTCTTCTAAGGGTCAGGGTATTGGAAGAAGCATTTACGCCTGTAACCTTAAAAATGTAAAATCCGTCCTTTGACATTATCATACCAATATCATTGACCTGCCACAGAGATTCACCTGTGGTAGATACAGGATTTATTACTTTATCAAGAACTATAGTGGTATTTGTAGGATACCAGGAGGAATTTGAAATTCTCGTAAGGGTTCTCACATCGCCATAAGCAATTATTATACCGTCCGGGTCCGTATCCCTGCCTGAAGAAGAAAACTGACCTGAATTCAAAGGAATTATTCCCCTGAAAGGAGCAGAAGTATTGGCTCCCATGAAGGATCTTGCTCCTGCTACATTTATAGCAGAGCCCGCCTGGGAAATTTTTTCCTGAAGATCAAGGAAAGCGGTCCTTATCTGGGACTTTATCATTACCCTCTTGTTCTCCTGAAGAAAACTACGCTGGTGAAACACCATGGCAGAAACCAGAGCCATTCCTATTAAAACAAAGATAAACATCACCACCAGAAGCTCTGCCAGACTCATTCCTTTTTCTCTCATTCTAACCTCCTATTGAGCCACCACTATGGTAGAAAGTGATAGCAACTTATACTCTCTGGCACTATTGCTTTTTCTCCATTTTATATCCACAGTAACCCGGTAAAGATTCATGTCAGCTGTCCCTGTCTGGGTAAAGCTATACTCTCTTTTATACTTAGGATAAAGAGGAATTGTTCCGTAATCATCGACGGAAAAAGAACCCTGGGAAATTCCCTGGGGATTGGCTTTGACCTTTTCAATACCCTGTTCTGCAAGATAGAGTGCATCTGTCCTGAGGGTATTTGTCCTGTCAAAGGCATATCTGGCAGAAAAGGCTGAAAGAATAAATATAACGAGAAGCCCAAGAATTCCAACTCCAATTAATGCCTCTATCATAAATTGTCCTTTTTCATTACTCATGATCCCCCCTATTTAACAAAATGCCTTGTTGTTTCAATGCCACCCAGAGGATAAAGAATTATTCTTATATAGTGATTGGGAATGGTTTTCTGTGCTACACGTATTTCTATAAAGCTTAAAATGTAGTTGTTTGCTCCCTGTTGTATAACCATGCGACCATCGGGAAAGAATATTATATCAGTAGCCGGATTCAGAGAGATAATTGCCTGATCCGCAAGGGAATGGGTGGTTTTTGGAACCGGAACAAAACCTGTGCTTTCCTTTTTCTGAATCTCATAAGATCTGGGATTACTGGCATTGTCAAAGTGAATTCTAACAAGTTTCTCTTCCTTCATCGCAAGTCCCCGGGCTTTGTAGACCGTCATTATAAACTGGTTTGCTTCCCCACGAAGATTCCAGTTGTATTTCGCTTTACCCAATGCAGTGGCAGCCACGGCAAGAATAATCCCCATAATTGACAGTACTACCAGAAGCTCAATAAGTGTAAACCCTTTCTTATTCCTCATGTAAAACCCTCCAGTAAACAGGACCAAATATGTTGCTCAAAGACAGAGATTTTTGTTTGACTATCTTCTTGGAACCAGGGGTTGAATCTGTAACGTATATTTCGTATCCTCCAAGGCTTGCTACTCCGCCTCCACTCACTCTGCCTTCCATTCTAACTGCACTAACGTCTCCACCACAACCGGGCACAGTAATTCTATATGCATGCATCTTTCCACCAGCAGAACATATATCTCCTATTCCGGCAGGAGAATAGGTGGTGAAATAAAGATCTCCGAAAACGAATGGGTCATCAAAAAGTTTTTCTCCGGTGTCAGGAAATTCAAGCTTCCAGCCCTGGGCGTTGGATGACAGGGTAACTGAAGATGGGTTATTGTCTTCGTCGAATATGTCGTCCACATTTTCAAGTATAGAGGAAATATCCTGCAGATCATCCATTTCAATGGGAGTTGAAGGTATTCCTGTCGGATCTATTATTCCAACCATGTGCCATGTAGCATCGTTATTTTTGGGCTCATCTCTTCTTCCTGTACCAGCAAATACCCATCTTCTACCGCAGCTATCTAAAGCCACAGCAACTTTCTGGAAAATCGGTTGATCACTTCCAAGGCTTGCCAGCTTGCCCATGTGCCAGTCATCCTTATCGTCGCTACTAATGTCCACTTTCCATATATTTCCCCTGATATCCCCTACGTAAATAGTATCTATTATTCCATCATCGTTCAAATCCACTGCTGTTGGTGTTCCTACAAGAGAATGGAGATTGTTTACAACCTCATATTCATCCTGTGGAGGATGAAGGGTAATTGTTCTATTACCCCGGGTAATTGTTATGGTCGGTTCACTCCTTACGAAAGCCTTAATAACCTCTCCAGAACTTGCGTTTAAAATGAATAACCCTGCACCCTGGTCTATGCTGTTCCAGTCGCTGGGTTCGTAATCTCCTGGATAACCTCCTGTCACGAAAACAGCGTAAATTTTATCGGGAGAACCGCTAATCTCATACTTTACAAGTCCAACCTTGGGCCTTGCCCAGGTTTCTCCCATAAACTGGAGCCAGTATTCTCCCTTCCACTTATGCTGATACGGTGAAGATAGACATATCTCCTGAAAATAAGGTGGTCCTTCCTGTCCCAGTTGAGGCCCCCCGGCGTTGTTCCAGAATGTTATACAGTCTATATTATCAACAGGGGGAACATTGGGAAATTCCCAGAGAACTCTTCCATATCCCCTGTTATTGTTATCCTTATTAAAACCTTTTGTTGGATCTGTAACATCTATCCCGTAATACCGCTTTCCTCCCTGTCTGAGCCCAAATGTAAGAAGGGTATAAAAGTCCCTTTCATTGAAGGACTTACTCAAATCATTAACCCTCACATCCTTTGCTGTCAGATAGCCGTCCACGGAATAATCCCAGGAATTATTTATAGCGGTACTTGTCAGAGTAGGAAGAGTATTGGTGGGCACAAATTCCCTTACCGTCATCCCTGCCTGATAGGTTGTACCGCCATTATTCCATTCCTTAACGGTAACAACGTGAAGAGCACCATCGTTAGCTCCATAATAAACCAGAGGATTTCTATTCTTCCAGTTGTTGTAGAATTCTTCATATTTTTTCCCATAGAGTGGCAGGTACTTAAGAAAAACAAAGGGTTTTCCAACCATTACCACGTTTGAATGAAATACATCTCCATGAGCCCACCAGTCGCCGCTGGTATTACAGGATACCTGAAGATCAGTATTATTCGGGGTAAGGGTACAGCCGAGAAGCGCTGAATTTATGGATGGAATATTGCCAAGTTTGTTGTAAGGAGACGGAATCTGATAAAACTCCAGAACGTAATTACTTCCTGCTCCTGAGGAAATCCCGGACAACGGGGCAGTTTTTGTATATAAATATGTATAAACATTAGAAAGTAAATTATTTCGTGTACTGGCAGAGTTCAGGTTTTTGTTCTTCAGGAAGTTTGTGAGCACTGTACCTGCATCCCAGGCTGACCCTGTAGGATTTCCTTCGGAATCGGTCTCAAATTCACCGTTTTCGTTCAGCTCGTAAGCCTCCATATGACCTTCCCATATCCTGCGGTCCTCGTAAGGTTTAAACCAGCTGATGAACCCATAGGCTTCGCCCAGTGTCACTGACTTGGGAGCCGAAATAGGAGCAAAGGAGGGGTTGGATTGAAGAATATAGTGGATTGCGTTTCTGATACTACTCACAAGCTGCTCATAGTTCTGAGCATCGTAATATTGACCTCCTCCCACCTGAGCTGCGTGCTGAAGAAGATGGGAGTCACCCTGTCTGAACTTAATGGTATACGTTGTAAGATTTTGATTTCCATCGAGATCTGATCTAAGGTCGTGGTTGTAAAGCCACCAGGCTGCATCATCAAGTAGATTGCTTCCAAAGGCCTTTACATCATCACTATCATTATCCCCATCAAGATCATATAATTTACTGCAATTTCCCTTAAGTCCCTGAATAAATGCAAAGTATTTACATCTTGATACGCTATCACATCCACACTGGAAATTATCTGAGGTAGGATATCCATCGGTCATCAATATTGTAAAGTTCTTCTGACACCATGCAGTTATAGGAGAGGGACAGGGACCATTCGAACACTTACCTTTGGTAAGCCCCTGAGCAAAATATCTTCCTGCTGTATCAAGGGTTTCAGCAAGGGGAGTATATCCATAAGGCTGTATCTGGTAAACACTGTTCATCATAGCGTGTCTCCAGGAAGCACACTGATCAGGATTTGTCTGGGTACAGTTTTCAGCATCTGAAACATCCTTTACAGGGTAAACAATCTTTCCTCCCTTACTCTTGTATCTACTGTAACCGGTCTGATGGAAATACATAAATCCTATGTTCAGATCATTTCTGAAGTCATCGATCAGCTCAATCAGAGTTCTCTTCGCAGCTTCAAGTCTGGTAGCATAATAGGTGTAATGATTGTGCCAACCATAGCGGTCACAATAGGAAAATGTAAAAGTTTTCCATCCATCTACAGTGGTATATTCTTTGAAGTCATTATAGGCTGCCTGATCTCCTATATAAACATCACAGGACCCCATGGAACCAGATTGGTCCAGTATAAAAAGCAGGTTTGGTTTTGCATACATCGTAAAAAATACTCTATCGTCTGTAGCAGTATGCCCTGCTGGATAAATAAGACCTGGCAATATTATTAATAATCCCACCAAAGCCAAAATTCCTTTTCTCATTTTTCCCTCCTTATCGTTCCTTCCACTTTTCTTACCTCCGATACTAAATAGCAAAAATTATGCCAGCCTTAAAACCCCTGAAATAAAAAAAGGGGAGGCCTTTGCCTCCCCTTTATAATGTGTAAAAATTACCCGGTTTTCTTCAGTACATATCCATTCCGCCACCGGGCATCTTGTGTTCTTCCTTCTCCGGAATTTCGGAGATCAGAGCGTTGGTCATGAGAAGAAGTCCGGCTACAGAAGCAGCGTTCTCAAGAGCAATTCTTGTAACCTTGGCAGGGTCTATAACACCGGCCTTTACGAGGTCTTCAAACTTCCCGGTAAGAGCGTTAAATCCAAAGTTTACATTATCATTCTCCAGGATCTTCTCCACAACAACAGAACCCTCAAATCCTGCGTTAGCTGCTATCTGCTGAGCAGGAACCCTGAGTACCTTCTTTATAATGTCAACTCCAAGATTTTCATCTCCATCGAGCTTGAAGTCTTCCATTTTCTGAAGAATTCTGAGATAAGCCACTCCACCGCCGGGAACTATTCCTTCTTCTACGGCTGCCTTGGTGGCGTGCATGGCATCTTCCACCCTTGCCTTCTTTTCCTTCATTTCAGGCTCAGTTGCCGCTCCGACCTTAATGACAGCCACTCCACCGACCAGTTTGGCAAGCCTTTCCTGGAGTTTTTCCCTGTCATAATCGGAAGTGGTTTCCTGTATTTCTTTGCGAATCTGTTCTATTCTTGCCTTAATGTCTTCCTCTTTACCCTTTCCACCAATGATGGTGGTATTTTCCTTGTCTATAATGACCTTTTCGGCCTGTCCAAGCCAGCTGAGGTCGATCTTGTCAAGCTTCACACCGAGATCCTCAGAGACAACCTTACCACCGGTAAGAATTGCAATATCCTGGAGCATTGCCTTCCTTCTCTCTCCGAAACCAGGTGCTTTAACTGCAGCAGAGACAAAGATTCCCTTGAGTTTGTTAACAACCAGGGTGGCAAGGGCTTCGCCTTCCACATCCTCAGCTATCACAAGGAGTGGTTTTCCTGTTTTTGCAACCTGCTCCAGAAGCGGGAGGAATTCACGTATGGAGGATATCTTCTTTTCATGAATAAGGATATATGGATTTTCGAGTACCACTTCCATCCTTTCAGGATCTGTTACGAAGTACGGAGAGAGGTATCCGCGGTCGAACTGCATTCCCTCAACGACTTCCATTTCAACCTTATTGGACTTTCCCTCTTCTACGGTGATTACACCATCCTTCCCGACCTTTTTCATGGCCTCTGCAATGATCTCACCTATCTCCATATCGTTATTGGCGGATATAGCTGCAACATAGGCTATTTCGTTTTCCTTTACCTCTCTGGAAATTTCCTTCAGGCTTTCTACTGCCTTTTCAACCGCCTTGTCAATCCCTCTCTTTACAAGAGCCGGGTTGGCGCCAGCCACCACATAACGAAGCCCCTCATGGAATATTGCCTGTGCAAGAACTGTTGCGGTTGTAGTTCCGTCACCTGCAACATCAGAGGTTTTGGTGGCAACTTCCTTAACCATCTGAGCTCCCATATTTTCCCATGGATCCTTAAGCTCTATCTCCTTGGCCACTGTGACTCCATCCTTTGTTACATTGGGAGCTCCAAACTTCCTTTCGATTATGACGTTTCTCCCCTTGGGACCAAGGGTTACCTTTACTGTATTTGCAAGCTTATCAAGTCCTCTTTTAAGATGATCAAAAACTTCATCTCCAAGTTTAATGTCCTTTGCCATGGCTCACCTCCTTATTTTTCTATTATGGCCAGGATTTCGTCCTCGCGGACTATCACATACTCTTCGTCTCCGATTTTTACATCGGTACCAGAATATTTACCTATTAAGACTTTATCTCCGGGTTTAACGCTCAGAGGAACCTTCTGTCCATTTTCCAGTATTTTACCATCGCCCACCGCGATTACCTCTGCCTGCTGGGGCTTTTCCTTTGCAGTATCAGGAATAATAATCCCCCCTTTCTTTACCTCTTCCTCTTCAAGTCTCTTAAGAACTACCCTATCATACAAAGGCTTGATCTTCATCCCTCACCTCCTTTATCATTTTTTACAATGTGATTATAGCAAATCTGGTATATCTTAATGCAAGTCAATATTCTGGAAAATATGAAGCTATTTTTAATTATTTTTAAAGATTTTGTTTATTTTCTTTTGATTCTATACTTTTTCATTTTCTCTGTGAGTGTATTCCGGTGTAACCCGATATCCTGGGCAGCATCCTTTATCTTTCCACCGTTCTTTTTAAGGGCCTCTGTGATGAAGATCTTCTCGATTTCCTCCTCAAATTCCCTTAAGGTTACTCCACAACTTAATAAATACCTTATTATTTTTTCAAGTTCAGTTCTGATTTCCATCTCTCTCTCCATATTTTTTCTACATGGCTGGCCAGGTAAACCCCGGCCGAGTATAGATGAGGTCCTGTTCTGGAAGAAAAAACCCAGGACCTCGATGACTCGAAAGAAGCAAGAAACAACGCAACAACAGAAAGAAGAATTACAGCTTTAAAAACAGCAAAAAATGCTCCTACAAGTCTATCGAAGAACCCTATAAACCCCTTCATTATAAAGGATATAAAGAATGAAACCATCGCAAAGGCCAGATAAACCACGATAAATGTAAGCGCAATGGAAGAAAGTAAAAGTAAACCCCCTCCTTTAATGTACTGGCTTAAAAAAATCTGAGCTCTCTGGTAATGAAACATCGCAAGATAGGCTGCAAGAAAGAGGCCAGCCAGGGAGAGAATTTGTCTGAAAAAACCCCGTATAAATCCGTAAATAAAGGAAAAAATTAGTACGAATATCACTACGGGGTCAAAGCCCATCCCTCCTCCTTTTTAATTGCTCAACGATATCATAATCACAATACACTGAACCAAGGGCTATATGGGGTTTCCTTCTCCCGTGAAAATCACTTCCACAGGTAGGAACCAGAGAAAATTTTAATGCCAATTCCCCATAAAAATCAACCTGTTTTTTCGAATGATACGAATTCCTTACTTCTATTCCTATAAGTCCACTTTCTTTCAAATCCTCAATTTCCTCTTCTGTAAAAGGAATATAGGCTCCAGGATGGGCAAGCACAGGGACAGCCTTTAACTCCAGAACCATTGAAATAGCTTCCTTGATTGGTATATACACTCTCTCCACGAAGGCTGGCTTTCCTGGAAGGAAATAATCATAATAGAAACTCCTTACCGGATCCTTTTCCCTCAGGTACTTTTTGAGAGAGTACTTGTTTATAGCTATTTCGGCTATTATAGGCCCTGTAGGAGGTCTTCCATGGCTTTTTGCCATAACCTCGTCAAAGGATATCTCCATTCCAAGAGCTGAAAGTTTTTCCAGCCTTTTTCTGGTCAACTCCATTCTGGTTGCACTGATTTTTTCTATCAAAGTCCCCGCTTTTCGGTGGTCAAGGAAGTACGCAAGGAGATGGACTTCCCTCCCCTTATAGCCTGTGGTGAGTTCTACTCCTTCTATAATCTCTATCCCTTCCCTGTTCCCTGATTCAAGCACAGAAGGATAGGCCTCCATACTGTCATGATCTGTAATAGAAAGAGCATAAAATCCCTTATATTTAAGGGTATTTACTATTTCATCCGGATCGACTTCTCCATCAGAGCTAAAGCAGGAATGAATATGAAGGTCAACCTTCTTCACCAAAGAGCCTCCGCAAAGCCTCTCTATATTTTTTCATCGTATTCTCCACAACATCTTCAGGAAGGGGAGGTGGTGTGGATTTCCTGTCCCAGTTAGTGCTCAAAAGATAATCCCTCACGTATTGTTTATCAAAACTGGGTTGAGATTTTCCGGGTTCATACTCTTCTGCTGGCCAGAATCGGGAGGAGTCAGGTGTCAAAACTTCATCTATCAGTATTGGTTTTCCATCAAGGAACCCAAATTCAAATTTGGTGTCAGCAATAATTATTCCCTTCTTCAACGCATATTCATGAGCCCTGGAATATATCTGTATGGAAGTTTCCATCAAATAATCAGCATATTCTCCAACGATCTCTTTATACTCATCCAGGGTGATTGGCATATCGTGTCCTTCAGCTGCCTTTGTGGTGGGGGTAAACACTGGTTCTGGTAGTCTATCACTCTCTCTAAGCCCGGGTCCCACATCCTGTCCAAAGAGCTTTCCTGTCTTTTTGTACTCCTTCCATCCACTTCCTGCTAAATATCCCCTGACTATGAATTCTACAGGAATGGGTTTTGCCCTTCTCACCAGCATAAATCTGTCCCTGAACTCTTCAGGCAGACCCTTTACATTCTCAAATCTCCACTCAACAAGATGGTTGGGTATCTCGTCGAAGAATTCGAACCATAACACTGACATCCGGGTAAGGATTTTTCCCTTGCCCGGAATCAGGGTGGGAAGAACGAAATCAAAGGCAGAAATCCTGTCCGTTGCCACAAGGAGCAGGTGCTCCTCATCGTAAATATAAATGTCTCTTACTTTACCCTTTTTCCATAATCTCATAGTGGCTATATTACCAGAAATTTCAGGAAATGAGCAATTTTCTAAAACATTCTGAAAACTTCTGTTAAAATATTATCAGAATAAGATATAAATTTGGGAGGTAGAAAAATGATAATAACAAAAAAACATGCAATTCTTATGAAGAAAATAAATGAAAAGTGGCAGGAGGGACTCCCTCTGGATAAAGCCATCGACTCTCTTACAGAAGAGGAACTGGAATATCTGTTTCACCTTGAGCTCGCAGGACTCGTTTACGAAGAAAGCAATACTTTCGAACTTTCCCAGGCAGGTAGCCTAATAGCGGAAGCGATCCAGGAATGTTCCCATATAACTGGTAATCCCGAGGACTGGCAGGAAAATTTCCGATTTATTGGCTCAGAGATCATTTCCATGATAGAAATAGTAAGAGAAGCCCAGAGTGAAGCTATATCCCAGAAAGAGATAGCAGGAGAACTTGAAAAAAGAGGTCTTATGAAGGATGGAAAACTTTCCCCGGTAGCCGAGTCCATTCTTCAGGCATATAATATCGCAGAACCTGGAGTATTTATAACACCTCCTTTAGCAGAGAAGCTCAAACAAACTCCTCCGGGACCAGGGAAAAAAAGCATCTTACCACTCACTAAAGAGGAGATTTTCCAGCTGGAAGCCATGAGACTTCTCACCTTCTCCGTTCCATACGGAAACAATTACTCTCTGACGGGCCCCGGACAGCAGATAAGAGCGGGACTTCTGAAGGGTGCTCAGGTAAACTTTGCCTTAACCGATGAGATATTGTACTCACTATTACAGGAAGAAATGGAAGACGAAATTGAGAAAAAACTTATGCTTATGGGAGCCCTGAAGGACAAAGATTCCCTTCTCCCTGCAGGAAGACACTTCAAAAAAGCCGCAGAACTTCTCTATATTGCCCCAATAACGACAAATCCATCTATTGATCTTGACACTGATGATCTAAACGTGCTCCAGATAATTACTGAATTGTGGAACAAAAATAAAGAAAATCCCGATATTTATCCTTCATATAAACAGATAAGAAAAGAAGTAGAAAGTTCTGCTTCGCCAACAACCCCATGGAAAACTTCATATACCTTACATATTCTTGAAAGCTTCAGACTTATAGACTCTTCCAAGAACGAAACTGGTGAAATGGTTTACAGTCTTACCGAATGGGGAGAAAAAATCCTTGAGGATAGAATTAAAAATAACTACAGGGAAGTTCTTTCTCCAGCGGTTATGGCCATCACAACTACCAGAATGGAAAATCTTTCCCCGGATGATGAATGGATAGAAGAAGGAGAAAGGGAGGGATTACTGGGTAACGGTTTCCCTTCCAAGGCAGGGAGACTCTTCGCTGAACTGGCCAGTTCTATTGAAAGACTTCCTTTAATTTCCGCCTTCGAAGCCAGGGTACTGAAAACACTGCCACTATGGAGAGGAATGTTCGAAGAAGACATTCTTTCAAAATTTCCCAACAAAGAGAGGGACCATGTCAAAGCGGCCTTGAGAAAATTGGTTGCCCATGGACTTGTGGATATACTTCCCGGAAAATTGTACAAAGTAACAGAGGCAGGAGAAAAGTTCAAAAGGGGAATAGCAGCAGTTCCAGATGGAATTGAGTTTCACGTAACCCCTCATCTTTTAAGGTTGCTTCTTGCTGCAGCTGAAAGCTCACAGAACGGGAAAATAAACTGGAAGGAAGCGGAGAAAAATTCCATGCTCGATCCCGAAACATTTCAGAAAACCCTGGCTCAGGCTAACCAGTCCCATTTCATAAGATCCGATAAGATTACCAGTGCAGGCTTACTTCTCATCGAAGGATTGCTCCTGCTGAAGGAAATAAAGACTCACTGGGAAGAGATAGAGTTGTAAAGTTCCTTCTTTTCATTTGTAAAAAGAAACATTTTTTTATAAAATTACCGTCATGAGAAGACCAGAAGTTATAGGGGAAAGGGACGTTGTAAAAACCCTTCATGGAGAGCGTCCCTACATTTTCTTTGATAATGCGGCTTCTACGCCAGCATTAAAATCGGTTTTTGATAGGGTCTCCGCATTTATGCCATACTATTCAAATGTAGAGAGGGGTATAGGGTATAAGTCCTTTGTCTCTACAGAATTGTTCGAAAGGGCAAGGGAAGTGATACACGAATTCATGGAAGCACCGGAAGACGAGTACGCCGTAATCTTCGTAAAGAACACTACAGAAGCTATCAATAAGCTTGCAAGAAAACTAAGACCTATCATTGGAGACGGAAAAGTTCTCACCACAGAAATGGAGCACCATTCCAACTTTTTACCCTGGAAAAAGCACTATGAAACTGAAGTTGTAGAGGTTGATAAAAACGGGAGGATCGACGTTAACCTCATTGAAGACAAACTCAAAAAGGCCAAAGGGAAAATCAAACTGGTTGCTATAACAGGAGCATCCAATGTTACCGGTTATGTAAATCCCATCTATGAAATAGCAGACATCGCCCACAGATATGGAGCTCTAATTTCCATTGACGGAGCACAGTACATACCTCATAAGCACATATCCATGAAGAATGGAATTGATTTTCTTTCTTTTTCTGCCCACAAATTTTATGCACCCTTTGGCTCCGGCGCACTTATCGGGAAAAAAGAATTACTCGACAAAGGTGACCCCGAATCCGTAGGAGGCGGCACTGTAAAGTTTGTAGCCCTTGATGAGGTTATCTGGGCAGATTTGCCGGAAAAAGAGGAGGCAGGAACACCTGTTATAATAGGTGCTATAGCACTTATGGCGGCATTAGAAGAGTTCAAGAAGTGGGGAATGGAAGCCCTGGAAAAAATAGAGGAGCACCTTCACGAAAAGCTCTATAAAGCTCTTGGTGACCTGGATGGGATAAAAATTCTCGGTGGAGAAAGGAATAATGATGATCTGCCTGTAATTTCCTTTGTCTCTGAAAAGGTTTCTCCCTACGTATTATCCTCTGTTCTTTCCTTCGAATACGGAATAGGGGTAAGAACCGGCTGCTTCTGTGCTCAACCATACGTTAAGAAGCTCTTATCTGTAACAGAAAGAGAAAGCGAATCCATAAAACAGGACCTTTTGCACGGACTTTTGCCAGAAAAGGGTGCAATCAGGGCAAGTCTCAGTTTCTACAATACTGAAGAGGAGATCAACGTATTAAAGGAAGCCATTCAGGATGCCCTCTCAAGGGACAAAATCGACTACGAATACGACCCACACTTCAAAGCCTTTGTGCCCAGGGGATTCAAGTTCACTCTGCCCTTTTAAAGTTCCTTCTGTTTCTCAAGGAACTTTCTAAGCTGACGGAGCATTGCACCACGATGACTGACCCTGTTCTTCTCCTCACGTGATAGCTGGGCGAAGGTTTTCTTGAAGGGAGGATAGTAAAATATCGGGTCATAACCAAAACCCTGTTCTCCCTGTTGATGATAATCTATACATCCGTAAACTCTCCCCTCACCTTCCCAGAGTATCTTTCCCCCCTTCATTAAAACTCCATAACTGACAAAATAGGCCTTCCTGTCCTCATCATGTGCATCCCTCATCTTCTCGATGAGAAGCTTTATATTCTCCTCATCATCCCCGGAGGAAGAAAACCGATGAGACGAAACCCCTGGAGCTCCTCCCAGAAAGGGAACCACAAGCCCTGAATCTTCACCGAGAACCAGCTCTTCAGGAATAATATGGGAAAGGGTTTTAGCCTTAATAATAGCATTTTCTCTGAAAGATTCCCCTGTTTCCGGAGGTGAAGTGTACTTTTCATGAATGAGAATTCTTGCGATTCCCCTTAAAAATTCCTCAATCTCCAGAGCTTTATGTTTGTTGCTACTCGCAAGATATATATCAAACATTTTCTACTTCCTCTGCACTCCTTAATTCGAAAACCCTGCTCATCAACTCTCCTTCCAGTTTCTCTTCAACCAACACTGAAACTTCAGCTTTATATTTTTTCTCCTCTTTCTTTACTACCATCTCCTCTATTTCTCCACCAACTTCTTCTATGATTTTCCTTAAAGTGGGAATTTCTCTACGGTCTTTCAGTGTTATGTACAGGGTAGTTTGTTTTATTTTTTTCTTTATTCTCTTGTCCGCTTCCTTGAGAAGGGTCAAAACAACAAAAGAAAAGAAGGTAAGAAGTACTGCAAGTATATATCGTTCGAAACCCACAGCCATTCCTATAGCAGTAACGGCCCATATAGTAGCTGCGGTTGTGACTCCATACACTGAGGCTCTGGTTCTTATAATAACGCCTGCACCGATAAAACCAATGCCAGAAATAATCTGAGCCGCAATTCTGGAAGGGTCAAATCCTGTACCGGGAACACTGTAAGATAAAATAGTGAAGGCAGTGGTACCCATGGCCAGAAGCACGTTGGTTCTTAAACCGGCAGGTTTATTGCTCTGTTCTCTCTCGAGTCCAATAATTCCTCCCAGGGACCCTGAAAGTATTAGTTTTGCCAGAATTTCTAACATGGAAAAATTATACCATTATGGGTTATAAGCCTCCCCTTATAACACGATCGATATATATCCCCAGAATCAATAGAACAGAAAAAATCAGAAGAGAAAAGAAAAGGGAACCCTTTACGAGAGCATTTTCCGGTTCCTCCACACTTTCCTTCGAAGCCTTTCTGTAAAAATTCACCATAAAAATTACAGACACCAGGGAAGCTATGCCTGTAACAGGCAACTTCTCAAAATAGGCAAACAAAAGAAAAAAGATAAGGAACAGCGCTCCGGAGACAAAGATAAATATGGACAGGGATTTTCTGGTATAAAACTTCATTGAACGCCTGTATTGGCCTGCAGTCTCTCTACCAAGGTATATAAGCTCAGAGAGCCTCTTTCCCACCATTAAAAAATTACCAAAACTCCACCAGGAAAGTAATAGAAAAACATTGGGAAAGGTACTGGAAAGTGCTGTCCACCCTATAATAAACCTTATGGGGTTATTTATAGACTCGGATATGGAATCTATATAGGGTCTGTCCTTCAACCTTACAGGCCTTATATTATAGGCAAATCCAGCCAGTAGCAAAGAAGCAAGAGCGAAGAAAAATATCCTGTTATAAAATAAGAACGCTATTACAAGAGAAACTATGGAAAGAAAAAGAAAAAGGGAAATAAGCACCCATCTCTTTACCTGACCTGAAGCTACCGGCCGTTCTCCCTTATCAGGATGGAATTTATCAAAGGGAGCATCAGCTATTTCATTAATTATATAATTGGCTGTGGAAATGCCCCAGGTGATCAGGAACGCTACAAACACCTTTAGTATTTCCGTATAAGTCGGTAGAGAAAAATTCATCTTGATAGCCCAGTACGCACCGGTGCCTATAATAATAGACGCACTTCTTGGCCATCTTCCCAGCCTTAGAGCCTTAAGGTAACTTTTCAAGGTATGCCTCCAGTGAATCAAAAAGGATTAGTTTCAATTTTATCTTCTTTAGCAAGTCCCAGTTAAACATTTTTCTCCCCCATGAAAATCTCGTTATCAGGTAATGCACAGAAAAATTCCATATATAATTCCTCATTTTCAAAATTTTGAATCCAAAATTATCTGCCAGCCAGTTAATGGTCCTCCTGGAAAAGAAATTAACATGGGCAGGGCGAAAATGCCACCACCTTTTTCCCATCAATTTAGCAGTGGGACTTTCTATGTCAGGTGTCACAAGTACAAGCAGACCGCCAGGTTTCAAAAGTCCATAGGCTTTTTTTATTGCCTTAGCAGGTTCTGCAAGATGTTCTATAACATCTATCATGGTGATTGAATCAAATTTTTTGGTTTCGGGATAATCGAGAAAATCTCCATGAAACACTTCAAGACCCTTTCGCTTTGCCACTTCACAGGCCCACCCGGAAACTTCCACCCCCCGGGTTTTCCATCCTCTTTTTTCTGCCATCTCCATAAGTATACCGGTAGCTGCCCCAACGTCCAGCAATTCACCTTTACCCTTCAATTTCTCCATAAGTTTCAGAATTCTGAGAAAATTCTCTCCCCTGCCCTCTTTTTCCGCTTCGTATTCCGGATCCACAACATCTGAATACAACCTTACCAGCTGTTGAGGTGTTGGCATTTTCTCGGCGTATCTAAGACCACAATTCTGGCATTTCAAAAAATCAGGAAACAGCCCATAATCAGAGTCGGTTATTTTAAAATCCTCTGAGTCTGCCTCTGAATAATCGAGGTTTCCTCTCTTCCAGAAAACTGAATCCTGGCTTCCACATAGAGGGCATTTTATTTCCATTCCAGTTGAGCTCCAAGACAAATTTTAGAAGGTAAGTATACCCTGCATTTTCTGGATTTAAAAATTATTCTGTAAAGATAACCATCCCCGAACCTTACACCATTAAAAGTTCCTATAAACGTCTCCTCTTTTTTCAATCTTAAAACCCTCTTTGAGCCGTTTACCTTTAAATATATGGAATTTTTTTCGGCCAGATTTCTGACAAGTATATTCAAAGACGGGGAAGTATCTATTCTTATAAATTCCACCCTTGCTCTTCCTCTGGGTCTGAGCGAATTTCCCCTGTAGGAATAGAAGTTCAGGTCAAAATGGTAGTTATCACCAATTTTTACTGCGGGCAATGATTCCAGAATGTTT
>Ga0256835_1000930_pt1 | contig 18951 bp, 16 predicted proteins | sample PIR30metaG_FD_185972 | JGI IMG/M metagenome (GOLD analysis project Ga0256835, IMG submission 185972) | Hydrothermal vent microbial communities from East Pacific Rise, Pacific Ocean - PIR-30 | ecosystem: Environmental > Aquatic > Marine > Hydrothermal vents | place: Pacific Ocean: East Pacific...
TCTAGTCCTGACACTCATCGGTGGCGAGGAATGCTACTGGGCAGTAACTAAGCTGAACAGCGCTAAGATACCGACATACCCAATGCCCGAAAGGGCGGCATCAACGATCGCTGCCGTCATCAACTACGCGCGCATGAGGGAGGAGGTCAAACGCCGTCTAAACGAGCTAAACGAGGCGAGTGACTAACTAAAACTAAACTAATACTCTCAACCAAGGTATTTCCTAGCTTTCACACTGATTAGCTAAGCTTAAAAATGCCACACCCTCAACATATCGGTGGTGAAGCGGATGGAGTACGTGTACGCGTCCCTGCTACTTCACTCAGCGGGTAAGGAGATAACTGAGGAGAACATCAAGAAGGTCCTGGAGGCAGCAGGAATACAGGTGGATGAGAACAGGGTTAAGATGCTAGTAGCGGCCCTCAAGGAGATAAACATTGAGGAAGTGATCAAGCAGGCAACCGCGGCGCCCGTAGTACCAGCAGCGGCGCCCACAGCACCGGCGGCTGCTGGCGCGCCTGCTGAGGAGAAGAAGGAGGAGGAAGAGGAGGAGGAAGAGAAGGAAGTCAGCGAAGAAGAAATCGCTGAAGGCATATCATCACTATTCGGCTAAACAAAGAAACAGGGAATACGTGGGATTTTTCCCGACGCCCAGCAGAGTCAGCACGTCCTACAGACAGGCTTACTATTATTTTAACTAGCCATACGAGTTACTAGAGACTCTCTCAGCAACTTGTTTAAGCTTCTCAATCCACCTTAACTTAGTCAGACGTGCTAGTGAGGGTGATGAGCACGCGCGTGCGGTTAGTGGGGTTCGATAGCTTAGGGGTTAGGTCAATGGCGACGTTCGTTGAGACCCCTGACGCCACGATATTCATAGACCCAGCCGTTTCGTTAGCACCTCGCAGGTATTCGCTACCGCCTCACGAACTTGAGTGGAGGAGGCTTGAGGAGGTAGCTAAGGACATTGAGAAGCTAGCGAGTGAAGCCGACGTGATAATCGTTACTCACTACCACTACGACCACCACGACCCCGGCAAACATGTCTCCCTAGACATCTACAACGGTAAGGTCGTTATTGTGAAGGACCCTAAGAACAACATCAACGTGTCTCAGAGAATACGTTCATCTAAGTTCCTTAAGCTAATACGGGAAAGAGTGCGTGAGATCAGGGTCGCAGACGGCGCTGAGTACGTGTTCGGCAGGACTAGGTTACGGTTCTCTCCTCCCTGCCCGCACGGAGCCACACCTAAGTTAGGGTACGTGGTTCAGGTGCTGGTCGACGACGGCGACCGCAAACTTCTCTTCACATCAGATGTGGAGGGTCCAATACTCAGGGAATCCTTGGAATTCATCGTGAGGTCAGCACCCGACGTAATTATAGTGGATGGGCCGCCCACCTACCTCCTAGGTTATAAGTTCAGCGTTGAGGAGCTGAGGGAAGCCGTAAGCAACTTACGGGTCATAGCCTCCCTCAATACGGAACCCGTGATAGTGCTTGACCACCACCTACTGAGGGACCTCAACTACAGGGACTTCTTTGGCGACATAATGCGTGGCGCATCGGGCAATGCACGTATCGTGACGGCAGCTGAGTTCGAGGGTCGGGAACCCCTACTACTTGAGGCTAGGAGGCGCGAACTCTATGGGCGGTGAGGGCTTGTTAGGGAGAGGGTATGACCCGGTAGCACTGGCATCAGTGGTTCGCCCTAAGGTCTCGGAAGTCATTAACGGTGAGGAGTACCGAAGATACTTCAGGTTCAGGGGTGGGAGATGGTACGGAGGCATAGCAACGGGGGACGTCATAGGCTGTAACCTAAGGTGTGGGTTCTGCTGGGCATGGTACTTTCGCGACGACTACTCACGTGGAGAACTCCTGAGCCCTCGGGAGTCCTGGAGGAGGCTCTACAAGATAGCGAGTAAGCGTGGGTACAGGCTCGTAAGGTTAAGCGGTGGTGAACCCACCCTAACCCGCGCCCACGTGCTTGAGGTCGCGGAACTTGCTAGGCGGGCCGGCATGATCTTCGTACTCGAGACTAACGGGATCCTAATAGGTAGTGACAGGAGCTACGCCAGAGACCTAGCGGAGCTCGGTAACGTGTTCGTTAGGGTGTCATTCAAGGGCGTCACCCCCCAGGAGTTCGCTAGGCTAACGGGCGCCAGGCCGGAGTTCTTCGAGTTACAATTCCAGGCGCTGAGGAACCTCATAAGCGAGGGCATGGAGCCTGGCAAGGAGGTCATTGCGGCAGCGATGATATCGTTCAGTAATGATGAAGACATAGCTCGCTTCGTCCTGAAGTTAACCGAGATTGACGAGAGGTTAGCTCGCGTGGACTGGGAGGTGATCTTCATGTACCCGCACGTTAAGGAGATCCTAAGGAGGAGCGGCCTGAAACCCAAGAGGTTCGTAGATCCGGAGAAAATACCTGACGAGATGGTGTGAGGGCTTTAAAGGCGGTGGTGACCTCTTGACTTGGTGGGTGAGCTGAAGCTTCAGGAGTTAGAGCAATTCATGTTCTCGAACCTCGCGGACCTGATGGAAGAGTGCAGTGATGTCTGCACAGAAGGTAAGCCGCCTTCAGTGAGCATAGTTGAGGGCGTCATTTACAGCGGGTGTGACTTATGCCTCATAAGGGCAGCACTGGACAAGGTTAACCCTCCCTCAGTATCCATAGTGTTTCGGGACGGACGCTACGGCGAGTTTGTGTTCCTTGACCAATACGTCCTCGAGCTAACGGAGGAGTCCGCCCAGCTAATACCTATTCAGGAGTTCGAGGAACGACTTGATGACCTAGAAACCTTTGGCCTCATATCTGAGGAGGATCGTCGCGTACTCGAGGAGTGGATCCGTAAGGCACGGAAATGAATGTTGGAGTACCCAAAACCTAATAATACGTCCACGTTAACGTTAGAACGGTGTAGTAGTTGAGGTTTTACTTGGCTTCTGAAGAGGACATACTGTCAGGCAAGATCACCGACATATACTTCATCAGGACAAAGAAGATCATCGCTGCCAAACGCCTTGAGGACGTAAGGGTCAGGATGGAGATCCATACAGGCTCACTCCCGGAAAAGTACTCTTGGGCAGTATACGCTGGTCTAGAGGAAGCGTTGAAGCTACTTGAGGGTAAGCCGCTCAATGTCTACTCCCTCCCTGAGGGAACCCTAATCAAGGACAACTTTCCTGTGATGGTCATCGAGGGTAGGTACTACGACATATGCGAGTATGAGACACCATTGCTTGGAATACTCCGTCACTACACGTCGGTCGCGTCTAGAGCGGCTAGGTTCAAGAAGTTAGCGATGGATAAGGTGATACTGTACTTCGGGTTACGAGGCGCGCACCCAGCGATAGCCCCCATGCTTGATAGGGCTGCGTACATAGGTGGGTTAGATGGCGTCTCAGGAGCCTTCAACGAAGAAACAATAGGGGTTAAGCCTTCCGGGACGATGCCGCATGCCCTAATACTCGTCTTTGGGGACGAGGTCGAGGCTTGGAAAGCGTACGATGAGGTACTGGATGGGAGCGTGCCGAGGATAGCGTTAATAGACACGTTCAACGACGAACGGTTCGCCGCAGTCAAGGCGGTTGAGGCGTTAGGGGACAGACTTTACGGAATACGTCTGGACACACCCAGAAGCAGGCGCGGCAACATGAAGGCGATAATCAAGGAGATACTATGGACGCTGAAGCTAATGGGGAAGGAAAGGAAGGTAAAGATAGTCGTTAGTGGGGGTGTGGGTGAGAAGGCAATGGTTGAACTACGCGACGTCGCAGACGCCTTCGGCGTAGGTACAGCAATAACGTACCCACCATCAGTGGACATGAGCATGGACATAGTTGAAATCGAACGTAACGGCGAGTGGATACCCTACAGCAAGAGAGGGAAGGACCCCGGCGCTAAGAAAGTGTTCAGGTGCGGCACCCTAGACTACGAAATAGTTAGGTTCGGAATGCAGCCAGAGAGGTGCCGCGAAGACATCATGATTAAGTGGCTCGACAACGGCCGCTTAGTAAGGGAGCTACCCAGCCCGCAAGAAATCCGTAACTACGTGCTAAAGCAGTTGCAGGAAGCACCAGATATAGAGCCACGCTAAACACGCCTTCTAGCGGTTCTGCATCCCAGTGAAATAACTTCTTCTGAAACTCCCACTTTAGTTCGTTAAAAGGATTTGGGATTAAGGGCCGGTATGGTGGACCGGCCGGGACTTGAACCCGGGGCCTCCGCCGTGCGAGGGCGGCGCTCTTCCAGCTGAGCTACCGGCCCATAGATATGGTGAGATTACGAATTTTTAAGCCTTCAGCCACCTTACTTGCGTTAGATTAGGAATTCGCCAGTATTGCCGAGCCTCTTATATCCTGTGAAGTTACTTATGAGTTCATCAAGCTTCTCGCTACGCAGTGCGTGAAGCATCTCCTTAACGGTGGGTTTACTTAAGCTGTCCCTATGTATCACGATATCATAGATTTCCTCCCCTATCTTTATGAAGTCCAGCCCGTAGAGGTCAGCTGCCCACCTTATCGCCACGCCGACATCAGCGCGTCCTTGAGCGATCGCGGCAGCAACTGCGGTGTGGGTCCTCACCTCGTTCCAGTAGCCCCGGATCCTTTTCCTTAGCTCGCCAAGGCTTAGTCCCTTTCTTGATGCGATTTCATTCAGCTTAATGTCGATTAACGTCCTCGTTCCTGATCCCTTATTCCTGTTTATGAAGAGTACGTCATTTCTCAGTAGGTCCTCGAATCCCTTGATTTGCTTGGGGTTGCCCTTAGCTATGACTAACCCTATCTCCCTTCCCCAACCACGGACTAACCGTACCTTGTCCTCGAGACCTAACTTCCTGATTACTGGTACGTTGTATTCCCCGCTCTCAGCGTCGAGTATGTGCGTGCCTCCGAGGTCGGCCTCACCTCTCCCCACGGCCAGTATTCCTCCCATTGACCCAGCTCGAAGCACTTTCGCTTCGCCACCCTCACCAACTACTGAGTAGGTTAGGGTTTCCATGAGGTAGTCATGGCTCCCTATCACGACCAGTGCTGGGGGTGCCCAGCCACGCTTGAATAGCTCTACCTTAACTTCCGAGCCCTCCTCCAGTATCCCGGTGTTCTCAGGCACCTCGATGAAGCCGTCGGCGTACGTCAGCACGTGTACTGACCCAGAATGCGTTCTCACGGGATACGCCACTAAGTCGTTACCGCGCTCTATCAACGCCACGGGAACTAACATTACCTTGCCCTTCACGCCAGTGATTCTTAGTGCTAGCTTAGCCCTCACACTCCATGCTGAGAGCGCGTGGAGCTTAATCCCGGCTAGCTTAGCTATTATTGGTGCGGCAACCTTCTTGAAGGCCATCATAGCTGAGAGTGGGAAGCCCGGCAAACCCACCACGACCTTCCCGTTAATCACGGCAACTATTGTTGGCTTACCTGGCTTGAGCTTGAGGCCATGCACCACTATGCCCGGCTTACCCAGCCTCTCTAAGATCCTGTAGGTTAAGTCGCCAACGCCAGCTGAGGTTCCCCCGGACGTAAGCACGACGTCACACTCGCTAAGCGCCCTCCTTAACCCCTCCTCTATTAGTGATTCGTCGTCCGGGAACACACCATACGTTACCGGGATGGCTCCTAACTCTGATACTGCCGCCGTGACCGCGTACGTGTTAACATCAAATACCTCCGCGCCGCGTAACTCACTACCTGGTTCCCTTAACTCGTTCCCAATGGACATTATTGCGACCCTAACCCTCCGGTATACCTTAACCTTACCCATTCCGACAGCGGCCAGCGACGCTATCTCCCCCGGTCCTAGGAGGGTGCCTTTCCTGAGAACCACCTCTCCTTTAAGGATGTCCGACCCTGCCCTAGCGACGTTCTCACCCGACACCACGGACCTGAAAACGAGTACATCATCATTCACTCTCTTCGTGTGTTCAACCATAACGACAGAGTCAGCTCCCCTAGGGAGCATGGCACCGGTATCGATCTCCGCAGCTTCCCCCACGCGGACCTCGATAGCGGGGACCTCACCTATGCGTACGTAACCAATAACCCTAAGCCTCACAGGCGAGTCCTCCTCAGCACCGACAACGGACTCCGACGAAACAGCGTACCCATCAACCTCAGACCTATCGAATGGTGGAGCATCCCACGCAGCCCTAACATCCTCAGCTAAAACACGGCCGAACGCCTTATCGAGCCCCACAACCTCAACACCTAAGGGCTCAAGGCTAACAAACCCCTCAACCACCCTGAGAACATCATCAGGGTGGACTAACTCATGAAACACCTTCCTGCCCAAGCTAGCGCCCCACCCACTTAAGAGGAACTCAAGACTTATTAATTGGTGACAATTCAGAAATCAACGGGCGGGGGTGCCCGAGCCAGGTCAAAGGGGTCGGGCTTAGGCCCCGATGGCGGAGGCCTGCGTGGGTTCGAATCCCACCCCCCGCACCAAAACTACTGATTATGGTTATGTAAGAGCGCGAGAGCTTTAGTAGACGCCCCTTCGATATCTATGTCCTGTTGATTTATGGACAACCCAAAAGTTGATTACTTGGTTTGACTTAGTTTGACTAGAGGTGGATTAGGTTTGCCCTTAAGATTGAAGGTAGGTAGGAAGGGATACATAATACTGCCGAAAGCGCTGAGGGAGGCTGTCGGCATAGAGGAGGGTGATGAAGTGATTGTGGAAATTAAGGATGGGATACTCCTGAAGCCCTTGAGAAAAGTTGATGTGGAGGAGTTGAGGAACGCGTTAAGGAAGCATGCCAGTAGGTTAAGGAACGTTAAAGGCAGGAAAGAACCCAAACCAGGTGAATTGAGTCAGACGTATCTAGAGGAGGAGTTCGAGAATTGAAGGCATTCGTAGATGCAAACCTCCTCATATACTTAAACACAATTAGCGAGCTAGCGACTAGGTCTATGTATGAGGATTTCTTCATAGACTTAGCACGCAAGTACAGGCTATATACTGACGACCTAGTGTTGGACGAGCTTCTCTACATATCAAAGAAAAAGTATGGCGTCCCATATGAAATAACATTTGAGTTCATAGATTCCATCGTAATGCCATACATAACAGTGATTCCTTTGGGCGAGGAGGAATTCAATGAGGCACGAGAGATCATTCTAAGATACAATCTGAGACCATCTGACGCGTTACACGTAGGGGCGATGAGGAGCAACGGAATCAAAATAATCGCATCGGAAGATGCGGACTTCGACAAAGTAGATGGCATAACAAGGATATGGATCCCGAAAGCATAGAGTGCCGGACATTTAACCTAGGTAAGTATGCCCGAGCCAGGTCAAAGGGGTCGGGCTTAGGCCCCGATGGCGGAGGCCTGCGTGGGTTCGAATCCCCCGCGCCAGTGCCGCATCAAGGCTTTTGGATTCGTTACTTAAGTCAGCTATACAGGTGTTGAAGGACCCGGAAATCACAGCTTGTTTAAAGGGGTTCATCACGGAGTATGCTTGGAGCATTGATTATGTCTCCACGGATTCTCGGGCGGGGCTTGCGGGTAGTGAGGCTGTTTGACCCGTGGGGCTCTCCGTACTGTACGTGCCCGCTGAAGTTTACCCTCAATCCATACACTGGTTGTGGTCATTGGTGCCTATATTGCTACGCTAGGTCCTACATCAGGGGCTTCAGTAGGCCCCGCCCGAAGGCACGTTTGCTGAGGGACTTACTGCATGATCTGAAGTTATTGCCTAAGGGTGCTCTAATAGAGTTGAGTGCGTCGAGCGACCCCTACACGCCTCCGGAAGCGGTCTTAGGTTTAACGAGAAAGGTCCTAAAGTACATAGCATCAAGGGGCTTCAGAATCCTTGTTGTTACGAAGTCTGACTTAGTGGTGCGTGACGCGGACATATTGTCGGAGGCGGAGGCGTCAGTAGCCATAACCATAACTACCCTCGACGAGTCCCTAGCTAGGAAGTTAGAGCCGGGCGCGCCCCCACCGACCGCTAGGGTGGAGGCTGTCGAGAAACTATCTAGGTTAGGGATCCCGGTCACCGTGCGTTTAGACCCGATAATACCTTACGTGAACGACTCCAGGGAGAGTATCGAGGAGGTGGTGGCTAGGGTAGCCGAAGCCGGCGCCCTACAAATAACGACATCCACTTACAAAGCCCGCCCAGACTCGCTGAGGATGCTGAGCGAAGCATTCCCTGATGAAGGATCTAAGCTTAGGGAACTCTACATCGGTAAAGGGGTTAAGACACATGGTTACTACTACCTCCCTCCAGAACTGAGGTTGCGTTATATCCTCATGGTGAGGGAAGCCGCGTTCAAGTACGGACTGGCGTTCGCGTCCTGCCGGGAGGGTTTCAAATTCCTTAACACACCTGGCATACATTGTGATGGGTCGCTCTACGCGTACTTAAGGAGACGTGAGGAACGCAAGTAATTGTTTGGCGCCGGGGGCGGGATTCGAACCCGCGTGCCCCGTAGGGGGCAGTGGGTCTCCCACACCGTCAAGCCGGAAGACTCGAGCCCACCCCCTTGGGCCGCTCGGGCACCCCGGCGTCAAGAAGTAAACCTGCTCGCAATTTATTAAGGTTAGCTCAAGGCTAGGGGTGCTGAGAGACCTTAAAAATCAGGTATGTCAACAACCTTATCCACGATGTCCCTCACCTTCTCCAACCTCCTCTGATGCTCCTCTAGGAACTTACGTAGTCTCTCCGCGGCTTCCCGCTTGCACTGCCCGCAAAGCATTTCCCCGCTTCTACACCTAGTGTACACTTTCTCTAATTCCTTGTCGTCCGTTATGAGGTGGTAGGAGAGCATCTCATACACGGGGCACTTCTCCGGCTCTCCCCCAAGCTTCCTCTGCTCGGCGGCAGTAGGTCTGCCACCAGTCAGCGCCTTCATTAGCTTAGCGACCGCCACATCCGGGTCATCCGTCAACGCGATGTATGACTCCGGTCTAGAGGAACTCATCTTCCCTCCCAGCAACCCCGTCATGAAGCGATGGTATGTTGATGCCGGCCTCTTCAGCCCTAACTCGCTCGCGTACCTATCAGCAACGTCCCTCGACAGCCTCAGGTGCGGGTCCTGGTCGGGCCCCACGGGGACGAGCACCACGTCGAACCCTCCGAAGTGCTTCAACTGCGGGTGCAGGATATCGGCCATCTGCGTTAGCACAGACATGATCTTACCTGGCCCGACGTCCTCGCCATATATGTCCCGCAACTCAGCCATAGTCACCTTCCTTGAAAACATCTGGAGGAGCCTGTAGTACTCCTTAGCGTAGTTTGACTGGAAGTATATGTGTAGCCTCTCACGCTTGAGCCCTAACGCGAGGTAGTTCGCAACATACTCGTTAACCGCGTAGTTAATTACGTCCCTCCTGCTGATCTTCCTGACCGCGTACGCCTCGATATCGGCTATCGCTATGAATATCTCAGCGCCTAACCCTTGGTAGTAAATCACCTGATCTATGACCATCTTATGCCCAAAGTGCATCCGTCCGGACGGCATGAGGCCTGTGAGTATCGCGAATCTCTTCCCAGTTTTTAACGCGTCAATAACTTTCTCGAAGTCCCTGTGGCCGAAGATTATGCCCCTACGCATTAGGTGGTGCGGCTCAGCAACCTTCCTGAGTTCGGGCAGGATATCTTTGAAGGGTTTTATGCCGAAGTACTTGAACAACTTATCGTATTCACGGATCATTTCAGAGCTCCAGGGATCTAAGCGGAACGCCACAATAGGCAACACCTTGGAAGGGTGGAATGACTGACTTATAAGCATTAGCTCAAACCGCTAATGTTGTATCCCTCGAAAACAATACGTTAGTAAGGGAAGGCACTTGAGCCAGGAAATTCAGCGGGCCAGTACCGGCATACCGAGGCTGGACGCGGCCCTCGAGGGAGGCGTGCCTAGGGGATCGTGGGTAGCGGTTACGGGGGAGCCGGGCACGGGTAAGTCCATACTCTGCATGCACTTCGCGTGGGCAGGCCTGAAAGCCAGTGACCCGGTAATCTACATAACGACGGAGGCAGAGTTCCGCGACGTCATGAGGCAGGCAAGGCAGTTCAGAATGTACTTCGACGACTACGAAGTCCACTACCTTGGGGGTAGGCCACCCGTAAGGAAACCGCAGTTAGTTGTGGTAGATATATTCAGCCTCCTCAAAACAGCAAAGCAGCTCTCAGCCAGCATAGAGGAAATAGAGCGTAGCAGGAAATACGCCGCACTCGAAATAGACGTCCTCATAGCAGCAATAAACGAGGCCTACAGAGTACTCGACCTAATAAACGAAACCAGACGATCCCCCAAAAGACACGTCAGACTAATCATAGACTCGCTCTCAGCATTCTGGGCAGATAAACCCGTAATGGCACGAAAATACTCATACCAACTAAAAATAGCGACACACCGAGAAAACGTAACCGCACTACTAGTATCACAATACGCGATGACAACAAAAAGCGTGGACTACGACGAACCAATAGTAATTCTGAGAAGAGGACGTATGGAAGTAGTCGGAATAGGAGAGTTCGTGGATAAATTCTTTGACGATGACTCGGAGGGTGCAAGGTTACTTAAGGAACCCATATACACGCTTTCAATGAATCTTCGAAGCCTTAAGGTGGAGTGGAAGCGAGTAAGGGCTGTATCCCGACATAGAGAAAAGAGAAAGCTACTAAGGGTAAAGCTAGAGAATGGACGGACGATCTCAGTAACACCCGATCACAGCCTATACGCTCTCAGAGGCTACAAGGTAGTTCCTGTTAGGGGCTCCGAAATCCGCATAGGAGATTTAATCCCAACAATTACTAAAGTTTCCTTACCCGTGCATGAAAGGAACGGGGTACTCAATCTAGCTAATGAACCTTGGGAAAGAAATTCCAAGAACGTTTATACGGGAAACACGCTTTCTGCTGAACCTCGAGGAGAGACCACAGAAACTCTGGAACTCTCTCGGGATGGGTTTAAGCTTCCTCGTAACTTCGCTTACGGTGGTACGGGATTCATAGAAGTTAAACAAGTAGAACAGACTGATCCTAGCTCCGAGTATGTCTACGACCTATCCGTGGAGGATAACGAGAACTTCTTCGCTGGGACAGGATGGGTGCTAGCACATAACAGCACTTTCGGTTTCGGCCTGGAACACATTGCTGACGGCGTCATTCATCTGTGGATGGATGATGTTGAGTCCGTCAAGGAGATACGAAGGTACCTGATTATCAAGAAGATGCGTATGACTAATCACTACACTAGGGCTTTGAGGGTAAACATAGTTCCCGGGGAGGGCATGAAGTTAGATCTACTGTAATTTCATGTGTGTAGGCACTACAGTAATCTCCGCTTTTGAATGTACGCATAAGATACATTGCCGCAACCTGGTGGGCCCGGGGGGATTTGAACCCCCGACCTCCCGGTTATCAGCCGGGCGCTCCACCTGGCTGAGCTACGGGCCCCACGTATTTGTGGGGGTGGTTTTCTTTTAAAGGTTTGCTTGTCCTTAGAGCATGGTGTGTGGGCTTGCTTGGGGTGTTGATTGCTGTGGTGTGTGGGTTGTTTGCGGCGTTCTTTGGTGTTTACGTTACGCGTACTGTTACGGGTTTAGCTGTTGCGTTATGGCTCGGTCCTGTCGGCATAGCTTTCGCGTTATCACTTACTGGCGTGAGTCTGCCTTCGTTGCCTGTGGCGTGGCTTACCCTCCCCATAGTTAAGTTCTTGCTGGGCTTGGTGCTTTTCCTGGTAGGCTTCATGCTGTGGCGTGTGGCACTAGCTGTTTCGCTTGCGACGTACTTAGCGTGGATCACCTCGTCAGCCCTGCACGGTCAGTTGCGGGGTCCGCCGCCAGAGTTTATTACATTAACTATGATTGTCGTTCTGACGCCGATTATCTACTTCCTAAACAGGGATTTGCCGGGCATTAGTATGGCCGTATTGGGTGGGGCACTCGTGGCGTCAGCGCTAACTCCTTACGCAGGACTAACCCTATCATGGTGTGTGGGGTTAGCGGTAATCCTAACAGCGTCTGTAAGGGCGGTGAGGAGCACGTCACCAAACCCGCTAAAACTTAAAAGGGGGTTCAAGGTAACTCAATCTGGGCGGCGGTCGTCTAGCCTGGTCTAGGACGCCGGCCTGCCAAGGCAGTGGTCCTGTGCCGTGGAACGCCGGAGATCCCGGGTTCAAATCCCGGCCGCCGCACCACACCTTAACGTTGCAAGACTTTTAAGCCCCCGAAAATCCTCGTTATTGGTGCCGCGGTAGTATAGCCCGGCCAAGTATGCGGGCCTTTCGAGCAGGTCTGAGCCGGCCCTGCGTGGACAGCCCGTGACCCGGGTTCAAATCCCGGCCGCGGCACCACTTCTTTAAGTAGGAAAGGATTTTGTCTCGTGAAGTATATCCTCATTCAGGCAGGTAATGCGGTTTGAGGAGGAAATCACCTTACCTCCGCTACGTGCTAGCGTTTTCAGTGGTGTTCTTCCTACTTGGTTCCCTCATCTACGCATGCGCTTCATCACCTTGTGTTTCTCTTTCCAAGGTCTTCGCTGTGAAGGTTGATGATGCTATATCCGCTATGTACGTTGCTAGGGAGGGGCGCTTGCTCGTTTTGCTGGGGAACGGAACCTTACTGGCTTATTCTGAAGGTAACAAAGCCGTTGTTGGGAACCTCTCAAACCATCCTTTAGGGAGGGTAGGGCTGGCGTATGCCGGGATCGACGACCTGGGGAGCATGGTGGCTGTCTTTTATGGTTCAAGAATCCGCACCTTCCCTAGGCCTAGGAGCGTGCTTGACGGTTTCGACTTGGGTGACGACTACGTAGTTGCTAAGGTCGCGGATATTGGCGGGAAGTATGCTTTAGTGGTTGCTGATGCTGTAGGCAATCCTCCTTACGATACCTACTTGATTATAGCGAGAGGTGATGGGTATGTGGAGAATGTTGCTTACGTAGGCCACTCGTTCCCAGGTATGGAAATCAGTATCAAGATGCTCAACAACTCATGCATTGCCCTAGTGTCGGTTGGCGGCATCAGGTACGTATGTATGGGTGAAGGACCCTATGCCTTTAGTTCCGTGCCGGGTGTAGTGACCGGTACTTTTCTAGGTAAAGGGCTAGTGGCTGGTACTGTGGACGGGAGAGTCTTAATCGCTAACTCCACCAGGTACAGGGAGGTAGCATACTTAGGAGGGACGGTTCTTCGGGTTCTGAGGGCCGCTGATAGGTTCTTAGTAGTCGTTAATAATGAGGGGAAGGTGGTCATTCTAGACCGGAGCCTAAACACGGTGTTCTGTGGAAGGATTGCTGAGCGCGTGATGTCCGCTTCCATTGATAGCTCAGGAGAATACCTCACACTCATCGAGCCCCTAGGTCTTCCTACTGTTAGGAATGGGAGGCCATTCTTCCGGACTAGGATTACTGTCTTCAAGATCGAGGCCCGTGGAGAGGCACCCGTTAAGAACCTCGACTTGGCCGGAGAATCCCTATTATTGCTCGCGCCCCTGACCTTAGCGCTTCCTAGCTTGGGCGGTGCTCTTAAGCCAGGCGAGGGTAAGAAACGGTACGTAGTCGTAGTTCTGATGTTCCTGCTTCTTCTAGGCTTAATCGCTTACGTGCTCTTCACTTCTGAAAAACACGAAAGGACGGGGAGGACACCCAGCACGGCCACGACTCCGGCTATTAGTACGAGCACACATAAGGAGACCAAGCTTAGAAACGTAACAGTGATCCTTAAGCCAAGTTACAAGGAGCTTGCAAAGGAATTCATTGCTTACCTAACAAAGGAAACGACATACGCCATCCAGGACTGGGAACTCACACTTACGCGACTCAATAAACCGATTGCCTTCCCAGTAAGAAATGTGGGTGAGGTGCTCAAGGGTGCGGGATTATCCATTAAGACGTACCGGCTCCCGCGAGGATACTGCATGTTTGAGGTGAGGGCCCCTCAGCAATTAGGTTTTCCTGAGGTCATTAGCTTAGACTTAAGCAACTGCAGTACGGCCTACGGCAACGTAGATCCACAAGCACTAAGGAATTTCCTAATAAGGCTGAGAAGGTTCCTCCAAATATACCAGGGAACTCTAGGCAATGGAACGTACTGCTGTAGCAAGTCAATATTCTCGGAGGTCTTACGGGCAATATCTACGTCCTCGGGGCTTAACTTAAGCCCTCACTACGTGAATTACGGGGAGTACCTCCAGTCGTACGGAGAGCTCCTATCCAGACTAACTAAGCTATTTACGAAGAAAGGTAGTATATGGGTTAACTTAACACTCACGGACTACTACGCGGAGGGCAGGTCCCGGAAAATTAGTCTCGCGGTAAGCATACCTAGGGCTCTCGTCGAAATATACAATCAAACCACCCCAATAATATATCCCCTCATAACTCCTGAAGACCCTGTCATTAGACACATAGTTAAAGCGTTGAGAACAATCGTCTGGAGTGACCAATACCCCTACAAGGAATGGAGACTAGCAAACCTACTCACTCAGATACCGCAACAGCTGAAGTACGTTAAGGAAGTTCCATCATGGCCTTTACTAACCTTAGTGAAAGGGGAGGGACTATGCGCTGCGAGAACCTACCTAGGAATATCTCTCCTGGAAGCAGCGGGGATCCCTTCAGGCGAGCTCGTGAGGGAGGGCACCCCATCCCACTCATACTTAGCCGTCTCCGTGGAGCTCCCACCGTGGATTAACGATGGAGGGTACCTAACTGAAGTGAGGTTGCCAGGAGGTAATGTCCTCAACTCCACAATGAGGTTCTACCCAGTAGAATTAACCGTCAACATTACTGGAGGAAGAGTAGTTGGTGAGTGGAGAATCTACAGATCAACTGAACCCTACGTAACTATCTACCCCTATACAAGGCCTAATCTCGTATATGTGTTAAGCTTGGTCTCATCCATAGGCGAAGGGCCACACTAGGTAACTGACGACGATGGGGTCACACAAGCGGTAAAGATGCTTGAGAAGGGGGCCACAGAAGAGTGTGTGGCGGGCCCGGGGGGATTTGAACCCCCGACATCCGGCTTCCCCGGTCGGAGCCGGGGAACCGTCAGTGGTTAGGAACCCCCGGACCTTTAGGAGGCCGGCGCTCTATCCTAGCTGAGCTACGGGCCCCCACCGATAACTCTTCTTGAGTGCACCGGTTTTAAGCTTTAACATGGAACCCCCACTAACCATTAACCTTAAACCGTTTCTCCCCAGGCGTATCTGCCTAGGGAGTTCCGCCTCGCTTCAGCATCATCGGGTCATGGACGGCGGTCGAGGCCAACGGCATTCTTTTTGCCTCTCTTTGTTAAAGATTTAAGCTCTTGAAAGAGTTCCTCTAGATATTCTATGTTTGCGGGTTTGTTTAATGAGTAAGCCCTAATGTTTTCTTCACATATCTTCATAACTATTTCCGTATGTCTACGCTTTATAATTAGGTAAGGATAAACTTGCTTTAGTAGAGTCATTACATTAAATGAGCCCTTTATCTCAAGCCTGTAGACCGTGTTCCAATTGGTATGTTTCTTTGTATAAGATGGGGAGTGGAGAGCTATTGTTCCGCATCTACAAATCTCCTTAATTTTTTCGAGAAACTCTAAGCTAGTATTATTTATTATCATCATCGGAATGAAATTAATATTTCCACTATCCTTCCTTCGCTTCTTTTTAACAGTAATAGTACCTTCTCCATCAATTATTCCAGCTAGCCATCCCCTTGCCCATTCAGAGAGATTTTGGCTACACATAGCTTTCTTCATTCTATCACGCTCAAGCTGTACACGGGCCTCCCATCTAAGGGGATAGTCCCTACAGGGCTCGGAGCGTAGCTCCCATCACCCTGCAGGATCTTTATCAATATAGTGCTCAAGCACAAACCTATATAAGCTCCCCCTCTAAACAACAAGATGGATTCCGCCCAAGCAAGAATACAATCTGGGCGGGGGTGCCCGAGCTCGGCCAAAGGGGGCGGGCTTAAGACCCGCTGGCGTAGGCCTGCGTGGGTTCGAATCCCACCCCCCGCACCAAACGTGTTCTGTTGTTGAGGTTAAGCAGGACTTACGCGGTTAAGTGAGCTTGCTCTGAGGACTCCTCGCCCTCTGGCTCACCTACTTTTTGTCCCGCGTTTCGGAAGGCAAGCAGTAAGTATGCTAGGGCCACGCAGTATATCCCGGTCGTTATCCTGAACGGGTACTCGAGGTTTAGACTGAGTAAGTACCCGCCAAGGCTACGGCCCGCTATACTGACAAGGTCTCTAGCAACGTTCATGAGTGAGAGCGCCTTCCCCCTATGCTCCTTAGGGAGTATAGACATCATGAATGCAGTGAAGAGAGGGCTAGCGACGTTCATTATTATTGTGCGGGCGACGAATAGCGCCATAGCTAAGTAGTAGTTGTTCACGTAAGTTATAGCCACTAGTAACGGTAGGCTGGTGAATGCCACGTAAGCATAAGTTTTCAGCGGGTCACCAACCCGCTCGCTGAGTTTAGGCATGGTAAGCATTAATGCCCCCATACCGAGGCTCTCAAAGAACTGCAGCGTCCCAAGCTCACCGCTACCAACACCGTACTTCAGCACGAAGTAGTAGTTGGCGTTGTGAATCGCTAGTGAAGCGCCCAACGTAATAATACTCTCAAAAATTAGAAGCTTATAGAACGCCTTCCCCAAAGCCCTAAACGTTGAGGCTACATCGCGTAAGCTAGTACCTGAATCCCGCATGCGCTTTGTACTCACTTTCTCTTGAAGACCCATTAGGAGCAGGGCAGGCAACGGATTAAGTAACGCGATGATGAGCAGGCAGTAACGGTAGGCTTCCAAGGCGTTCACCGCGAATATCGCTTCCGAACGCTCAGGAACCCAGCCAAGGATCGCCCCCACGGCATTACCGAAACTCATGGACGCGTATAGGTAAGTGTATGAGTAATGAAAACGCTCCTTACTCGTAACGCGACTGACAAGGACTTCAAGAGGGATCGTGAAGAGCGCTCCAGACACTCCGGTAAATATCGAGGCAAGATAAATCAAGGGTCTGAAGCCGAGCGACATAAGCGCGTAACCAGCACTTTCGAGAAGTAAAGCAAGGAGTACGAGTGTAGATGCCCTATACTTATCGGTGAGCCACCCAGCAAGAAAAACTGAAATGAGGGATGCTGCGGTCATTAGGCTTCCAAACACGCCGTACTCGACAGGGCTAAACCCAAGTAACCTGAGGTAAGGAGCGCTAACAACGTAGGATAAGGTAGGCAGTATGGTGCTAGTGAACGCGAAGGCGACGACCTTGCGTAAGTCACCGTTGTTCGTGACGCGCATCCCTGAGCCCAACACCTCTTGAATCTTAGCAGAGGAAAAAGTGTATTTCCTCAGCCGCACCTCTCAAACGGTCGGAAGACCGGGGATGGTGAAGGATGGTTCAAATAATAGACACTACACTGCGTGATGCGCATCAATCCCTAATAGCAACTAGGTTAAGAACAGAGGACATGATACCCATAGCGAAGGTGATCGATGAAGTAGGGTTCTACTCCCTCGAGGTATGGGGAGGCGCGACCTTCGACGCTTGCATAAGGTACCTCAAGGAGGACCCATGGGAGCGCCTAAGAACTCTAAGAAGAGAAATAAGGAAAACCAAGTTACAAATGCTCCTAAGGGGTCAGAACCTTGTAGGATATCGTCACTACCCCGACGATGTTGTGGAGGCATTCGTTGAGAAAGCATACGATAACGGCATAGACATATTCAGGGTGTTCGACGCCCTAAACGACGTAAGGAACATGAGGACCTCAATAAGGAAGGCTAAGTCCGTGGGGGCAATAGTTCAAGGAGCTATCTCCTACACAGTCTCACCAGTCCATACCCTAGAGTACTACCTGAAGGTAACGGAAGAGCTCCTAGCGCTTGAGGTGGACGTAATAACGATTAAGGACATGGCAGGAATACTCCGCCCTCACATCGGGGCCGAACTCGTGCGCACAATAAAGAAGGAATTTAATGTCCCGGTGAACGTCCACTCGCACGCAACGGGCGGCGTGGCGGTCGCGACCTACGTGGAGGTTGTTAAAGCTGGCGCGGACTTCATAGACACTGCCATATCTCCCCTAGCCTTCGGGACAGCGCAACCAGGGATACAGTCAGTGCTCTACGCGTTGCCAGACGACTTAAGACCACAAATCAACGAGAGAGTAATACATGAAATCTCGAAGTACCTGAAGCACGTGCTGTTCGAGAAGTACGCTAAGCTCCTCAACCCCAGGGTACTACTCCCGAACCCGGACGTCGTCGTGCATCAGATACCGGGAGGAATGCTGTCGAACCTAGTCGCGCAATTAAAGCAGGAGGGCGCGTTAAGCAAGCTGGACGCAGTACTCGAGGAGGTTCCGAGAGTCCGCGCTGACTTAGGGTACCCACCGCTCGTTACGCCCCTATCACAAATAGTGGGGACACAAGCAGTACTCAACGTGCTCCTCGGCCGGTATAAAGTGATAGCTAAGGAGGTAAGGGACTACGTGAAGGGACTTTACGGACGCCCACCAGCTCCAATAAAGGAGGAAATCAAGCGTATGGTGCTTAAGGGCGAGGAACCAATCACGGTAAGGCCAGCAGACCTCTTAGAGCCAGCGTTAAGGAAGTGCGAGGAGGAAGTGGCTAGGAAAGGATACTTAAGGAAGTGGGAGGACGTGCTGACATACTGCCTCTTCCCTGAAGCAGCGGAGGAGTTCTTCAAGTACAGGGAAGAGAAGCTAAGTCAAGCTAGTAAGGAGCAAGCCATACGTAAGGGGATGAGTTCCTTAGGGAGCACATGGACTCTTGCATGGCGCCTCACCGAGTGGGACTAACGAACCTACGCTTTCTTCCGCTTAAGTTGCGTTGCACCGCACCTAGGGCAGATACCAGGCTTGTCGAATACCGCGCCGCATGCCGGGCAAACATAGACGTACCTTCTCGGCCTCCTGAGTGAGGCCCTCTTAACTCCCATCACCTCAGCCCCTAGCTTCAACGCCA
>Ga0256835_1000931_pt1 | contig 18950 bp, 14 predicted proteins | sample PIR30metaG_FD_185972 | JGI IMG/M metagenome (GOLD analysis project Ga0256835, IMG submission 185972) | Hydrothermal vent microbial communities from East Pacific Rise, Pacific Ocean - PIR-30 | ecosystem: Environmental > Aquatic > Marine > Hydrothermal vents | place: Pacific Ocean: East Pacific...
TGGCCAAGTTCCTGGCGGGCGAGCTTGATCTCTACTCCGCCTCCGACGCCGACCAGGTGGCCCAGATCATCGAGCGCATCGACTCCGGCAAGCTCGACGCCACCATCTTCCCCAACGCCGACGTGACTACCGGCACCAACTTCATAATGTTCAACTGGAACAACCAGGACCCCTGGAAGGCCGAGCTCTTCCGTAACAAGAAGTTCCGCCAGGCGATGGCGCACCTGATGGACAAGGAGTCCATGATTGAGCTGGCCCTTGGTGGTCTTGGCAAGCCCCAGTGGAGCCCGATCTCGATTCCCGTGAAGCAGTTCTTCACTGACGACGTCGCCAAATTCGAATACGACCCCGAGAAGGCCGCCAAGCTGCTGGCTGAGATCGGCTTCCGCAATAAGAACGCCCAGGGCGTTCTGGTGGACGCCGCTGGCCGGCCGCTCGAGTTCCGCCTCTCGACCAACCAGGGCAACAACACCCGTGAGAAGATAGCCCAGCTCTTTGCCGAAGACGCCAAGAAGATCGGTGTGAACGTCAAGTACGCCCCCATCGCCTTCAACGAGCTGGTTCGCCAGATCCTCAACACCCGCGACTTCGACGCCATCCTTATCGGTTTAACCGGTGGTATCGAGCCTGCATTTAGCCGCAACGTTTGGGAACTCGACGGTCCGCTGCACGCGTGGAACTACGGCCCCGACTTCGAGTCGTTCGAGATCCTCATCGACAAGCTGATGAAGCAGGGTGCAACCACCCTCGAGCAGTCCAAGCGCCGTGAGATTTACGTGCGCTTCCAGCAGATCGTGGCGGAGAACCTGCCCCTCACCTACACCGTGGCCCCGGCGTACAACCCGGCGCGCCTCAACAAGGTGGGCGGTCTCTTCTCCAAGGACCAGATCACCTCGATCGTAGGCCAGTACCCCGATATTGCTACGGTTTTCATCAAAAAGTAACCGCACACTTCCCTGGGGCCCCTTGAGGGGTCCCAGGGCCTATTGCTGATACGATATGACCGCATACATCATCCGGCGTTTTCTCCACCTGATCCCCACCTTCCTGGGGGCTACCTTTTTGGCTTTTTTGGTTATCCAGCTAGCGCCGGGCGATTTCATTACCCGGCTTGAGATGGATCCCTCATATGACCGTGCGCAAATAGAGAACTTCCGGCGTCTTTTTGGGCTGGACCAGCCCTTCACGGTCCAGTACGCCAAATGGCTTTCTGGGTTTTTGAAGGGTTATCTAGGCCTTTCACTCAGCTATCAAACTGACGTTTGGCACGTGCTCAAGCCGCGCATTCTCAACTCGATGGTGCTGGTGATCTCCTCCATCATCTTCATCTACGTTGTTTCGATACCGATCGGAATTTACTCGGCTCTCCGCCAGTATTCCTGGGGCGATCGCTTCTGGACCACCTTTGCTTTTTTCGGCCTGGCTGTGCCCAATTTCTTTTTTGCGCTCTTGATGCTCTATTTCGCGCTCTGGCTCAAGGACACTTTCGGCCACGAGATATTCCCCATTGGTGGAATGCGCTCGCTTTATATTGACGGTGCGGACTTTTTCTCGGCCCCCAAGTGGCGTCAGTGGCTCGACGTGGCCTGGCACGCTGTACTGCCGGTAATTGTGTCCGGCACCTCGGGCACCGCTGGTCTGATGCGCGTCATGCGTACTCAGATGCTGGAAACCAAGATGCAGGATTACGTGCGTACCGCGCGGGCCAAGGGGCTTTCCGAACGGGTGGTGATTTACAAGCACATTTTGCGAAATGCCGTAATACCTATCATTGCCTCGATCGGCTTCCTGCTCCCCGACCTTTTCGGCGGCGCGGGTTTCGTCGAGGTGGTAATGGCCTGGCCCGGCCTCACCCCGCTGATTCTCGACGCCATATTCAGCATCGACGTCTACATAATCATGGGAAGCATCTCGATATCGGTGGTGCTTTTGATGATCGGCAACCTGCTGTCCGACCTTTTGCTCGCTTGGGTGGATCCGCGGATCCGCTACAGTTAGGAGGGTGCCATGTCTGAACTAAATAATAGTAATACTAACCTCCTGGAAGGCCTGGGCGAGCACAGTCAGAGTTACTGGCAGAAGGCCTGGATGCGTTTCAGGCGCCATCCCTTCGCCCGCTGGGCCAGCGTTGTGCTGCTGATACTCTATTCTCTGGCACTGTTCGCCGACTTCGTGGGGCCCTATCCCGAGGCTAAGAGCTTCCGCAAGCTGCAATTTGTGCCCCCCACCAAGGTGTACTTCAAGACCGATGATGGCAAGTGGACCCGGCCTTACGTTTGCAAAGTCGAGCGTACCCGCAACAAGCGCACCTTCAAGCTGGAATTCAAGGAAAACTGTGATGAAAAGTTCACCATCCGCTTTATCGTGCACGGTTTTCCTTACAAGTTCCTGGGTTTCATCCCCATGGACCTGCATCTTCTCGGGGGGCCCTGGCTCACCGAGGAGAAGGCCTACCTGTTTTTATGGGGAACCGACGATTTCGGGCGCGATATGTTCAGCCGGATTTGGTTCGGCGCCCGTATCAGCCTGACAATCGGTATTCTGGCGACAATCGTCGCTCTCATCATAGGTATAACCATGGGCGGCATCTCGGGTTACTACGCGGGTACGCGCGTTCACATCATCAGGGGCTTTTTTCGTTCGCCGTTTAAAAGTAGTGCAATGGTAATCGAGTCAGATTCTGGGGATGTAAAAGGCCTTTTCGGCAGCGGTGCGTTGGCCGAGGGCTGGCGCGAGGCCGTGCACGAGCAGCGAGTTCCCGCCTTTTTGGCAGGGCTGGTGCTACAGTACGCGTTCTGGGCGGCGGCCGCGGCGATCCTCCTGAGCACGATGCAGGGCTTCCTGTCGATAACGTCGGGCCTGGAGCGCATCCTGGCAATAGCAGTTTTCGGCGGAATTCTGGGCGTCATGCTTTGGATGTTGCTTTTCGGCCGGCTGGCGATAGACGTGGACGATTTGATAATGCGCACCACCGAGATTCTGGCGGCGATTCCCGGTCTCTTTTTGCTGATCATCCTCTCGGGGATGCTGGCCCAGTACGATATGCCTTCCTCGACGCGTTTCTTGCTGGTGCTCACGATTCTGGCCTTCGTGGGCTGGGGTGGTCTTGCCCGCAATATCCGCGGCTTTGTGCTGCAACTGCGGGAAATGGAGTACGCCCAGGCGGCCAAGGCGTTGGGAGCGGGCGACATCCGCGTGCTCTTCCGGCATATAATTCCTGGAACGCTCGGTTACCTGATAGTGGTGGCGTCGCTGGCGATCCCCGGCTACATCCTGGCGGAGTCGGGACTTTCGTTCCTGGGGTTGGGGATACAGGAACCCTCGTCTTCGTGGGGGCTGCTTCTTTCCAAAGCGCAACAGATAGGTATTAGCGCCATCAAGCAGCGTCCCTGGTTGTTTATACCCGGGTTCTTTATCTTTGTTAGCATATTGACGTATAACTATCTAGGAGATGCCTTGCGCGATGCGCTTGATCCCCGCGCAGAGCACTAGCGATCAAAGGAGCTTAGATGAACGACAAGCGTCTATTAGAGGTCAAGGGCCTGAAGGTGCACTTCAAGACGGATGAGGGCATTGTGAAGGCCGTTGACGGCGTTTCTTATCACATCGACAAGGGGGAAACGCTAGCCGTGGTGGGGGAGTCGGGTTCGGGCAAATCGGTGTCGGCCCTAGCCATGATGCGCCTGATCCCCATGCCCCCGGGCATAATTGCGGGCGGAGAAATCCATTTCCGTGGCAAGGACGGCGAGGTCAAGGAGCTGCTGACCCTGCCCGAACACGACATGCGCCGTATTCGCGGTAACGATATCGCCATGATTTTCCAGGAGCCGATGACCTCGCTCAACCCCGTATACACGGTTGGTGACCAGATCGCTGAAGCCATCGTGCTCCACCAGGGTAAGACCAAGAAGGAAGCCCTGGAGCTAGCCGCCGACATGCTGGATCTGGTGGGCATCCCCGAGCCCCACAAGCGGCTCAAGAACTACCCGCACCAGATGTCGGGCGGTATGCGCCAGCGTGTGATGATCGCCATGGCGCTTTCCTGTAACCCCAGTCTGCTCATCGCCGACGAGCCCACCACGGCTCTCGACGTGACCATCCAGGCCCAGATTCTGGAGCTCATGAAGAAGCTGCAGGAAGAGATCGGAATGTCTATTCTCTTCATCACCCACGATCTGGGGGTAGTCGCCGAGATGGCCGACCGCGTGGTGGTGATGTACGCGGGCCGTGCCGTAGAAGAGGCCGATGTCGTAAGCACTTACAAGGACCCCTTACACCCCTATACGATGGGTCTTTTGAACTCGGTGCCGCGCGTAGACGAAAGTGCGACCAGCCAACAGCGGCTCGAGGCCATTCCCGGCAATGTTCCCAACCCCCTCTTCCTGCCGCCCGGCTGCGCATTCCATCCGCGCTGCAAGTACGCGGTCGCGGGGGTGTGTGACCAGGAGATCCCCACCCTCGAGGACGCTGGTGACGGTCACATGGTGCGCTGCGTGCGCTGGCAGGAGATTCGGGAGGAGGCCCGCGCATGACCCGAGATGCCACGCCCCTAATCGAAGTAAACAACCTCAAGAAATGGTTCCCCATCCGCGGCGGTATCCTCTCCCGCACCGTGGGTCACGTCAAGGCCGTAAACGACGTCAGCTTCTACGTTAACCGCGGTGAGGTGCTCGGTCTCGTGGGCGAGTCGGGTTCGGGCAAGACCACCGTAGGGCGCACGATACTGCGCCTGATTGAGCCTACCGACGGTGAGGTGCTTTTCGATGGGACCGACGTGGTGGCGCTTTCCAAGCCTGAGCTACGCCCCTTCCGCCGCCGCATGCAGATCATCTTCCAGGACCCGTTCGCCTCGCTCAACCCGCGCATGACCGTTGGTGACATCATCGCCGAGCCGCTCATCATCCACCGCCTCGTTAAAACCGCCCAGGAGCGCACCGACCGGGTGGCCGAGCTGCTCAAGCTGGTGGGTCTTTCGCCGGACCACATGCGCCGCTACCCTCACGAGTTCTCTGGCGGGCAGCGGCAGCGCATCGGCATCGCCCGCGCCCTTGCGGTGGATCCCGAATTCATCGTGGCCGACGAGCCCGTTTCGGCGCTTGACGTGTCCATTCAGGCGCAGGTGGTCAACCTGCTTCAGGATCTCAAGGACGAGCTGGGGCTGACGCTGCTCTTTATCGCCCACGACCTTGCGGTCGTCGAGTACGTCTCCGATCGCATTGCGGTCATGTATCTGGGCAAAATCATGGAAATGGCTCCCGCGAGCGAGCTTTACACCAGTCCCCAGCACCCCTATTCCGAAGCCTTGCTTTCGGCGGTGCCGGTTCCCGATCCTACTATCAAGCGCGAGCGTATCGTGCTCGAAGGCGATATTCCCAGCCCTATCAACCCCCCCTCCGGTTGTGTCTTCCGCACCCGCTGCCGCTATGCGATCCCCGAGTGCGCGGAAACTGTACCCGAGCTGCGCGAGGTGTCACCGGGCCACTACAAGGCCTGTATCCGCGACGACATCTTCTAGCCCTTCATTTCATCTTTCATACCCCGCCCGTGAGCATCTTTCAGGGGCGGGGTGCGTTACTCTTAAATCATGAAAAACCTTTTCAGAATAGCCGGATTGATGCTTTTGCTCGGTTCGGGATGGGCGGTTGCCCAGGAAGCCTACGTGTACCCCCACTTTGCCGAAGTGCAGGAGCCGGTCCGGCTTCCCGGCGGTAGCTGGACCTGGTTTCCCGATGCGGACCTTTCCCGGTCATTGGTGGATGGTACGGTGCGCCTGCTGGGCGTGAAAGAGCTTCGCCGCGTGTGGCGGAACGGCACGATCACCTTTTTTTATGGCGGCTCGGGTGACGCCCGCCTGGCCTATCTGACGCGCAATCTGCTCTACGGGCTCTACTACGACCTGGATGTCGACACGGGGGCGCTCGTGGGTTGGGCCAAGGTGCGTAATGGTTTGGGCAGACCCCTGGCATTGCGCCAGCTCACCTTTGTGGCCGGTGAGGTGCCGTTGCGTTCCGGCGCCGCGCCGGTGATGGCCAAGTCGGTGCGCTCCATGCCGCTAGATGCAATGGCCGAGGAGGCGGCTCCGGTACCCCAGTTTTCCGGTAGCGGCGGCGGGGTGTACCGCTACGTGTTGAAGAACCCGCCGGTGCTGGAACCGGGAGTCAACGAACTGCCCTTTCTGCGGGGTGCTACGGAGCCGGTATATACCTGGCGCTACCGTGGCGGTTTCGCACTGGGCAAGCTGCTGGAGCTCACGCGCGGCTATACTTTCGAGGCCCCGGCGGAACTGGCCGCGGGGCTCGTTAATCTGCGTGACCATGGAGTATTCCTGGGTCAGACGATGCTTCGTGACTCGGCGAAGGGCGCGCAGGTTCAGCTCTGGCTGGGTGCCGACCCCGAGGGCAAGGCCACGCGGCGCATCAGCGTCTTGAAGGACGAGCGCAAGGAGAAGGCCTACCGGGTGGTGACCGTCGTGGAAAATCCGCGTGAGTTGCCGGTGCGGGTCGAATTCGAAGAGTTTTTCAACGCGCGCGAGACCACCCTGAAGCTGCCCGCGGGCGCCGAGCGCACCCCCCGGGGGTACCGCTTCGTGTTTGCCCTCAGGCCGGGCGAGCAGCGTACTTTCGCGTATACCGTGAACTTGCGCTACTGACCGGGGGATCATTAGCATTGGGTCATGCCTGAGCTCGCACCTCTCGACCTCTACAAACTGCGCTTCCTTTCGGACATTACGCCGGGCCCCGGGGGAAGCGCACTTTTCGTGGAAACCAGCATCGACGCAGCAGAGGAGAAGAAGGAACCGCCGCGTTATCGCTCGCGGATCATGATTCACCGCGAGGGAAAAACACGCGAGCTCACCCGCGAGGATTCCTCCGGTCCACGCTGGGACGGCGGTCGTTATGTTTATTTCTTACGCAAACGGGGTGAGGTCAAGCAGCTGTTCCGTCTTGATCTTCAGGGCGGCGAGCCGGAGATGCTTACGACCTTCAGGGCTGGGGTGACGGGTTTCGAAACGGGGCCGGAGGGCGCGGTCGCCGTGTTTACCCGCGGCGATGAAGAGCCTCCCCGCCCGGGGGAGCCGCGCTGCTTTGACCGCCTTCCCTTCAAGTTCGACGGTGAGGGGCTGCTTCCGGAACGCAGCCTGCAGGTGCGCGTGCGCGGCGCCGACGGCGCCTGGAGCGGGCCCAGCGAGCTTCCCACCGACGTGGACGCCGCGGCCTGGGGTACGGACGGATCGCTGGTGCTCGTTTCTAGCGCGAGCTTCGAAGAGCGCCGCCTCTGGGTGCAGCGCCTGTATCGCTGGCGCCCCGGCGAAGAGGCCGAGGAGATCGGTGGCGGCTTGGGCCCGGTGAGCGACCCGGTGGTTTCGGAGGATGGCAGCTGGGTCTACTTCGTGGGTTACGACTGGGGCGCGGGCATCGGCGCGAGCCCTGGAATCTGGCGATTGCCCGTGGAGGGCGGCGAGGCCGAGCGGTTGACGCCCGAAGACCTGTACGTGGGGCTTTCGATCGTGGCCGACGTGCACTACGGCGGTTACGGCCGCGCGCTCCAGCCCGACGGTGCGGGAGGCTTCTGGTTCAGCGCCACCGGGGCGGGGGAGGGGCGTCTTTACCGCCTGCGAGCGGATGGGACCATCGAGGGCCCCCATGATCTTCCCGGCAGTCTCGCGGCCTTCGCGGTCGCGGACGGCGAGGTGCGCCACACCCTGCTCGAGGATTACGCGCGGCCCCCGGCGCTCTACCAGGGCTCCGAGCTGCACCACGACCCCAACGCCGACTTCCTGGCGGGCTGGCCGTGCCCCCGGGCTTTCCGCTGGCGCTCTCCCGAGGGCCACGACGTCCCCGGTTGGGTGCTCCTGCCCGAGGGTGAAGGGCCGCACCCGGCGGTTCTCTACGTCCACGGCGGCCCCCACGCCGCCTACGGCCGGGCGATGCTCTTCGAGTTCTACCTGCTGCGGGCTCGCGGTCTGGCGGTGGTCTACGCCAACCCCCGCGGCTCGGTGGGTTACGGCCAGGACTACTCCCGGATCAAAGGGCAATGGGGTGAGGCCGATGCCGCCGACGTGCTGGGCTTTCTCGATGCGGCCGTCGAGCGCTTCGGCCTCGACGCTGGCCGTCTGGGCGTGGCCGGCGGTTCCTACGGCGGCTTCATGACCAACTGGCTGACCGCCCGTCACCCCAAGAAGTTCAAGGCCGCGGCCACCCAGCGTTCGATCTGCAACTGGACGAGCTTCTGGGGAGCCTCGGACATCGGGATCCGCTTTTCTGAGCTCGAGCTGGGCGCGGGTCTGTGGGAAGCGCCGGAGCTCTACTGGCAGAAGAGCCCGCTGGCGCACGCTCATGCGATCGAGACTCCCACGCTGGTCGTCCACGCCGAGCAGGACCACCGCTGCCCCATCGACCAGGGCGAGACCTGGTTCGCCGCCCTGGTGAGCCGCGGCGTCCCCGCCCGCTTCCTGCGGGTGCCCGAAGAGGGTCACGAGCTCTCGCGCTCGGGACGTCCCGACCGGCGGGTGAAGCGGCTCGAGGAGATTGCGGATTGGCTCACTCAACATCTATTACCGTGAACTATCACAACAACCGCATGGTGTGATAGCCATGCGGTTGTTGTGATAGCTATTGAACTAACAGTTGGAGTTGCAATTCGTGTTGCAGCCGATGTTGGGTAGAAACCTCACGAAACCCTCTTCTTCCTCAAGCGCCTGGGCTTCAGCAAGCGCCTCGGCCAGATGAGGATCGTTGATCAAGAGCGTACCGTCGGGCTGGACGTGGATGACGTCGCTGTCGTTCTCGATGATAATTGTGCTTTCTTCCGGCATGCGCACTCCTCCTTTACAGGACGACCGGGCACAGAAAGTCCATGCTGGCGGGCTCCGCATTCTCGACACCGCCTTCCGCCGCGGAAAGACTTTCGGAAATGTACTTAGCCAGTTCTTCGTTGTGGATCAGAACCTTGCCGTCGCTGGTGACCGTGTAGTCCTCGGGCCTAATCTGGATGCGCTTCCTTTCCTCTTTTCCCATAAACAACCTCCACGCGTTCAGGTTAGTAGCCGCCAGGTTGTTTTGAGGCTGTAAGAAAAAGAGAGTGCACATAAACCCATGTTCAACGTCCGCGGCCCTAAAAGTGATGTATGAACGCGAGGCCCCAACCCTACCTGATCAAAGTTAAAGACATAGATGGCGGCGATCCGCGTTTCTTCGACACGTTGAAGGGGCGCTGGGTTGCCAGGGCGAACACCGGTGAAGTGGCTACGTTCGAGGTCGCGCTTCGGCAAGCGCGGCTGCAGCAACTGGCGCGCCATTTTCGCAACGACCACTTGCAACTCATCCTTTTTCCCACGGAGGACTGCAACTTCCGCTGCGTCTACTGCTACGAAGACTTTCGTTTTGGCCGCATGCGCCCTGGGGTTCAACAGGGTATTCGCAGCTTGGTCCAAAAACGTGCACCAGGTTTGAAAACGCTTGAAATCGGATGGTTTGGAGGAGAGCCGCTCACCGCTTACGACATCGTTCTTGATTTAACACGCTACTTCGTTCGCGCGGCCCAGGAGCATGATGTATTTCTCCTGCAGCACATGACCACCAACGGCTACCTCTTGACGCCCGATCGCTTCGGGGAGTTGCACGGTCTGGGTCTGCGCAACTACCAGGTCACACTGGACGGCAGCGAGGAGGAGCACGACGAAAAGAGGATCGGGAAGGGAGGGTTTCGCACGTTTGGGGTTATCTGGAACAATCTGGAGTCCATGAAGGACAGCCGTTTCGATTTTGTTGTTACCATTCGAGTAAATGTTGACCGGGAAAACCTTACACATATGCCGGCGTTCATAGAACGCTTAGCGACCACATTCGGTTCTGATCGGCGCTTCCGGCTCCATTTGCACAAGGTAGGGCGTTGGGGAGGTGCGAATGACGCCAGCCTGGAAACCATTGACGACGAACGGGCATTATTGCGCTTGTACCGCCTGGCGCGGGATGCGGGCGTGCAGCTTGACCTGAACATGAATCCGGGCAGTAAAGTCTGCTACGCGGCCCTGCCTTACTCTTTCGTCGTGCGCGCCGATGGGAGGATCAACAAGTGCACGGTAGCGCTCGAGGAAGCCGAGAACCAGGTGGGTAGAATCCTGGCCGACGGCTCCTTGTTGCTCAACAGCGAGCGTCTGCGCCCGTGGATACTGGACGGATCACTTACCGACCCGGTCTGTCAGACCTGTGCGATCCGGCCGCTGTGCGAGGGGAACGCATGTCCGTGGGTGCGTATCCGCGATGGCAAGCGACCGTGCCCGCCGCTGCGGGGGCAGGTGCAGGACTACCTTGAACTGCAGGCTTCGGTAACGAGGGTCTAGAGTTTTGTGGCGTAACGTTAAGGGGGTGTTGTAGTTATGAACAGGTCATGGCGGTGGGTATTCTTAGCAATTCTTATGCTGTTCGTTGGTGTTTTGGCTGAAGATCAGGATGATATGGAACTAGTCAATCCCATAGTCCCTTTGCAGGCGGCGCACCTGCGCTTCGGCGATGACCCTGCGCGAATCGCCGGGAAGCAGGCGATCGCGGGCGGCTTCCCATACTTCCAGGTCGTCGCCAAGGCGCTCGGCCAGGTTGAAGACCAGCGGGCCGTCTCCTTGGTCCAGCACCGCAGCCCTTAGGGTTTCTTCGATTATTGCCCGGTGTTCTTCGATACCCGGAGACGCGCTCCCTGGCAGCAAAGGTCCCTGGTACAGATCCAATGCTTGGGTCACCCTTCCGGAGCGCACTAGCTCCGCGAGGCGCACGAAGTCTGCGCTCCATTCGACGGCGATGCGGTAAGGCTTGGAAGCTAGCGGGACGATTTCGCGCAGCCGTGAAAGGGTCGACTTGACGGTGCTCGGGCTCACCGAATCACGGTAGTGCGCCGCCAGCTCGCCCAGGCTGAGGCCCTTCGGGTGCAAGGCCAGCAGCGCGAGCATTTCCGCATGGCTCAGGCGCAGCTCGAGGGGCGCGCCTTCCAGAGTGGCATGGCAGCCGCCCAGAAAGCTAAGGGACAACTTGCTGTCCCGGCCGAGCAGCGGCAGGGCCTCGGGCGGCAGGAAGAGCTGCAAAGCGCTGTCGTGCAACGCAGCCGCCAGCGGCGACACCTCGCGCAAGATGCCCTGCGCTTCCTCCCGCCGCCCCAGGGCGTGCAGGGCGGCGGCGAGGTAAAACTTGAGCTTGTACGGAGGCTCGACCGTCATCCCCAAGAAAACGCCGCGCGCCCCTTCCAGGTGCTCAAGTGACGCCTCTTCCTGTTTCCCAAACTGTGCAATGCCCAGGGCCGTCTCGGCCTGGGCGCGCGCGAACCCGCCACCTTCGCGCGAAAAGGTGAGGGCCTCGCGGGCCAGGTCCAAAGCCCGCCGGGGCTCGCCCCAGCTGCGCAGGGCGTGGGCGGCGAACGGTGCGAGTAGAGCACGGTCTTTTCTCAAAGTTTTGCTCCAAAGCTCATTCAGTTTTTTTCGCGCCTCTTCGAGATCGCCCTTTATCCACGCATACTCGATCAGCGTGGTCATGGCGGCGCGCCACCAGCCGCCCAGGGTGTGCTGGTTCACGAAAGCCGTCAGCTCTTCGTAAAGCCCCGGTTCGGGGTTTCCCAGCAGCAACCCCGAGTAAAGGTAGCTGTTCACCGTGGTGATGCGGGCGATCGGATCGATCAGGCGCTCGCTATGTAAGAGCGTGTAGGCGTAACGCTTGTAATGGTGGGCCTCCAACAAATGGCCTTTCCTGGAGAAGGCGATGCCAAGGGCTTTGGCATTGCGTATGGCGGCGTACGTGTCCCCGGCCTTTTCCGCCAGGCGCAGCGCCTCGAGGAGAAGGTCGGTGTCGCGCAGCTCGCTACCCAGGAAATAAAGCGTCAGCTCGTCTTCCCGCGCCGCCGCGGCCCGGCGCGCTTCTTGCGGCCTGAGCTCACGTGGCGCTAGCGAGCCCGCGTAAACCGCGCGCAGGCGGGGCGCCTCGTTTTCCGAAAGATAGGCTTCCACGGCGTCGCGCAGCCCTTCGTGCTTGCCCAGGCGCTGCGCGGCGCCTACGAGCCACAGCAGAACTTCTTCGTCGGCGTGTCCATGTTCGACCAGGTTCAGCAAGATTCTGTACAACCCCAGCGCGTCGCCGCGCCCGAGAAAGTAATAACCCGCGCCCGCGGCAAGCACCTCGCCTACACTTTCCTTGGTATGAGAGGCGGCCATCTCGAGCGCCTCCTTCCAAAACCCCTTCTCAACGAGGTGCGAAAGGGCCTTTTCTGGATTCAGGGCCACGGGTTCGGGGATCAGCAGCCTCGGCCCCCGCGGACTCGGGCGCGTGGGCTCGGGGACGGCGCCTGCCTGATGCAGCCGGATCAGGAAGCGTTCGAAAACACCTTGCGACTCCTCCAGCGCCCGAACCAGCGCCTCCTGGCCTACCTTTTCAATGAACGCCGGAGAAAAGTCTTCCTCGCTCAGGCGCAGATCGCTGACGTGAAGGGTGAGACCGGATCGCTGCGAATTGAACCCATCCAGGTTTTCGCCGGCCAGGAGCCAGCGGTCCTCAGCCGAAGCTTGGTTCATCAGTTGCATGACAAATTCGGGTGCCCGATCAGCGCCCGTGACCGCGATGGTCATCGGCTGAAAGAAGTGCGCCTGTTTGGACCAAAGCTCGGTTAAGACCCCCCACTCCATGCCTGAGGGAAGAACCAGTCCTAACGACGAATGCACGGCATCGGCAAAGGCGTTCCCGACGGCAACGGGGTGCGCCAAGGATTCCCTGCCAAGTTCGATCCAGACACGGTGGTGCCCTTCGGGAGCGCGCACGAGGAAGGCGTCGGCCAGATGGGCCGTGCCGTACTCTACGGGCGCTTCGACCCAGATACTGCGTGCTCCATCGAGCAGGTGCGTCTTGGGATGCTCCACGTTGGACTCATTATGTTCGATCCGGCAACCCCCGGTCAACCTTGTCCGTTGCAAGATAACCCTGTGGAACGGTACACGGCTGGATACCTCGGCAACGGGGTGGGTTACCTGTTCGCTCCCCGCACCCATGCGCACGTCACGCATGTGGACGTCTTCTTACGCGCCGGGCCGCGGTACGAAGGCGAGGCGAACAACGGCGTCACCCACTATCTTGAGCACCTGCTCATCAACCCGGCCTACTTTCGTGGTGCGGTAAAAAAGCTGTGGGGCGCACTGGAAACTCAGGGGGCAACTTTAGGCGCATGGACCGGCAAAGAGTTCTTGACGTTGAGAGTCGTGGCTCCTGCAGAAGCAGTTGAAAAAGCGTTGGACTTCGCCAGGGCGATGCTTGAGTCTGCACGTATACGGAAGGCCGACGTTGAAGCCGAACGTCCCGTGATCCTCGACGAGCTGATGCGGCGGCGGTACTCCGCGCAGCAGGTGTTCCTCATCGTCGAAGAGGCGCTGTTTCGCGGCGGCTACGGGCAGCCTGTTCTGGGTAAGGAGGCCACCATACGCGAACTGACCTATAAGGAAATCAAAGCCTGGGCCGAGCGCGCGACCGCCGCCGACTCCGTGCGCGTCGTCGTGTCGGGGAGGGTAGAGGAGGCCGCCATAGCCGGGGTCGAGCGCTTCGGAGACCTGGGAAAAGGAGAACCTTTGTACGACGAGGGATATGTGGAGATTGCGCCCAGGTTCGTTGCGATCCCGGGCGATTCTCCCAGGGTGCGGTTGCTTCTTGCTTTTCCCGGTCCCGGAATGAACCGGGAGGACCGCTTCGCCGGTGAAGTGCTCGCCTACCTGTCTGGCGCCGGACTTAGGTCACAAATATTCCAGGACTTGCGCCAAAGGAGCGGTTTGGCGTACGAGGCGTTCGGTGGATCCGTACACTACGAAAACGCCGGCATGCTGTTTTTCAATGTCGAGCTTGCCAGGGAACGTTTGCTTGATGGTTTTCGAGCTCTCATTGACAGCGTTCGCGCCATTGCCAGGTTGCGTTTAAGCAGCGAAGATACGACCCGCGCCATCGAAGGGCTCGTGATGAACCTTCTACAACAGACCGAATCTGCTCAGGTGTCGCGCAGGCTCGGGATGAACTGGTTGCAAGACAACTTATTTTTCCCGTCGCGTGAGGCCATGCGTTACCGGCGCGTTACGCCCTCCGATGTACGCGGCATTGCCGAAAAATATTTGAAAACCGAGGCAATGGCCATGGCGGCCGTCGGTGTGGGGGCAGATGAGCTTGCTGAAATGATGGAGGTGATGTAATGACGCACACCTTAGATGCGATCGGGAAGACGAGCTGGCCGGTGATCCGCGCTCTGTTGGAAACCCCTGCAACCGTGCGTGAACTTTCTACGCGTACGCGCCTGCCCATGGCGCTGATTCACGAGGAGCTCGCACATCTGCAGCGCCACGGCCTTCTCGAGGAAGCGGGGGTGCGCCACTTCGGCGGGTACCGCGAGCGCGTCTACAGGCTGGCCGACGAAGCCGCCTCCCTTTCCGCGACGGGATTGAAGGGGGCGCTGGAGACGGTCGAACAGGGCATGTTGAGGGTGGCGGCTACGAAAGGGCAGGGCTTCTTTACGCTGGTGATGAAGCGTACGAGCCGCGAGGTAGCCGACGAGGCGTACCGGAGCCTCGTGGACCTCCGCAGCCGCCTGAACAAGATCCCCGAAACTGAAGACAAAGAAGACGGCGTTCTGCTCTACGTAGCTTTGAGTCCCTGGGTGGAGGATTTGGAGGACGTTCGATGAACCATCCATTCAAGAACCCTAATTTTCGCACATACCTCATCGCTCGCCTGTTTGGTGCGCTGGGCTCGTACATGATGGAAGTGGCATTGATGTGGTGGGCTCTTGAAGCCACCGGCCGGAACGATTCGGTGGCTTGGGTAGCGCTTACCATGTCGATCGTCGGTATGGTGACATCTCCGTTTGGGGGAGTACTTGCCGACCGCAGTAACAAGGTGAGGCTGGCTTCGATGGGATATGCACTTGGTATGCTGGCTCCCGCCACTGCGGCGGCGCTGCTACTTTCCGGTCACCTTACTTTCGGTCTCATAGTGGCGATCGTGGCGGTGGATAATCTGATATCATCGTTCTTTGCTCCTGCCAACCATGCTCTAGGTCCGCTTCTGCTCACCAAAGAGCAGTACTCGCAGGGAACGGCGATGGCCCAGGGTATGTCCAAACTCTTGCGCATGGCATCTATGCCGCTCGGAGGGGTGCTGGTCGCTGTGCTGGGTGTGGCGGCGACGTTACTCATCACCGCGTCTGTCTACCTGATCGCTGCGTTGATCGTTCGCTTCGTCAAGGAACCCCGGGTGGGCCGCGAAGCTTCAGCTCCGACGCCTGCAAGCGAAGGGGATGCAGCCGGGGCGGCCGCGGAGCAACCGCATGCGTCGCTGCGACAGCGCTGGATTGACCCGTTGGTTGCGACGGTGAAGATGCTCTTCGGAGTACCGCTTCTTGCCGTGGCCCTGTTCATGGTGGGGTTGCTCAACTTCATCCTTTCGCCCATAGGCGTCATGATGGCGCCGTACGCCAAGTCGCTGGGGGGCGGGGCGGAAGGATACGGACTGCTCCTTGCCGGGGTTACCGCCGGTGAACTGCTGGGATACGCCGTGTTCACAACGTTTCGCAGCCCTCGATCGCTCCCGCTTATCTTGGGAGGCAGCATGATGATGGGTTTGTCCACCGGGGCGCTGGCGTGGGTAACGAACCTCTGGTTTGCCGTCATTGCACTGGCCATGGCGGGGTTTGGGGCGGTAGCCGTGGGTGTGCATCTTGATGCGCTCGCGATTAAATTAATACCCAGGGAGTTCATGGGGCGCGCGTTGAGCATGATCGGTGTCCTGCTAAATGGTCTGGGCCCGCTGGGGCTCGTCGCGGCGGGGCTCGCCCTCAAGACGCTGTCATTTGCTGTGATTTTCAAAGTCATTTCCGGGCTTCTCATCGCCGCTTCGCTGCTATGGCTGTGGCCCTCGATCGTGCGCGCAATTAGGGATGCCGAGTCGGAGTCGGCAGTGAGCGATGATGCTGCGGAAGCGACCGCTACGTAAACGGCTTAACGGTAGAGCTCGCGGCCGATGACGATCTTCTGGATCTCCGAGGTTCCCTCGTAGATCTCGGTGATCTTGGCGTCGCGGTAGTAGCGCTCCACCCGGTAGTCGACTGCGTAGCCGTTGCCGCCGAGAATCTGCACTGCCTCGCGGGTCACGTCGACGGCAGTGCGGCTGGCCATCAGCTTGGCCATGCTGGCCTCGCGGGTGAAGCGCCCGCCCGCCTGCTTCTTCATAGCCCCGTTCAGTACCAGCAGCCGGCTGGCCTCGATGGCCGTGGCCATCTCCGCCAGCTTGAACGAGACCCCCTGGAACTCGCGGATCTTGCGCCCAAACTGCTCGCGCTGGTCCGCGTAATCGCGGGCGATCTCGAAGGCGGCGCGGGCGATGCCCACCGCCTGCGCGGCGATGCCCAGCCGCCCGGAGTCGAGTCCGGCGAGGGCGTGGTGGAGCCCTTTGCCCTCCTCGCCCAGGCGGTCCTCGTCGGGAACGAAGATGCCGTCCATGCGCACCTCGGTGGTGTGGGCGGCATGCAGGCCCATCTTCTCCTCGGGCTCGCCAAACGACAGCCCCTCGGCCCCGGCCGGCACCAGAAAGGCAGTGATGCCCCCGGGCGCGCGGGCCATGATCACGTAGAGCTGCGCCTGGCCGCCGGAGGTGATCCAGCTCTTCACGCCCGAGAGCCGGTAGCCGCCGTCCACCCGGTCGGCCGTGCTCTTGAGCCCCTTGGGGTCGGAGCCCGCCGAGGCTTCTGTGAGCGCAAAGGCGCCAATCCAGCGGCCCTCGGCCAGGGGGCGCAGATACTTTTCCTTTTGCTCGTCCGTGCCGAACTTGAGCAGCATGTACTGGGGCAGGCCCGAGGTAACCGAAAAAATCACGGCCACCGACGGGTCGGCGGCGGCGATCTCCTCCATGGTCAGGACCCAGGTGACCGCGTCCAGCCCGGTGCCGCCCCATCGTTCGGGTGTGTTCATCCCCAAAAGACCGAGTTCACCCATCTTGCGCAGCTGGGGCCAGGGGTATTCGCCGCGCTTGTCGTACTCGGGGGCCAGTTCCATGAGGTCTTCGCGGGCGAAGCGGCGCACCATCTCCAGCACCATTTTTTGTTCGTCGTTGAGGGCGATCATCATCGCCAGCGTATCACGGTTTTCCGGCGTGCCAGCGAAAAGGCGTGGGGATGGGTGCGGGTTTTGGCCGGGAGCGACGGAGGGAGTTCTGGAGCGTAGGTGGAACAACGTGGCCCGTGGCCTGCGAAAATCAGTGCACAGTATGTGATTGGTGGTGCGTCGTAGGGGCGGGCCCGTGTCCCGCCCGGCTTGTAGCCTGTAGCCCGTGGCCTGTGGTAGGGGTGTCAGCGGCAACGAAACATCGGCTCTGCGTATCGCATGGACCCTGAACCAAGCTCGGAGCAGGCCCCGGATCCCGGCGGCAAAATGCCGCCTCGTCCGGGGATGCGGATAAAAGCGGCTTGTGGTGGGTGGCTTGTAGCTTGTGGTGGGGCCGTTAACGGCAACGCAACCTTGGCTTGCCGCCCGGCATGCACCCCGGATCTCCCTCGGCTAATAGCCTCGGTCGCCCGGGGATACGAATAAAGGCGGCTTGTGGTGGGTGGCTTGTAGCCTGTGGTGGGGCCGTTAACAGCAACGAAACGCCGGCTTTCTGTACAGCATGGACCCTGAATCAAGTTCAGGGCAGGCTCCCGGGTCTCACCCGCTTCGCGGGTTCGCCCGGGGATACGTCTTCGGGCTGGAGAAAAAAAGAAGCATTTCGTGTCCCCGGCCAAGCGGGCGAAGCCCGCGCGAGCCGGGGCCCATGCCGCGCCCGGACCCCACGGTTAGGTCGTCGCGAATGAAGCGGTTCACAGTATGCAGTACCTAGTGCGTGGTAACAGCGCGGTTTATGGCCTGTGGCATGTAGCCTGTGGTAAGTAGCCTGTAGTAGGCCAGTCGGCAGCACCCCAATCTCGGCTTATCGCACAGCATGGACCCCGGATCCCGGCAACCTCCGGTTGCCTCGTCCGGGGATACGGCTTTTGTTACGGGAAAGAAAGTAGTTTGTGTCCCCGGCCAAGCGGGTCACTTTGACCCGCGCGAGCCGGGGCCCATGCCGCGCCCAAACTCCACGGTTGAGTTTGCGACTTCGGCACCAGCTTTTTATCAATTCATTACTTTATTGACGGCAACGAAATCTTGGCTTTCTGTACAGCATGGACCCCGGATCTCCCTCGGCAACCAGCCTCGGTCGCCCGGGGATACGAATAAAGGCGGCTTGTGGCGAGTAGTTGGTAGCTTGTGGTGGACCCGTTAAAGGCGTCTCCATCTCGGCGTTGTGTACAGCATGGACCCCGGATCCCGGCGGCAGGGTGCCGCCTCGTCCGGGGATACGAAAACCTAATGGCAAAACCCCCCTCCGGCTGCTTCGCAACCACCTCCCCGAGGGGAGTGTTATTAAAAGCCGCCAGACAAAAACAAAGCGCCCACCGGGCTTTATCTGGATCCCCCGCTTTCGCGCGCAGGGGGGTCCAGCTCGCGCAGGTCTACGACCTGCCTGGCTGGAATGACGAAAATGAATGGACCGGCGAGGTTGTTTAGTCATGCTGCTGGCAACAAGTTCGTCGGCTGCCAATAAGCGCTCACGGCGAGACTTCGTCACATCAACGAAAGCTGGGGTCCAGGCTGTGTCACCGAGCCGTGGCTGGTCTTTTGTTGTTCTGCTCCATCTCCTTCATCTTCCCTTAGGGCAGCTGCGCGAGCCAGACGGCCCGTGCCGATTCCAGATCGCCGGCTTCCCGTCTCCAGGAAGCTCGTAGCGGCGCCCGTTCCCGCAAGGCGAAACCCCCGCGCTTGGCGGGGGTTGGTGCCGGGAGCGGGACTCGAACCCGCACGGGGGAAACCCCCAACGGATTTTAAGTCCGTTGCGTCTACCGATTCCGCCATCCCGGCCCGGCGGGCTCTTTTA
>Ga0256835_1000932_pt1 | contig 18942 bp, 18 predicted proteins | sample PIR30metaG_FD_185972 | JGI IMG/M metagenome (GOLD analysis project Ga0256835, IMG submission 185972) | Hydrothermal vent microbial communities from East Pacific Rise, Pacific Ocean - PIR-30 | ecosystem: Environmental > Aquatic > Marine > Hydrothermal vents | place: Pacific Ocean: East Pacific...
ATGAGAATAGAAATGGACCTGATTTACGAAGGGATTAAGACATTACACACAGATGATATAACATCCTGTATGAGCATAGAAATGGACCTGATTTACGAAGGGATTAAGACATTATCTCCCCCAGGATTGATACCCGCGCGCTATAGAAATGGACCTGATTTACGAAGGGATTAAGACAGGGGGAAAAATTAGCAATTGATCCCTAAATAATGGTAGATAGAAATGGACCTGATTTACGAAGGGATTAAGACCCCTAGCTCCCTATCACATCGACTCGGTATTAGCATAGAAATGGACCTGATTTACGAAGGGATTAAGACGTGGTTTTTACCAGGTCGGTCAATTCCAAGGCCCGATAGAAATGGACCTGATTTACGAAGGGATTAAGACACGGCGACGTCGATGATGTCGCCAGGGGTGGCCATAGAAATGGACCTGATTTACGAAGGGATTAAGACCCGCACGTCTTGCACAGGAAATCAATGTACTTTACTTTATAGAAATGGACCTGATTTACGAAGGGATTAAGACCCAGGCGCTCCTCGCGCCTGAACGGCTGGTGGCGGAGATAGAAATGGACCTGATTTACGAAGGGATTAAGACGGTAATCTAGGTCCTCGATCACCTCCGGCACCAGGGCCATAGAAATGGACCTGATTTACGAAGGGATTAAGACGCTGTGATCGCAATCCGAACGATCAAACAGGGCCTCCTATAGAAATGGACCTGATTTACGAAGGGATTAAGACTCCAATCATGAATCCGTTATAGCATACATCAGCCCACATAGAAATGGACCTGATTTACGAAGGGATTAAGACCTCGCCTCGTCGCAGGGATATAGATAAAAATATCCCAGCATAGAAATGGACCTGATTTACGAAGGGATTAAGACCCGCACGTCTTGCACAGGAAATCAATGTACTTTACTTTATAGAAATGGACCTGATTTACGAAGGGATTAAGACAATGGTGCCCCAGACCGATGTGCAGCACCTCATGGGCATAGAAATGGACCTGATTTACGAAGGGATTAAGACCCTGCCGGCAGCCCTGGGATTTGCCGACACCCGGCGGATAGAAATGGACCTGATTTACGAAGGGATTAAGACGTTACCCCCTTGCTTATTGTTAATTTAATAGTAGCAGATAGAAATGGACCTGATTTACGAAGGGATTAAGACAGGGCAGGTAGTGAGGCGAATCCAGGCTCGCCTGGTCGGATAGAAATGGACCTGATTTACGAAGGGATTAAGACATCGATATCATCACTGGACCCCGAGTAAGGGCTCACAATAGAAATGGACCTGATTTACGAAGGGATTAAGACACGCGCCTGCTGTGATCGCAATCCGAGCGATCAAAATAGAAATGGACCTGATTTACGAAGGGATTAAGACATGAGCACATATTCTTCGGTAACAAGAAGTTGTTCGATAGAAATGGACCTGATTTACGAAGGGATTAAGACTGGGGTACATGTTGCGTTGCATCGACGGCGCAACATAATAGAAATGGACCTGATTTACGAAGGGATTAAGACCGGGAAAAACACATTCATTCTCATCGCGGTACTTCAATAGAAATGGACCTGATTTACGAAGGGATTAAGACACCGGCCAGCCCCCATTGCCAACACCAACTGAGCTGCATAGAAATGGACCTGATTTACGAAGGGATTAAGACGGGGCATATTCGTTCCGCCGCCCCTTGACGTTACCGTCATAGAAATGGACCTGATTTACGAAGGGATTAAGACGTGGCCAAGGTGGCCACCACGTCCTGGTCATAATCTCGGGATAGAAATGGACCTGATTTACGAAGGGATTAAGACGGCGCTTTGGTGTGCCCATCTGTAGTATGGCACAAGATATAGAAATGGACCTGATTTACGAAGGGATTAAGACGAAGTGGCTATGCCGCAATGGTCACAGCGGACCACGGCATAGAAATGGACCTGATTTACGAAGGGATTAAGACCTCGCCTCGTCGCAGGGATATAGATAAAAATATCCCAGCATAGAAATGGACCTGATTTACGAAGGGATTAAGACGCTATCCATTACCTGTTCGGCTTCAGGGTCCAAATAGAAATGGACCTGATTTACGAAGGGATTAAGACCGGCCTATATGATAGCCGTCCCAGGGGAGATAGTGCATAGAAATGGACCTGATTTACGAAGGGATTAAGACGTTTGGGGCTGGTGGGGGGATTCGAACCCCCTGCTCCCATAGAAATGGACCTGATTTACGAAGGGATTAAGACAGCCATTCCTTACGGTTGCAATTCATCCACAACGAAATAGAAATGGACCTGATTTACGAAGGGATTAAGACGCAGCTCGTCGGAGGACTTCTCCGGGTCCCAGTCGGCATAGAAATGGACCTGATTTACGAAGGGATTAAGACGCCAGAGCCCAGAAATATTCGTCGGGGGCTGAGATAGAAACGGACCTGGTTTACGAAGGGATTAAGAAAGGGCAAGCTATTTCGGCAACGTTGCAGTCCTGGCTTCCTGCTCGCAATAAACTACCATGGGCTATTAGGAGATAAACCCATGGTAGTATATGTAACCAAGCAAGGAAGCCGTGTGGTCCGTCAGGGGCGGCACCTTTTGGTCAAACAGGATGGGGACACCCTTCACACCCTGTTCACCCACAAGTTACAACAGCTAATACTATGTGGGAATGTGACCCTGACTCCGCCGGCGTTAAGACTCCTGTTGCACGAGGCAATAGACACGGTCTTTCTCAGCAGGGATGGACGTTACTACGGGCGCCTGGCTTTAGCCGAGCCAAAGAATGTGTTCCTGCGCCGCATGCAGTTCGTTCTTTGCAAAGACCCCAGCTTCTACCTGCCTGTAGCTCGAGCCATTGTAAGGGGGAAAATGGCCAACATGGCCACGGTCTTGATGCGGTTAAAACGGGCTCGTAAGTCCAAGGCCGCTGGCGATGCCGCCAGACAGGTGCGGGACCTGCTCTCCGGATTGAGCCGGGCGGACGACTTGAATATGGTCCGTGGTTTCGAAGGCCGGGCCAGCGCAGTTTACTTTGCCGCGTTGCGCACCGGATTCCAGGGAGAATGGGGTTTTACTAAAAGGGTGCGCCGGCCACCCACCGACCCGGTCAATGCCGTACTGTCCTTGCTTTATACATTCCTTATCAACCGGGTCGATGCCGCCGTGCGGATCGCTGGACTGGACCCCTACCCCGGGGTGCTGCATAGCCTGGAATACGGGCGGCATTCCTTGACCATGGACCTGGCCGAGGAATTCCGCACCATAGTGGCCGACACTCTGACCCTGTCATTATTTAACCTTGGCATATTGAAAAAAGACGACTTCCGTAGCGTAGAACGCCATCATCCCCAAAAGAGCCATGGCGACGCAGACCAACTGGACTTGGTCTGTACCGACCCTCTTGCCCGCATGGATTTCACGCCCAGTAACGATGTATCCGACCTAGATGGCCCACAAACCGATTCCCAGGGGCCGGAAGAACTGGACCGCAACGGCAAACCAGCGGTCAAACTGGTTCCCAAGGCCTTCCGTCGGGTAGTCGAGGCCTTCGAGAAAAAGCTCACCACGGAATTTTTCCACCCCCGTGCGGAAAAACGTATGACCTATGCCGAGGCCCTAGTATTTCAGGCCCGCCATTTTCGCAAAATGTTGGAAGGTGAGACCGAGGGCTACGCCCCCCTGTTGTTGAAGTGAAATCAATGTATGCCCTCATAGCTTACGACATAGTTGATAACAAGCGCCGAACCAAGCTCCACGCATTCCTAAAAGAGTTTGGCCTCAACACCCAAAAGTCGGTATTCGAATGCGAACTGGACCACGCCGGCCTGGTCCGTATCCGGCGATACGTGATCAACAACCTGGACCCCGGCCAGGACAATTTCCGCATACACGGAATTTGCCGGCGTTGCTACCAAAAAGTCGCCGTTTCCGGTCAAGGGTTTGGGCTGACTACCCTGGATTACATGGTGGTGTAACGTGAACCTGGTCGTGATTTACGATATTTGTCATCCCCGCCGCTTGCAACGGGTGGCTAAGATCATGGAAGACTACGGCAAGCGAACCCAGAAATCCGTCTTCGAAGTCGAGGTCGGCCAGCGTTCCCAGGCCGAGATGCGGCGTCGAATCGAGTTGGAGATAAACGAGGAAGAAGACGGGGTGAAATACTTCCCTCTTTGTGGCCAGTGCATGAAGCTGCTTTGGGTCTTTGGAAAGGGTGCGCCCCCCGAGGACACACAAAGTGTGCTCGTACTATAAAAGCGGTCTGTTAACCAAGTATAATTAATAAAGTACACTCCGATCCAAAAACACCTACGGGGAGGAAGCAATTGGCCAAAGCACTTTTAATATCAGTAGGAGGGTCGCATCAGCCGGTGGTTCACAGCCTCAATCAACAGGAGCCGGACTACGTCATCTACTTCGCTTCCAGCCAGTCCCGATCCATGATTCGTCAGGAGATTGAGCCGGCCTTGCATTATCATCCCCTGGACCATGACATCATTGTCACCCCGGACCCCAACAACCTGGTGGAGTCGGTCGCAGAGATTATGCGAAAGTTGCCCCGCCTGCTAGAGATGTGGGGGTTAACAAATGAAGATATTACCGGCGACTACACCGGGGGGACCAAGACCATGTCCGCCGCGGTGGTACTGGCCTTGGCCGACCACGGCTGTCGCTACAGCTACGTGGGTGGCAAAATCCGCAACAAAGACGGCCTGGGTACAGTACAAGACGGCCACGAGGAGATGGTCAGCCTGGAAAACCCATGGGATACCCTGGCGGTCGGACCCCTGCGTGACATCGCCCTGCTGTTCAACCGCTGCCGTTTCCGCTCGGCCCATGACCTAGCGCAGCGAACCGCCGGGCGCACCGATAAGCTGAAAAATTTTTTTAGCAATCTTCAAACGGCAATTTATGGTTATTTGTGCTGGGACAACTTTATTTACAACAAAGCACTTGGGTCCCTGGGCAAGGCCAGAAACTGGTTTGGTTCTGCCGCCGAGATGAAAGGCCACCCTGCTTTCATTAAGTTCGCCGAGGCCCTGGTCGAGAACCAAGAGCACGTCAAGCGAGTAAAGGACCAGTACGATACTCTCACCCAGGGCACCCAAACCGCCAGCCAGGCATCAGTCGACGACCGTCCCCTGGTTCTGGACTTGTTGGCTAACGCCAAGCGGCGAGGAGAAGTGGAGCACAAATACGACGATGCCGTGGCCAGGCTTTATACCGCCCTGGAGAAAATGGCCAAGATCAAGCTTCTCATGGCATACGGAGTGGACAACTCTAACCTGGATCTTTCCAAGGTGCCGGATCAAGCCCTACGCGATGAGCTCACCGCTACTTGCCAGGACCGTGATGGCCGGGTCCGTCTACCCTTGTTCAAAAGCTACAGCCTGCTGGCTGCCTTAGGCGATGACCTTGGTGAAAAGTACCGGACCAGGACACGCGACTTGGAAAAGATACTTGAGGTGCGCAACATGTCCCTTTTGGCTCACGGCTTCAAGGCTGTCAAGCAGGAGACTTACCAAACACTCATGGGCATAGCCCTTGAGTTCGCCGGCGCGACCACAGAGGAACTGCCCCGCTTTCCCATGATGGATTGGAGCGACGCCCTGCTATAAGAAACGCTGGGCATCAGCCTGCACGTCCCATAACCTTACGGAGCCAAAGCCGCACGGAGTCTGGTTCGGCCTTACGGACGGGATAGCCGCAAAAAACCACGTCAACCAACCCATACCTTAGGGTAGTCGAATAGAGGTCGGCGATTCAATGGCCGGCAAGCGGCGCTGGGCGGCGGTCCGCGAGAGAAATTTGCTTGGTTCGTAATCGGCCCGGGCCGGACCGCGAAAAATTTTTTCGTATGCGTCTAGACTGGGCTGGGCCGTATGGCTCCGCTGGGCAGCAGGATGCGTCAACGCCTGTTTATGGACACGGTGGGGGATACCGTGGGGGGCAAGAAAATATCATAAGAAAGGGGCCCCTGGGGAGCCCTACTTTCGCAACGTAATTTCCTATACCGCTAGCCAACAAAAAAGGGGCCCCACGGAGGCCCCTTTTGCGTGATTGCACTTTGGTAGCGGGGGGAGGATTTGAACCTCCGACCTTCGGGTTATGAGCCCGACGAGCTACCGAACTGCTCCACCCCGCGTCAACCCAGAGGAATATACAGGCTGGCGCCTTGACTGTCAACTTACCGGTGGGCCCGCGCCGCGGCGGGGCTTGAACCCGGAGTCCGGGTGGGATAGACTGGGTCTCCCTGAAGGTCTACAACTTATCGGGAGCAGCACAAAATGAACGTACACGAGTACCAAGCCAAGTCGATTTTGGCTCAATACGGGGTGCCGACTCCGGCCGGAGGCTTGGCGCTCACCCCCATAGAGGCCCGGCAGGTGGCCCAGGGACTGGACGCCGACCGGTTCGTGGTCAAGGCCCAGGTTCACGCCGGTGGTCGCGGCAAGGGCGGCGGCATACGGGTAGTCAACACGGTGGACGAGGTGCAGGCCGCGGCCAAGGAAATCCTGTGGATGAACCTGGTCACCCACCAGACCGGTCCCGAGGGCAAGCTGGTGCGCAAGGTATGGGTGGAGGGGGCCACGGACATTGCGCGCGAGCTGTACGTGGCCGTGGTGCTCGACCGCGGCGCCGAGCGCCTGGCGGTGATCGCCAGCCCCTACGGCGGCATGGACATCGAGGAGGTGGCGGCCAAGAACCCCGAGGCCATCTTCACCACCTGGGTGGAACCGGGCCAGCCCCTTTGGCCCTTCCAGGCCAGGCGCCTGCTGTTTAGCTGCGGTCTGCAGGGCCGCCAGGTGACCATCGGCACGGCCATCCTCAAGGGCCTGGTGCAACTGGCCTGGGAGAAGGAGGCCACCTTGGCCGAGATCAACCCCCTGGCGGTGACCGGCGGCGGCGAGTTGGTGGCCCTGGACGCCAAGATAAACTTTGACGACAGCGCCCTGAAGCGCCATCCCGAGATAGCCGACCTGGCCGACCCGGAGGAGACCGATCCCCTGGAGCGCGAGGCCACGGCCCAGGGACTCAACTACATCCGTTTGGATGGCACGGTGGGTACCATGGTCAACGGCGCCGGGCTGGCCATGGCCACCATGGACGTGATCAAGATGGCCGGGGCCGAGCCGGCCAACTTTTTAGACGTGGGCGGCGGGGCCAGCGAGGAGATGGTGGCCACCGGTTTCGAGGTAATCCTCTCCGACCCCAACGTGGAGGCCATCCTGATAAACATCTTCGGCGGCATCCTGCGTTGCGACACCCTGGCCGCCGGGGTGGTGGGCGCGGCCCGCAAGGTGGGCATCGAGGTTCCGTTGGTGGTTCGCCTGGAGGGCACCAACGTGGAAGAGGGGCGCAAGATTCTGGCCGAGTCGGATTTATCCTTTGAGGTGGCCGGTTCCATCTCCGAGGCGGCGGCCAAGATTGCCCTGGTGGCGGGAGGTGCCTCATGAGCATCTTGGTGGATAAAGACTCCCGGGTGTTGGTCCAGGGCATCACCGGCCGCGAGGGGCTGTTTCACACCGAGCAGATGGTGACCTACGGCACCAAGGTAGTGGCCGGGGTCACCCCGGGCAAGGGCGGCACCGAGGCGGTGGGGGTACCGGTATTCAACACGGTGAGCGAGGCGGTGGCCGCCACCGGGGCCAACGTCAGCGTGATTTTCGTACCGGCCGGTTTTGCCGCCGACGCGGCCTGCGAGGCCTCGGAGTCGGGCATCGAGCTGGTGGTGGTGATCACCGAGCACATCCCGGTGATGGACATGATCCGGGTGAAGTCCTTTTTGCGCGCCCGCGGCACCCGCATGATTGGTCCCAACTGTCCGGGCATCATCACCCCGGGCGAGTGCAAGCTGGGCATCATGCCCGGATACATTCACCAGCCGGGCCGGGTGGGTCTCATCAGCCGGTCGGGGACCCTCACCTACGAGGTGGTGCACCAGCTCACCCAGGCCGGGCTGGGCCAGAGCACCTGCGTGGGCATGGGCGGCGACCCCATCACCGGCATGGGTTTCATCGAGCTGCTGGAGCTCTTTGCCGATGACCCGGCCACCGAGGCGGTGGCCATGATCGGCGAGATAGGCGGCGACGCCGAGGAGCGGGCGGCGGCCTTTATCAAGGAGGGGTTTGACAAGCCGGTGTTCGGCTTCGTGGCTGGTCTCACGGCTCCTCCGGGCAAACGCATGGGCCACGCCGGGGCCATCATCAGCGGCAGCCAGGGCAAGGCCGAGGACAAGATCGCGGCCATGGAAGACGCCGGCATCACCGTGGTGCGCGCCCTGGGCGAGTTCGGGGCCACCGTGGCCGCCGAGCTCAACTGACCGCCCACCCCGGCGGCCACGGGACGGGTGATGCTTAGCGGACGGCGACCATGATTTCCTTGGGTCTAATCGGCTTTGGCCGGGTGGGGCGTACCCTGTTGCGTGTTCTGCTCCAGCGGGAGAGGGCTCACGGCCTGGTGTGCCTCACCGAGCTCAACCCGGCCGGCCGCGACGCCGCCGAGCTCACGGCCAACCTGGCCTACCTGCTGGCCCACGACTCCACCTACGGTCCCCTGCCGGCCGCGGTCTCGGCCGTTGGTGACCGGCTGCTGGTGGACGGCCGGGAGATTCGCTGCTTCTACAGTGCCGACCCGGCCCAGGTGGACTGGGCCGCCGCCGGGGTGCGGGTGGTGGTGGAGGCCTCCGGCGACCCGGCCGCGGCCCAGGCGGCCGCCTCCCTGCTGCAACGCGGGGTGGCCAAGGTGGTCTTCACCCGCTCGGCGCCGGTGAGCCACGCCACCCTGGTGCGGGGGATAAACCTGGACCAATACGATCCTGCCCGCCACCACCTGGTATCCTGCTCCACCTGCACCGCCAACGCCCTGGCCCCGGTGCTCTCGCTGCTGCAGCGGGCCTTTGGGGTCTCCCGGGCCGGCGTCACCACGGTGCACCCGGCCCTGTCCGGTGACACCCTGCTGGACCGCCCCGCCGCCGAGTTCGCCCTGGGACGCTCCGGGCTGGGGGTGCGCGCCGCCGCCTCGGGCATAGCCGACACCGTCGGCAAGCTGCTGCCCGAGTTGGACGGCCGCATCAGCGCCATGAGCCTGCGGGTGCCCACCGCCAGCGTCAACGCCATCGTGGCCGATATCCTGCTGGAGCGCCCGCCCGCCTCCACCGCGGCGGTGGTGGACCAACTGGAGCAGGCGGCCGCCGGGGACCTGGCCGGGGTGATGCGCCTGGAGCCGGGTTTCCTGGGCCGGGCGCGGGTGGCCGAGGACTTCAAGTCCGACCCCCACTCGGCGGTGGTGGACCTGTGCTGGCTGGAACTGGCCGGTCCCCTGCTGCGCCTGGTGATCTGGCACGACAACGAGTGGGCCTACTGCCAGCGGGTGGCCGACGTCATCGATACGGTCTCGGCCTCCCTGGGCTGAGGCGGCCGCCGCCAATTTTCCCTCTGCCGGAGAAGATCATGTCAACCGGTAAACACGGCTACCCCCGCAACCTGATACTCAAGGACGGCAGCGAGGTGGTGCTGCGACCCCTGGACCCCCTGCGCGACGAGACCGGCCTGCAGGAGTTCTTCGCCCGGGTGCCGGAGGAGGAACGCTGGTACCTGGTGGACGACGTGGCCGACCCCCGGGTGATCAGTTCCTGGGCCCGCACCGTGGACCCCAAGCGGGTGCTGCCCATCGTGGCCCTGTGCGAAGACGGCTCCATCGCGGCCATCGCCACCCTGCACCGCTACAGCCACGGCGCCCGCGGCCACATCGGCCGCATCCGCCTGGTGGTCGACGCCGCCCAGCGCAACCAGCGCCTGGGAACCTACCTGCTGCTGGATTTGATCCAACTGGCCGTGGACGTGGGCCTGGACCTGCTGGTGTTGGAGTTCATCAAGGGGGTGGAGGACAAGGCCATCCGCGCCGCCCGCCGCCTGGACTTCTTCGAGCAGGCGGTGCTGCCCGACTACGCCCGCGACCAGCGGGGCAACCGCTACGACCTGGTGTTCATGGTCAAGCGTATCCACCGGGGCTACGACGACTTCTAATCGGTCATGGGGCCGTGGGTCCCCCTTAACCCTGCCGGTGGCAAGCCATGGGTAAAAAAAAGGCGCGCCAGTTGAGGACCGACCGGGGGCTGGTGGCCCTGGTGCCCTACACCACGGTCCAGATGCTCTCCGAGTGGCAACTGGACCAGGGCATCGGCGTCTTCAGCCAATACCGCTCCCTGCTGCGCAACAAGGACGACCTGCTCGCCATCGCGGAAAAGCCCGACACCAACCTGGCCGTCTGCCTCTACCAGGGCGATACGGTGGTGGGCTACGCCGTGCGCCGGCCGGCCCCGCCGCAAGAGCGCTGGGGGCAGATGGACCCGCCGCTGCTGCACGAAATCTTCAGCGAAATGGCCCGCGGCTGGCGGGCCCAAAAACTCATGGCCCCCCTGCTCAAGATGGTGGTGCAAGAGCCGGCCAACGAAGACCGCATTCTTTACATCGTGGGCTACTCCTGGACCTGGGACCTCGACGAAACCAAGAAGACCCTGCAGGAATACCGCGACACCATCATCCACCTGCTTACCCCCCTGGGCTTCAAACAGTACCCCACCAATGAACCCAACGTGGGCCTGCGCCCCGAAAACCTCTTCATGGCCCGGGTGGGCTCCCGGGTGAGTAAGCAAAACCAAAAACGCTTCACCAACCTGCTCTTCGGCATCTACGACGATTAAGGACAAAATGGAGCTAGCCAGGGCCGAGTTCACACTCATGTCGGTTATGGCTGGCAGGTGGCAATCGAAAAACTAAATGATTAGATTAATCACAACTGAATGATATCAAACCCCATAAAACGCAGGACTTTAGTCGTTCTTCCATTAACTATCGGGAAGTCATCTCCGATCATCCACCCTACCAACTCCTGTATATTAGCTCTTCCAAACTGTTTAAGAGAATAATCACTGTTATAAAGAAGATTGGCCATCCTTATAATAATATCACCATCTCCATAAAGGAGATATGCCAATGAACTGCGAATCTTATTTGAATCATTTTTTTCAAGAAACGTATCGACTAGCGTTTGCAGCCCTCCTGGAAAGAACCTTTGCCTGTCATGAAATGAATGTAAAACCTTAAGTCCAGACATTACATCGTCATCTGTCGCGTTTTTGATTGCATCCTCACTAGAAAATACTTTCTTGATTTTCGGATACTTTTCTTCAGCAATAGTATTTTCAAAATATTCCCACGATACGCCATGCCATTGATCAATTAAATTATTGATCACCTGCTCCTGCTCTACACCCACCAATAGTGGTGTATACTTCCATTTTTCACCTTGAGCATGCTCATCTCTAACGTAACTTACAAATGAATCAATCTCGATGTGGACAGGAATACCCCCTCGCTTTCTTCTGCCGTCTTTTAAATATAAACGTTTAACAGTTTTATATGCCGACTGAAACTCTTGATAGCTTCTTCTAAAGTCATCAATATATAAAAGTTTCTTGCTCTTTTTATTCTTCCCCCAATCAATATTATTAATCGTTACATCACCTATTAAATCTATCACCTCTTTTTCTATATTACCGCCTGCGATATCAGCGGCGTTATACTTTTTTAAGATTTCTCCATACCTTGCCACAATTCTCTTATCTAGGACTTCGGCTTGTTCCCAATATAAATGAAACAGCTCTTTGAGACTGCTGAATCTTGGGTCATCAGATTCTACAGACAACATAATCTCTTGGTTTGTAACCATGCCAGCATCTGTCAAGTTAGCTGATCCAACTAAAGCAGCGCGGTCGCCAAATATGAACAGTTTAGGGTGAAACGATCTCGCAGTAACATACCTAACTTGCACCATTTCCATTTTGAGGACATTCTCAAGTTTTGCTGGGCTTGTGGGTTTACCTAGGCGTACTATCAATTTAACTGGGCATTGTTTTCTTGATAGGTCATCTATAATCCGATCATCCGTAAAGAACGCAACAGCAATATACACATTGCACTGCCTCGTTGAATATTTATCAATACCATTTTTGATAAAGTCACTTCTTGAAGAACTGTTTGTGTACAGGCCGTCATGCATAGTATTTGGCCCTTAATAGTTGTTTGAATGACAGGGGTTGCCCCGACCACCAACGCCCCGGCCCATATGCGGCGCGGCTAAAACGCCTGGTAGAAGTCCACCATGACCTCCACCACCCGCTGTTTCTGCTCCATGGTCAGCTCGGGGTAGACCGGCAGGGCCAACACCTCGGCCGCGGCCTGCTCGCTCACCGGCAGGTCACCGGCACGGCCGCCCAAGTCGGCGAAGCACTCCAGCAGGTGCATGGGGGTGGGGTAGTAGATGGCGCAGCCGATCTTGGCCTCGGCCAGGGCGGCCTGCAATTGGTCGCGGGACCGGGCCCGGATGACGTACTGGTTGAACACGTGGCCAAACTCAATGTCCGGGTAGGCGCGGTAGGGCCGGCCCACCAGGCCGCGGTCCACCAAACCGCTCTCGGCCAGCAGGCGGTCGTAGTCATCGGCGTTGGCCCGGCGGGCGCGCGACCAGCCGTCCAAGTAGGCCAGCTTCACCCGGATCACCGCCGCCTGCAGGGCGTCGAGCCGGAAGTTGCCGCCCACGTAGATGTGGCGGTACTTCTCCGAGGGGTGCGAGCCGTGGGTGCGCATGGAGCGCAGCTTGGCGGCCAGTTCGTCGTCGCGGCAGGTGATGAGCCCGCCGTCGCCGGCGGCCCCCAGGTTCTTGGAGGGGAAAAAGCTGAAACAACCGGTGTCGCCGATGGCCCCCACCTTGGTCACCTCGCCGTCGGGGGAGCGATAGGCCGCGCCCAGGGCCTGGGCCGCGTCCTCCACGATCTTCAGCCCGTGCGCGTCCGCCAGCCGGCCCAAGGGTTCCATGTCCGCCGCCTGGCCAAACAGGTGAACCGGCAGCAGGGCCTTGGGCTGTGCCGGCAGGTCCCCGCGCTCCAGCAGCTCTTGCACCGCCAGCGGATCGAGGTTAAAAGTGTCCGGGTCGATATCGGCGAAAAGCGGCACCGCGCCCAGCCGGACGATGGAGCCGACGGTGGCGAAAAAAGTAAACGGCGTGGTGATCACCCCGTCGCCCGGGCCGATGCCCAGGGCCATGAGCGACAGCAGCAAGGCGTCGGTGCCCGAGGACACCCCCAGGGCGTGGGGCGTGCCCACCAGGCGGGCCAGCTCTTCCTCGGCCCGGGCCACGCCGGGCCCCAGGATGAAGGCCTGGGTCTGGAAGACCTCGGCCACCGCGTCCATAATCTCCGGGCCAATGGTCTTGAACTGGGCCTTGAGGTCCAGCATGGGTACGGTTATCTTATCGGTAGGGCGCATGACGTGTTCTCCTGCCGCCGGCCACGGTCGCGGCGCGGCGGGCAAAAATGATTCCCTGCTTTTGACACGAAAGGCCGGTGAATGCAAGGCGAATTGAACGGCGCCGCCCGGGCTTTGGCCGGCGGCGGCACGGTGGTGGCCCTCACCGGGGCCGGCATCAGCATAGACAGCGGCATCCCCGCCTTCCGCGGGTCCCAGGGGTTGTGGGACCGCTACGACCCCATGGACTACGCCACCATCGAGGCCTTCACCAGCCACCCGGAAAAGGTCTGGCCCATGCTGCTGGAGCTGGAAGACCTCATGGCCGCGGCCCGCCCCAACCCGGCCCACAGCGCCCTGGCCGAGCTGGAGCAGATGGGCCGCATGCACCTGGTGATAACCCAGAACATCGACGGCCTGCACCAGGCCGCCGGCAGCCGCCGGGTGGTGGAGCTGCACGGCTCGGGCCGCCGGATGATCTGTCTGGACTGCGGCCAACGCTACGGCAAGAGCATCGTGAGCATGGGCGACATGCCGCCACGCTGCGCCTGCGGCGGGCTCATCAAGCCCGACGTAATCTTCTTTGGCGAGGCCCTGCCCCAACGCGCCCTGCTAACCGCCATGGAGGCCGCGGCCCGCTGCCGGGTGATGCTGGTGGTGGGCACCAGCGCGGTGGTGGCCCCGGCCAGCAGCCTGCCCCTGGTGGCCAAGCAAAACCGCGCCACCATCATCGAGGTGAATCCCGAGCCCACCGGACTCACCGAGGGCGTAACCGACTACTTTTTACAGGAAGGCGCCACGCAGATTATGCCGCGGTTGGTGCAGGCCCTCCGGTCCCTGCCCTAATCCCCGGCCGCCGCGGCCGGGCCCAGGCTCAGCTTGTCCATCAGGGCGATGACCTGCTCAGTCTGCGGCTTGGATACCGAGGCGTCGAAACCGGCCTCCTCGCACTTGCGGGCCACCTGCTCGTTTAACAACGAGGAAAAAATCAACACCGGCAGGTCCAGGCCCATCTCCTTCTTGATCGTCTCGCACAAGACCAGGCCGTCCATCTGGGGCATCTCGATGTCGCTCACCAGCAGGTTGACATAGTCGCCCAGCCGGCCGCCGCTCGCCTCGGCCTTTTGCTGGGCCTGCACAATGGCGTCCAGGGCCTCCTGCCCGTTGGCAAAGGCGGTTATGTCCTGGTAGCCCACTGTCTTGAGCACCTTGGTGAGCTGGGTGCGGATGATGAAGGAATCCTCGGCAAAGAAAACCTTGACCTCCTCCCGCCGCTGGAGGCGGGGGACGTCGGCAAAGGTCTGCGCATTGTAGTTGACCACCGAGGACGGAAAAATCTCGCCGATGATCTGCTCCAGGTCCAGGACCAATATCTCGCGGTCCTCAAAAGAAATCGTACCGATGATCTGGGGCGAGCGCTCGGCCAGGTAGGGGCTCAGGGGAAGCACCTTGGTCCAAGACAACCGGTGGATGCGGTTGACCCGGTCGGCGATGAAACCGGTGGTCATCTCGTTGAACTCGGTGACCACCACCACTTGGCGCTCCAGGTCCTCGCGCCGGGGCATACTTAAATAAGTATCCAACTCGATCAGGGGAATGGTGGCGCCCCGGAAAAGATACACCCCCACCACCGAGGGATGATTAAAAGGAGGATAGGTGACCTTGCCTTGATCGTATTGCACGATCTGCTTGATCTTGGAGCCGTTGATGCCAAAACTCTGCGAGCCCAGCAGAAACTCGGCCACCTCCGCCACGTTCCGGCCGCTGTCGCCCATGGAACTAATGCCAGCCACCACCCGCTCCTATCCTGGAATGCAATTCCACCCGCCGCCGCTTTGTGACTCAATTTATTATTCTAACGTATAACCACCATACAACCCCAAGGCCAAAGTAAACCTATCCGTTACTCCCCTTAATTTTAGCTTGTCCCCACCCCCCCTCCTTGGTACTATACGAATGTACCCTCCAGGAGAAGACACCATGACCCTGGGTTTAACCAACCGGCAAGCACAGGTGCTGGAATTCATCAAGGACTTTCTCGCGGCTCACGGCTACCCGCCCACCGTGCGCGAGGTGGCGGCCCACTTTGGTTTCAAATCACCCCGGGCCGCACACGACCACATGAAGGCCCTGCAACGCAAGGGCTACATCCGCAGCGCACCCAAGCAGCCGCGCGCCCTGGAGGTGCTGCACCCGGCGGCGGCCCAGGGCATCCCGGTGCTGGGGCGCATCGCCGCCGGCGAGCCCATCCTGGCGGTGGCCGAGGCCGAGGAGGTGCTGGACCTCGACCCCTCCTTCTTCGGCGCCGGCGAATTCTTCGCACTCAAGGTCCAGGGCGACTCCATGATCGAGGACCACATCTCCGAAGGCGACCTGGTGATCCTGCGTTCCCAGCAGGAGGCCCAACAGGGCCAGGTGGTGGCGGTGCTCTGGGGCGAGGAAGTGACCCTCAAGCGCTTTCACCGCCAGGGCGACACGGTGGAGCTACGTCCGGCCAACCAAGCCATGGAACCCATCCGGGTACGGCCCGACGACGAGCCCTTGAACATCCTGGGAACCATGGTGGGCCTAGTCCGCAAAGTCTAGGCCGCCGGTCCCAAGGGGGCCAAGGGGGCGACAGGTCCAGGGAGGCAGGGGACCGACGGGACGACAGGGCGACACCAGGGAGGCAGGTTCAGGGCTACAGGGCCAAGGGGGCGACAGGCGACACCAGGGAGGCAGGGGCCGACGGGGCGATAGGTCCAGGGGCGACAGGTCCAGGGAGGCAGGGGCCGACGGGGCGATAGGGCGAAAAGCCCAGCGGGGCAGCGGGGCCAAGGGGGCCAGCGGGCAAGCGGAGCCAGGGGGGCGCAGGGGCAAAGCCAAGCGGGACAACGGGTAAGCGAGTAGCCGGGCGGCGAAAAGGGTCCGAGGGGCGACGGGACAAAGCCAAGCGGGGCGGACGGGGCAGTAATAGAGGCGTATCAACGCAGCCCGGCAAGGCACCGGAGCAAGCCCGCCAGCCAGCGGCCGCCTAATTCAAACGCCTCAGGACCACACAGCCACATCGGAGATTTTTAACCCCACCAGCCAGCCAAGCCGGGACGGGGGGTTGCGTTTCCCTGGGTTCTCGGGGCATGGCCCCCATGCCGGTGGTTCAAAGGCGCGCCGCTTGCCGGCGGTTGAGCTGGGCCAGCCGCCGGGAGGCCTCCCGGTTCTCCGGTTGGCGCTCCAGCACCTGCTGCAATACCCGGCGGGCCCGGGCCGCTTGGCCCAGCCCCTCGAAAACCTTGGCCGTCTCCAACACCAGGTCCCAGTCGGCGTCGGCCAGGCCCCAGCGGGTGGCCAGTCCCAGGTGGCGGCCGGCCGCCTGGGACTGGTTGAGGCGCAGGTAGAGCTTGGACAAGTTGAAGTGCACCCGGCCGGAATCCGGCGCCAGGTCCAGGGCCTGGCGGTAGAGGGTCTCGGCCTCTGGGTAGCTCTGTTGGCGCACCAGAGCTATGGCCCGGGACACGATCTCTTCCAGGGCGCTGGGCCGGCGCGCGGTGACCGCCGCGGCCACCGCCTGGCCCACCTCCGGGTGGCCCGCCGCCTCGCACCAGCGCTGCACCGCCTGCAAGGCGTCCGCGTCGGCCCCGGCCAGGTTCAGCGAGTGGATGAAACTGCGCCGGGCCGAGCCCAGGTGCCCCCGGTCCAAAAACAGCCGGCCGGCCCGGGCCATGATCTCGGCTGGGGCCAGCGGCGGCGTCTCCCCGGGCCAGGCGGCCGGGTCCACCGCCTCGGCCAGGACCTCCTCGGCCAGGTCCAGGTAGCCGCGCTCCAGGTGGGCCTCCACCATAGAGAAGACCGCGGCGGTGGCGGTGGGGGTGTCGCCCTCGGCGGCGGCGGCCCGGGCCGCGGCCCGCAGGTCTACCACCGCCTCGGCCCAGCGTCCCTGGGCCAGGCGGGCCTTGCCCAGGTTGAAGCGGTTGGACCCCACGTGGCGGTGGGGCCGCAGGTCCAGGGCCTTGATGAAGGACTCCTCGGCCTCGGCATAGCGGCCGGCCTGCATGCGAAAGCCGCCCAGGCGCTCCAGCCGGCCGGCGTTCTGGCCGCCCCGGCGGCGCACCGCCGCCTCCAGCACCGCCAGGGCCTGGTCCCCCCGGCCGTCCAGGGCCAGGGAATCGGCCAACACGTCGTAGGCCCGGTAGTAGGAAGGGTTGGCCTCCAGGGCCCGGCGGTAAAGGGCCCGCGCCCCGGGGCCGTCGCCCGACTTTTGCAAGATACGGCCCATGCCCACCAGGGCGCTGGCCGCTGCGGGGTCCATGTCCAAGGCCCGCTGGTAGCACTCCCCGGCCTCGCCGTCCCGGCCGGCCCGCTCCAGCAGCCTGGCCAGCACGAACAGGGGCCAGGTGAAGCCCGGGTGGTCGTGCACCGCGCCCAAGAGCATCTCCACCGCCCGGTCGACCTGGCCGCCGCTTTCCAACAGCAGGGCCCGGGCGGTGGCCAGGCGGCGCTGCACTACCATGTCCAGGCGGCGGGTGAGCCGCCGGGGACTCACCGGCTTGGCCAGGTAAACGTCCCAGGGCTCCTCGGCCACCCGCAGCACCTGGCGGTCCAGGTTGTCACCGCTTACCATGATGAAGACCATGCCGGCCAGGTCGGGGTGGGAGCGCACCCGGTCCAGCAGGCCCAGGCCGTCGAGCTCGGCCAGGTTGAGGTCTACCACCGCCAGGTCGCAGTCGTGTTCCTGCAGGCTTTGCCAGGCCGATTTGCCGTCGCCGGCCAGGTGGACCGAGCTGAAGCCGGCCTCCCTGATGGCTTGGCCCAAGAGCAGGCGCATGGTCTGTTGGCCGTCGGCCACCAGGCAGTGGCCCAGGCGGGAGGCCACCCGCTCCAGGCGCGTGATCTCGGCCTTGAGCACCGCCGGGTCCACCGCGGCGGCGCCCAGGGCCCAGGTTCCGGCCGGCGCGCGGCCCATCAACCGCGGCGGGCCGCAGGCAGGGTGAGGCGGAACCGCGCCCCTCCCTGGAGTAGGTTGTCAAAGCGCACATCACCGTGCATCAGGCGGGCCGCCCGACGGCTGAAGCGTAGCCCCTGGCCCGGGCTTCCCCCCTCCGGGGGAATCCGGCCGGCGGACTCGAAGATATCGTCGGCCCGGGCGGGGTCCACCCCGGGGCCGGAGTCGATCACCTCCAAGAGGGCCACCTGGTCGTGGTCGCCCACCTGGATGGTCACCTCGCCCCGCCCCCCGGCGCCGGGTGACGATACCTGCAGGGCGTTGAGTAACAGGTTGACCACGATGCGTTCGGTCAGCTCTTCGTCGGCCATGGCGGTGGGTGCGCCGGAGGTCTCCAGCCAAATTTTCACCCCCTTGCCCCGGGCCATGGCCGCCAGGGTGTCGCGGGCCTCCGAAGCCAGTGAGGCCAGGTTCACCGGCTCGCGGTTGACCGCCGGCTCCTCGGACTCCATGCGGCTTAGGTCCAACAGGTTGGTGATCCGCCGCCACAGCAGCTCCAGCTCGCTCTCGGCCAGGTCTAGCCGGTGGCCCTGCTCCGTGGGGTCCGGGGCCGGGTCCTCGGCCGCCAGGCGGACCATCTCCTTGGCCCCGGTGAGCGGCGCTTTGAGCCCGTGCAGGATCATGGACATAAGATCGTC
>Ga0256835_1000933_pt1 | contig 18937 bp, 18 predicted proteins | sample PIR30metaG_FD_185972 | JGI IMG/M metagenome (GOLD analysis project Ga0256835, IMG submission 185972) | Hydrothermal vent microbial communities from East Pacific Rise, Pacific Ocean - PIR-30 | ecosystem: Environmental > Aquatic > Marine > Hydrothermal vents | place: Pacific Ocean: East Pacific...
CTCCTTTTGTTTCAAAAATAAAGGTATTTGTCCTGTTAAAAGAAGGGGAAGAATTCTTTCTTCTAAAAGCTCAGCTTTTTCTTTCAGGTAAAGACGGGTAAGCCATTGCTCTTCCTTTTTTATTAGAGAAAGGGAAAAGAAGATGGAAAAAGAAGTTAAGAGGAAAAATATAAGAAAAGAATAAAGCAAAAGTTTAGTCTTTGTTTTCACTCTTTAAATTATAGGGTCGGAGGTTTTAATTGTCAAGTTTTTTATCTGATGAAATAAAGATAGTGATAGGGGATAGTTTCTATAAAAGGGGAATTCTCTTTTACATGGGTGAGAATTAATCTTTTTTTTGCCCGGGTCATAGCAACATAAAAAAGCCTTCTTTCCTCTTCTATTAGATGTTTATCTTCTTTTGAAAGAAAGTGCGGTAAGGCACCATCCTCAACTCCCGCAAGAAAAACAGTATTAAACTCAAGCCCTTTTGCCGCATGAATGGTCATTAATGAGATTTTTGTTTTTTCGGAAATAGCTTCTGTTTGCTCTCTTAGGACAAGGGAGGAGATAAAGTCAGAAACATCACCTGTAAAATGATCCGCGAGCTCCAAGAGTTCATTTACATTTTCTTTTTGTGTTTCAAAGGGATCATCTTTTTTTGTTAAGGCTTTTTTGTATTCTGTTCTTTCTACTATTGTTGATAATAAGAAGTAAACAGTTTCATTAAGATTATCCTTTAAAAACTCAATTAAATTAATAAAATCCTCTCCCCTCTGTTTTTTTAACTCTTTCTTCTTTAATAATCTTTTTAATGATTCATAATATGAGAGTTGTTCTCTTTTGGCATATTCAACAATTTTTTCCACTGTCTTTTTCCCGAAACCTCTGTTGGGGAAGGAAAGGGCTCTTAGAAAGGAGATATCGTCCTCTGTATTGTAGGCCAATTTCAGGTATGCTGTTATATCTTTTACGACTTTTCTATCATAAAAGCTGAGGCCTCCTACGATTTTATATGAAAGTCCGTATCTTAAAAGGGCATCCTCAATAGCTCTTGAACGGGCATTAATTCTGTAAAGAACTCCTACTGGAAAAAAATCGGGATTTTCAGAATTATTAGCGATGTGGTTGGCAATGAAGAGAGCTTCTTCCTCTTTTGTTTTTCCAAAGTAGACAAGTATCCTGTCTCCTACGACATTATTGGTAAATAGTGTTTTTCCTATTCTGTTTTTATTTTCATTTATTACAGCAGAAGCGCTGTTTATAATTATTTTTGTTGATCTATAATTTTCTTCCAATCTTATGATTTTTGTGCCGGGAAAATCTTCGGGAAAACTCAAGAAAATGTTCATATCAGCTCCTCTCCAGGAGTAAATGCTCTGATCTTCATCTCCGACTACTGTTATATTTCCGTTTTTTATAAGTTCTTTTAGAAGTTTATATTGCTCTGGTGAAGTATCCTGAAATTCATCGACCAATATATATTCGAATAGGTTTTGATATTTTTCCTTTAGCACTTGATTTTTCTTAAGATTAACATAGGTCTGGGAGATGAGATCATCAAAATCAAGAGCATCTCTTTTGGTCAGTTCTTTTTGATATTCCAAGAAGAGCTCTATGAGTTCAGAAGAGAGAAAATTCACTAAAATTTCTCTTTTGTTTATGAGAAAGCCTTTTTTCTTTAAATTTGAAAAACTATTAAGAACTTCTTTTAAGCGATCTTTTGAAATATTCAGATTTTTTCTCTTAATAATTTCTTTTAAAAGACTTTTTTGATCATTTCTGTCAATAACAATAATTTTTTTATTAGGAAAAACCTCTTTTCTTAAAAACTTTAGACCAAAAGCATGAAAGGTTGAAAGCCAGAGAGAGGATGTTTTTATTCCGGTTAGAGATTCTACTCTCTCCCGCATCTCCTTTGCTGCTTTGTTTGTGAATGTTAATGCAAGTATATTTTCTGGTTTTATTCCCTTTTCCTGGATAAGGAACGCTATTTTATGGGTTAATACCTTAGTTTTTCCGGAACCCGCCCCGGCGGTTATTAAAAGAGGGGAATCAAAGTATAAAACAGACTCTTTCTGTTTTTCATTTAAGGAACTTAAAAGAGAAGAATTCATAAATTAATCTTCTACCTTTGTGTAAAATCCTATTCTATCAAAAGGATTAACTATGCTTGTTGCAATGTTTGTAAGGTGAGAATTGATTCTTTTTAAATACCTTGTATATAAAGCTATTGTTACAGCTTCGGAAGGTGTTATGTTTTTGTCTTCTTCTTTTATGAGGGAAAAAAGAATTTCATCGCAAGTACTTGAAACTTCTTTGTGCTCTTCCATCTTTTCTCTTGCTATTTTTTCGTCAGAATTTCTTAAAGCCTCTATTACGGCGGGAAATTTGTTTTCAACAATTGTTTCTATTTTTTTTATTGTTTCTTCATATGAGCCTGCAACAAGTCGCTGGGGATGATGCTTGGCAAGTTCTGCGATATTTTTTGTGTAATCTCCTATTCTTTCAATATCTATAACAATACTCACAAGTACAAGTCCCGCGTTGAGAAAAGTGGAACCCGTAACACTCAAATTTATTAAGACCTTTTTCCTTACTTCTCTTTCATATTTATTTATCAATTTATCGTGTTTGTAAACATCACATTTTATTTCCGCTGAGTCAGAATTTCTTAATGATTCTTTAACTGCTTTAAACATTTCAAAATCTTTCTGAAGCATTGTTAGGGATTCTTCAAATGCTTCATCTATTAAATTTTTTCCTTTGAAAAAACTTACCAACTCCTTAAACATTGATTACCTCCAAATATAAAATATAATTGCGGGAATAATAAAAAAGACGACTAAAATATAAAGAATAGGAAATAGTTTAAATTTTATTGAAATTTTTGAAAAAGTTTTTGCAAGAGAGATAGGGATTTTTTTGAAAGGATATAAGATGGTAATTCCAATTACATTAAAGGATAAGTGGGAAAAAGCAACTGTAATGGCAGCAGGATTACCTGTCGCGAGAGATGCTAAAATTGCGGTGATCGTAGTTCCTATATTAGCCCCGAGGGTATAAGGAAAGACCTGTTCAAGAGTAAGGATCCCCGCTGCTGCTATTGGGACAATTAAGGAAGTTGTAACGGAGGAACTCTGAACAATGGAAGTTAAAATAAGACCCAATAAGAGGGAATATGCCGCATTTTTAAACATTACTTCTGAAAAGAAAACCTGTGCTCTTCCTACTATAACTCTTTTTATAACCTTAACAAGAAAGGTTAGAGCCACAATTAATAAAATGAAAGAAAGAATGGCTGTAATATATCCATTCTTGTGAACAGCATCTGCAATAAAGTGAACGGCAGGTTTTGTTATTATTTTGATTGGACTTGAAACTTTTATCCCACCAATTCCTTCAAAAAGTTTTTCCAGAAAGCCGGCGACTCTTCCTAAAAGGTTGAAGTAGACCTGCAGAGGGAGTAGAACAATGACAGATAGTATATTAAAAATATCATGAACCACAGCAGCTGCGAAAGCTCTTTCAAACTCTTTGTTTGCTCTTATGTGAACAGTAGAGACAATGAGATTTGTAATAGTGGTACCTATGTTGGCTCCCATAATAACCGGGATTGCATGGGTTATATCAATAGCTCCTCCCGCTACAAGAGCAACAACCATGGATGTTGTTGTTGAAGAACTTTGAATTATTGCGGTTGCAAGAGTACCGACGAGAAGACCGATAATAGGCGAGGCAGTTGCAGAGTGAATAAGGTTTTTTGCTGTTTCTTTTCCTATAAGTTTAAAAGAAGTTCCCAGCATCTCAATCGCAACAAAGAACAAATAAAGAAGGAAAAGAACAGCTACAATATTGAACAAAGAGTAAAGAAAAGTATTTTTTCTTTCTTTCATCAGTAATTATATTGATTTTTTGATAAAAAATCAATGAAAAAGGGGAGAAAAACTCCCCTTTTTCAAAATTAAAGATTAAAGTTAAACCCTCCGAAAACTCCTCTTCCAGGGGAAGGATATCCGTAGATCTCATAATAATTTTTATCAAAGAGATTGTTTATTTTGAGAAATAAGGAAAAGTGTTTTGAGAGAGCGTATCTCAAATTGAGATTAAAGACAGAAAAACTTTCAGCATCCACGATGGAAAAACTCTTTTCATCATAATCTTTTCTTTTTCCAACAAATCTTCCGAAAAGGAAGATGTCAAAGTGACCAAAGGAAAAGGTTAGATCTCCTTTAATTTGAAAATCGGGTCTTCTTAAAAGTTTTTTTCCTGTTTTTATGTTTTCCGCTTTTAATTTTATGAAGGAAAGAGAAAAAGAGTTTTCTCCGAAAAGTTTCCTTTGGAAAGAAACGGAAAAACCGGAAATTCTGTCTCTTTCGGAATTTTTTAATTTGTAGGTAATATAATCAAAGACAATAAGGTTTTCATAATCTGTATTAAAGAATGAAAAACGGATAAGATTATTTTTATCAACTATTTTCAAACCACCTTCAATATTTTTTGATGTTTCCGGTTTGAGATCATGGGTTCCCCACGGCGAGGCGTACTCTGAAAGTTTTGGAGCCCTGAAACCTTTTGAAAGAACAAAGTAAGGAATGAAAAAGAGATTATCCGCGGAAATTTTATATGAGGCTGTAAGTTTTGGAGAGGTCATACCAGCAAAGGAGCTGTATTTATCGTATCTTAGTCCAATAACAGAGGTAAAATTTTTGTATCTGAGAATCTGCTCCCCAAAAAGTGCATAGGAATTATATTTTTTGTTCTTAAAGGTTATACTGAATTCATTTTCTTCAAAAACAGTGGATTTAAGAATTTCAAAGCCCAAAAGAGAAGGGGAATTTTCACTAAGAAAGAAGAAAAAAGCTTTTGTGTTTATTTGATAATTATCACTTTTTGTATGATAATACCTGCCCCAAAAAGCATCGGGGTCCTCAAGGGAATAATCTCTCCTGTATGCTCCTAAATTAAACTCTATATAATTTTCTTTCCACAAATTCATTTTAATAGGAAAACCAAAAATCTGTATTTCGGTATTTGCTTTCCTATTAGGCGAAGGTAAACCAAAATTAAAAGGAATTTCTGTTTTATTTTTCGTCAAATAAAAGAAGGGTGCAAGGGAAAAAGAGGAGGAAGAAAAATGCCAACCAATGGATAGATTATGGTTTTCAAAATCACTGTTTTCAAAATCTCCTCTTATAGAGCTCCCGTTATAATTCAAGGAGAGGATTCCTCTTCCAATTTTTTTACCTAATAAAAAATTTCCGCCAAAACTGGAATTCTTTCCTCCAAAAAAGGAAGCCTGGAAAGCCTCTTTTTTTGGTGTTATAAGATTAATAACTCCCCCCATGCTTTCAGAGCCATATAAACTACTCTGTGGTCCTTCCACTATTTCTATCTGTTGAAAAGCAAAAGGAGAGAAAGGTGAAAAATCAAGAGAGAGAGAAGCGGGATCATTAATTTTTATTCCATTGATCATTAGAAGAAAATGTTTTGAGGATGCTCCTCTCAAAAAAACGGAGGAAAATTGACCATAACCTCCTCCTGTTAAGGAAAGATTGGAAGGAGTAAGAGATAAAGCTTCTGTAAGAGTAAGAGGAAGAGCTTTTTTTATTTTTTCATCGGATAGTAGAGAAAAAGAATCGATAATTTGAAGAGGATCCTCTTTTAGAGCTGTTGCCGTTACAATGATTTTTTCATGAATGCTTTTTTCCTTTTTTTCTTTGGAAAAAGAAGTGCTAAGAAAGAGAGAAAAAATAAAAAGAGAAAGAAAAAATTTTTTTAACATAAGAAACCTCCTAAAATTATTTGGAGGGATTTATTCTCAGTCTCTCCTTCCCCTCCGAAAGGGAGACAGGTCTGTTTTCAGGCAGGTCTTCCGGCTCATGGATCATCCCCTTTTCCGCCTTCCCATCCAAAGGACAGTGGCTCATGGAAAGGGTCCCCATTCACGGCTGCGGGGGCAGCGGAGGCTTTTACCTCTCTTCCCTGACACCTGAAAACAGGTTATTATAACATTTTTACTAAATATTTAAAGAAAAAAGAGATTTAAAGAGTATTTGTTATGCACACATTTCAGCAAAATTTTTTAAGTGTAAAAGTTACCGTACTTTTTTGTCCGATTTATTTAATATGGTAAAATAATAGAAAGGAGTTATAATGAGAGAACTGAAGGCTTTTATTTTTGACCTTGATGGAACATTATTGGATACCATTGAGGACATCAAAGATAGTATGAATCTTGTGCTTGAAAAAAGAGGTTTTCCTGTTCATAACACAGAATTTTATAAAGAAGCTGTAGGAGAAGGAACAGAAAAATTAGTAATAGATTCTCTCCCTGAAGATAAAAGGGATGAGAAAACAGTAAAAGAGTGTCTTTATGAGTTAAAGGAAAATTATTCCAAAATGTGGGCAAATAAAACAAGTCCTTATGAGGGGATACCGGAAATTTTAAACACCCTTATTAATAAGGGAATAATAGTCAGTATTTTATCAAACAAAGATGATAAATTTACAAAGGCTATGGTAAAGTATTTTTTCCCGGACTATAATTTTGCTTTTGTTTTCGGATCAAGAGATGGTCTTCCTAAAAAACCATCACCTGAAGTCCCTCTTTACATAGCAGAAAAAACAGGGATTCTGCCCGAGAATTATGCTTTTGTTGGGGATAGCTCCTTTGACATAAAAACCGGAAAAAATGCGAATATGTTTTCAATAGGAGTAAGCTGGGGATTTAAACCGATTGAAACTTTGGTTGAAAGTGGTGCTGAGCTAATTGTTGAAACCCCTGATCAGATATTAGCCCTTTTAAAATAGAAAAGGCGGGCATTAAAGCCCGCCCTATCTTTTTTCTCTATTTTCAGCTTTTATTTTTTCTCCCAGCTAAGCTCTCCGTTCAAAAACATTTCTATTCCTTTAACAGCTCTCATACCATCTGCAATTGCCGAAATAGCATCGGCTGTCCAGTTTGTAAGGTCTCCTCCTGCAAACACCTTTTCTATACTTGTCATCTGTCTTTCATTTACCTTTATAAGTCTTCTGTTCATCTCAATCTTGTTTTTGATTTCTTCGGGTAAATAGCTCAACTCAGGCTGCTGTCCTATAGCTACGATTATTCTATCAACAACATATTCATACTCCTCTCCCTCTATAAGAACAGGTCTTGGTCTTCTCTCTCCTTCTTTTTGAACCATCTTTGCCTTACCATAGATAAGCTTTACCTTTCCGTCAGGTCCGTCTTCAACTCTCAAAGGAATTATCTGAGTATAAATCGGGATTCCTTCATGCTCTGTTGCCTCAATTTCCTCTTCATCGGCAGGCATATCAACAACCCTTCTTCTGTAAGCTATAAAGGAGTTGGCTCCGAGTCTCTTTGCAACTCTTACCGCATCTATTGCAACATTTCCTCCTCCCACAACAACAACATCCTTTCCGATTTCAACTTTTTCTCCGAGGTTGACCTTTCTGAGAAAATCTATTGCATAGATAACCTGAGGGTGATCTTCTCCCTCTATTCTCATTGACATTCCCTTGGGGAGTCCTGTGGCTATAAAGACAGCATCATATTCTTTTAACATTTTTTCAAACTTATCGGGAGTAACAGGAGAATTGTAATGAATCTTAACTCCTACGGATTCTATAAGTTCCACCTGTTTATCAAGGGAAGGAATCGGGAATCGGTATTTTGGAATACCAAGGAAAGTCATACCTCCGGCTTTTGGTGCCGCTTCGAAAATTTCTGTCTCATACCCTTTAAGTCTTAGATAATAAGCAGCAGTGAGACCTGCCGGTCCCGCTCCCACAATTCCTACCTTCTTTCCATTAAGAGGTTGAGGCTCTGCTTTGACAAACTTTTTAAGATCATCAAATTGCTCAACCACATATCTCTTGAGCCATCTTATTGCAACAGGTTCTCCGAGATGACCGAGTGAACATTCAAATTCACACCTTCTCGTACAAACCTTACCGCACATCTCTGGCATCGGGTTATTCTCATATATAATATTCAAGGATTTTACATCATCGCCCTCAGCAATGGCCCTTATATAGTCAGGAATGTGCATCCTTGCAGGACACCCTGATATACAGAGGCCGCAACCAATACATCTTTCGGCTTCTTTCCTTGCCTCCTCTTCCATATAGCCCAATACAACTTCTGCAAAACTTTTAACTCTCTCCTTTCCATCAAGCTCCCGCATCGGAACTCTTTCAAGGTTAAGAAAGTTTAATTTCTCATGTTTTTTATATCCTTTATCCTTTTTCTCCTCATGTCCTATTTTGTCAACACCCGGAATAAAAACAAAATCATCGGCACTTTCTCTTACCCAGGTGTATTCATTTGTCATTTCAAGTGAACCGGTCGGGCAAACATCAACACAAAGAGCACACCAGCAACATCTTCCGTAATCTATTCTTGGTCTGTATCCGGAATCTCCTTTTTGGGGATCCTTAACTTTAACCATTTTAATTGCTTCATTTTCACAGATTGCTGCACATGTTCCACATCCAATACACTTATCAATATCATTTACATGAAAACCTCTGTATCTTTCAGCTGCTTCTCTTGTTCTCTTGTTCGGAACTTCTATTGTATGGGGAGGTTGAAAAGCTCTTTTCCATGCTGTCAAAGGTTTTAGTATCCCTTTTATATCCATCTTATCCTCCTTATCTTTCTATTTCAGGCGGGCAGGTCTGAAGCCCGACAATTGCTACAGAAAAATCCGAAATATTCATTCCGGGAACAAGCCTTTCAAGAAGTGTATAAGCATGAGGTGTTGAAACGCCTCTCACATGTACTCTTCTCGGTTTGTCTGATCCGTCCGTTACAACATAGTATCCAAACTCTCCTCTTGTAGCCTCTGTTTTAACATAGGTTTCTCCTGCAGGTATTTTCCAGTAAAGAACATTGGGCAAATGGGTCCAAACATCACCTTTTGGCATTCTATCTATTATCTGTCTTATGAGCTTTATACTGAGTTCTATTTCTCTCCTTCTTACCATCGCCATTGCGTAAAGGTCACACCCTGTCTCTGTTATAATTTCAAAATCCAGTTTATCATAAACTTCATAGGGCTGTTCTTTTCTCACATCAAAGGGGAAACCACAAGCCCTTGCAACAGGACCGGTTACCCCTATCTCTTCAACCCATGAAGGATCTATCTTTGCAATCCCTTTAAGTCTCTTTTTGAAAACAGCATTCTCAAATATTAGAGCATCATAATCCGGAAGTTTTTTCTCAAGATAATCCATAACTTTTAACACTCTCTCTTCAAAACCTTCTGGCAAATCCCTCCTTACACCACCGGGAAGAATATAAATATGATAAATTCTTCCCCCTGTAAGTTCTTCAAAAAGATCAAGTATATAATCTCTGTCTCCGACTGACCACTGCGGCGCTGTTCCAAGTCCCATTGTTCCGGCAATTCCTCCTATCCAGCGCATAAACATCTGAAGTCTTGAAAGCTCAAGAACGAGAGTTCTTATCCACTTTGCTCTTTCCGGAATTTCTATTCCCGCAAGCTCTTCAAGAGCCCTTGCATAGTTTTCTTCATTTGTATCCGATTCGGGAACACAAATTCTACAAACAAGAGGAAAATTCTGTATAAACAGTCTTCTTTCCATTAATTTCTCAAATGCTCTGTGAAGATATCCCACATGAGTTTTTACACTTGTTAAAATATCACCCTCAAGAGTTATTTCAAAACTCATGTTTCCTGTAACACCCGGGTGTTGAGGACCAACAAAAAGTTTTACTTCTCTATCTTCCTTTGAAAATTTCTTCATTTTCTTCTCCATTCATCTGTATAATCAGATATTATCTTTCTTATATTTGTCTTTAACACTTCAGAGTCTCTGTCTCCATACTTTTCCTGAGAATATTTTAAAGTATCAAAATCTCTTCTCATAGGAGGCATCTCTTCCCAATCTTCAAGAACAAAATCTTCAAACTGAGTGGGATTCCCTTCAAAAGTAACTCCGTAAAGCTCTCTTATTTCCCTTTCATAAATTTCCGCTTGAGGAAAAAGATTGAGAACAGTCTTAAATTCCGGTTTGTCCCTGTCTATGAAGATTTTTACAATTAGATTTTGTCTCTTTTGATAACTCCAGAGTATGTAAGAAAGTTGAAACTTATTATTTTCAATCCAATCAACACATGAAATCAGGGCAAGGTGTCTGAAGGATTCATTATCCTTTAAATAGCTTAAAACAGCATGGAGGGAATCTTTTTCAACTTCCAATATCCAAAGATTGTCTCTTTTTCCTCTTTTCTTTTCAACTATCTTAAAAATTGACTCAAGTCTTTTTATCAAATCTTCCATCTTTCACCTCACCAGTTATAATTTGGTATTTTCCAATTCTTGATAATCTTTTCCTGGTTTTTCCTGTATTTGTCAAGATTATCAATGTATTGCTTCCAGCCATCAGCCCTTCCCTCTTTTATCTTTTTCATGAGCTGAGCAAAACCTGCAAGAATTGCTTCCGGTCTCGGCATACAACCTGCAACATAAACATCAATCGGAATGTAAAGATCCACAAGGTTAACCGTATTATAAGAATCATAATACATTCCACCATTGACAGTACATGCACCCAGGCCGACAACATATTTGGGGCTCTGCATCTGTTCGTAAACTCTAATAACTCTTTTCAATGTTTTTACCGCAAGATAACCACTTATTATCAAAACATCAGCCTGTCGCGGTGTTCCCACAGTACTTACGCCAAACCTTTCGGCATCAAATCTTGATGTGACCATGGGAGGAATCTCAATAGAGCCACATCCTGTTCCGTATGCTATTACCCACAAAGATTGAGCTCTTGCCCAGTTAAAAAACTTCTCCCAAACCTCACTATAGCTTAATTTTTTCGGCCTATCATCCAAGAAATAATCTTTTTCCTTCATCTTTTACCTCACTTTATAAAAATCCTTATAAAATCTATTAAACCTATTACGACGGGATATGTCCAGAAAAATTTAACGGCTTGCTCTGTTCTATATCTCGGGAACACATTTGTCACAAACACAATAATTAAGAAGAGAGCAAATGTTTTTACAAAGGCTTCTACAAGATTGGTTGCACCACCCAAGAAAAGATCCATAAAGAGCACATATTTTCCTACTCCGAATATGCTTCTTCCAGAAAACATAAAAGAAAGAAAGGTAGAACTGTATTCAGTAGGGGGGCCCACAGGAATTTCTTGAGGAGCCATCACAACTGAAAAGGGATATGCCATATACATTCCCAACATAGCAATTAACCCTGCAATACTTAAAAACGGATACTGAAAAAGATTCCAATGAAAGATACCTCCTTGCTGAGCAGCCACTAAACCAGATATGCTTACTGTTTTATGAGCAATAGCAAGTCCTATGACTGAAATTAGAAAAGGAAGCTCGTAACCTGCCATTTGTGCAAGCCCTCTTGTGGGGGCAAGGGCAGAATGAGGATGTCCGCTATCCGCTGCTCCCAGTGCCATTCCAAGACATCCGAACACCATAAAATATAAAACCACGATTAAATCTCCACCAAATGAAAAGTTTGAAAGAATAGAGCTCCCATAAACAATGGGAACAAGTAAAAGAACACCAACTCCTCCTAAGAGTCTGAACATAGGAGCAAGGAAAAACATAGTACCGTGCGAAATAGCAGTCTTTTTTCTTAACAGTTTAATTAGATCAATAAAGTTCTGAAAAACCGTTGGACCTCTTCTTCCGTGAATTCTTGCTGTTATCTTTCTTGATATTCCTCCCAGGAGCAGACCATAAGCCAAACCACCAACCGTAACAAGAAAAGCATATAATATCTTATACCACATTAGAATACTCCTTTATATAAAATGTAAAAAATAAAGCTCAAGGTTATTACAACCCAGAGTGCATATGTGTTCAAATCTCCTGTATAAAACCTTCTTGTGTAATCAACAAAAGCCATAAGAGAATTGTATATTCTTTTATAAGTGTTTTCCACATGAGGATAAATAAAAACTCTTACAGCTCTTCTCATATGAGCATAGAGATCGTATCCAAAATGTACACTTTCTGGACTATCGGGAACTTCACCGGAGTATCCGATGTCAAGCTGGCCAACTTTTCTTATCTTTGCTTTTGCAAAGAAGAATAGAATAAGAGCAATGATAAAAGAGCCCACGGCAAAAACACCCATGAAGTAAGCATTCCAGTATCCAAACTTTGAAACTATTCTGTGGGCACTTTCATAAGCATATCCAGGACTTGTAAAACCAAGAGATTTTATGGCTTTCTCTGAAAAGCTCAAAATCAGATTAGGTTTAATACCTACTGCAAAAGTTAACCCTGCAAGAACAAGTTCAACAATAACAAGGGGAAGGGGTAGCTCTTTTGTTTTTCTATACTTGTCTCGTAGTTGTCCAAGAAAAATTGTATGTAAAAGTTTATAGCAATACATAAAAGCTACAATTGAGGCAAACATAGCGATTAAGAGAATAAACATCCATCTTTTTTCAAGAAGAGCAGAATAAAGAAGCCATTTTCCTGCAAAGCCTGATAGAGGAGGAATTCCGGCAAGAGTTATTATTCCCATAAGAAAAGCAAGAAAGGTAAAGGGCATTCTTCTTATCAAACCTCCCATCTCCGGAAGATAACTCGTCCCGGTTCTGTAAATTATCCCTGCCGCTGCAACAAATAGAAGTCCCTTGAAGATAAGGTGATTCACCGTGTGGTAAAGAGCTGCTGAATATCCAAGAGATGTGGCAAGAGCAAGACCAATAAGAATGTAACCCACCTGACTGATTGAGGAATAAGCCAAAACTTTTTTTACATCTTCCTGAAAAATGGCAAGAAGAGCCATGAAGAGGGCGGTCAAAGCTCCAAACCAGGCGAGTCCGTAAAGAATGGTGTCAGAATGAGATAAATGAGGAAGAAGATAAACTATTGTTAGGATTCCTCCGAAAACTCCCATCTTTGAAAGAACTCCAGAGAGAAGAGGAGTAAACCCATCCGGACTTTCTCCATAAGCATCTCTTGCCCATATATGAAGAGGAGCTGTTCCCATTTTTACCAAAAATGCTGTAAAAATGAGAATTCCTGCCCATGCGGAAACTGCAAATGCGGAGGATGAGGAAAAGGATGGAATTAAGTTAGGGCCGGTTGATAAAAGTTTTATACCGGCGAGCATTCCGTATCCTCCTATGGCACTCATCACAAGATATATCCATGCTGCTTTCTTTCCTCCCTGATTAATTAAAAGATAGGAAGACCAGCTCATAAGCTCCCAGAAAATAAAAAGTGTTATCCAGTTTGAAGAAACTGAAATTCCTACCATTGAAAAAACTGTAAAAACAAAGAGAGGGTAAAACACAGCTGAATATTTTTTTGAGAGGGGATAGGTGGCAAAAACAAACATTATGGCTCCCGCAAGCACGAGATACACGAAGAAGCTTTGTATATTAAAAGCTGGAACTAAACTTGTATTTTTTATTACATGAAAACCTAAGGCACCAATCATTCCCAACGACAAAATCCACTGAGCAAGTCTGCTCACACCTAAAACAAAAACAGCTACTGAAGAAATTGTGATAAAGGCCAAGAATTTTCCGCTTTGGATATCAAGTCCTGTGAGAATGAAAAACTTGTATGCTCCAAAAGCTGAAAGCCCCAAAAGGACAAAAACATTAAAGAGAGAAGGAACAATACTTCCCTTATAATCAAAAATCCCATCTTCTTTTTCTGATATTATTCTGTAAAGATTGAAGTAGTAGAGGATTTCAGCTATGGCTCCTATTAAAACGAGAGCAACTATATAAAAATACTCTTTGGGAATTGCTAAAATAAAGAAAAGTTTAGCCCAAAAGCCTAAAAACGGAGGAGCCCCTGCCATTGAAAGAACTGATGTTGAGAAGAGAAATCCAAAAAGTTTGTTTTTTGACAAGACTCCTTTCCACTCTTCAATTCTTCTTCTTCCGAAAAGATCCGCTAAGAAAAATAGTGTTGATTTTGAGAAACTATGATTCAGTACGAAGAATATGATTGCAAAAAGCATATATTTTTTCGCAAAACCATGAAGATTTCCATTAAGATAAAAAGCTCCGGCTAAAATCAGCAAACCTAATTGTCCGACTGATGAGTATCCGAAAAGTCTTCTTATATCTTTCTGTTTCCAGGCAAAAAACTGACTTACTATGTATGTCGAAAGTCCGAAAATTATACCTATTTTTAAAAGATGAGGGAATTTTAGATAGTTAGCAGATCTTAGAAACACAAGATAAAAACCTTTAACTATTCCACCTGCAAGTATTGCAACAACAGCTGGATTCGCTCCCTGATATATATCAAGAGCCCATCCGTTCATCGGAAAAACTTCAAGCTCTATTAAAAGTCCAAATAAAAACATTATTGAAATAATTATTAACATTCCTCCGGAATACATGGAGCTGTTTATATGAGCTGAGATGTCTGCCATATTTAAACTTCCTGCAAACTTATAGAGAAGCACAGCACCTAAAAGCACAAAAGTTGAACTTATTGAACCTATTACAATATATTTGAAAGAAGCTTCAAGGGAAAAGCTGTCAAGATTGGAAGCAACAAGTCCGTAGGATGCTATTGATGTTATCTCAATAAAAACAAACAGGTTAAAGAAGTCCTGAGTGAAAATCATACCTGTTGAGCCCAAAAGAAGAAGAAGCAACAATACCAGAGCTTTTGGTTCGGGATCATTTATTCCTCTGCTGAGCCAGTGATAAGCAGCCATAGCCCCAATAAAGAAAACAACAACACCCAAATATGCCGAAAGCTGGTCAACATAGAGGTTGATTCCAATAGGAGGAGGAAACCCACCAATTTTTACCATAATCGGATTCTTTATTGCTTTGGTTAAGAATCCGTAAGCAATACTCAAAATTGCAGCAAAATCAAATAGAACGGTTAACCAGAACACGCCGCGAACAAATTTTTTCCCTAAGAATTGAAAAATACCTATGGAAAAAGCGGCGATCAAAGTGATTGCTATTATGACTACCGGATTTACCATTTTAACTCCTTAAAATCATCTATTTCTATTGATTTTTTTACAGAATACATTCTAATTACAACAGATAATGCCATAGCGGTAACAGCTACTCCAATAACGATTGCTGTGAGAACAAGGGCTTGAGGAAGAGGGTCAACTACCTTTGAAACATCAACAAGCCATGTTCCTTTCTTGAAAAGTTCTTTGAGACTAATTATAGGAGCTGTTCTTCCCTTTACAAAACCAAGTGAGATTATTAACATATTTACGCCAGTATCCATAATTGAGAGTCCAATTATTATTTTTATAAGATTTCTTTTAACAAGAGCTGCATAAAGTCCTATGAAAATTAAAAGTAAACTCGCTGCGAAAAATACCATTTTAATCCTCCTTCGTTGTTGATATCATATCAGCAATAAGACCTGAAAGTTCTGCGCCTACTTTAAAACCAACCGCTATGTAGATTAAGGGAATCACACCAGCAGAAAACAATTTATTCCACTGCCCCAAAGGTAATACGCTGTTTGCGAGAAAGCTCTTTGCATAAAGAAGTCCCAGAAGACCTATTCCTGCAAAACTTATTCCGGCAAGAGATTCCAATGTCGAAAGGGCCTTATGATTTACATGGAATTTTCTGTAGGCTAAGAAAAGCAACATCACACCGGAAGCAATTACAGAGCCTCCCTGAAAACCTCCTCCGGGAGTCAAATGTCCATGTATGAAAATATAAGCTCCGAATACAAGAATAAGAGGGAAAAGAGTATCAGTTGCAGTCCTTAAAACAAGGCTGCTTCTTATTCTTTTGAATTCCCTCAAACATTTACAAGAGAAAAGAAGAAAGGAAAGTCCTGTTGCTGCTAAAAAGAGAACGGTAACTTCTCCGAGAGTATCAAATCCCCTGTAATTAACAACTATTGATGTCACTAAGTTTGAACCTCTGTTCTCTTCTATCCCCTTTTCAACATAGTGCTCGGAAACTCCTTTGTAAGGCTTTCCAAAGGGAATTTGGGCAAAAAGAGAAAGCATATAAAGACCAACTATTGTGAGAAATATTATAGCCACAATTTTCCTCATTTTTCCTTCCCCTTTGTTTTTCTAACTGTTATAACAAAAATAAGAGTGGTAATTCCAGCTCCGATTGCAGCTTCTGTCATCGCAACATCCGGTGCCTGTAAGTATAAGTAAACAATAGATGCAACAAGAGATATAAAACCGGATGCTATAACAGCAGAAAGAAGATCCTTCGTTTTAACAGCAAAAAGAGCAAGGGCAAGCATCAAAACAATTAAAAAAAGCATAAAATATTGAAGTAATTCAGCCATTTTGTTTCTCCTCTTCAGCTCTTATTTTTTCTTTATCTTCAGCATATTTGTCAACCACACTCTTCTCATAAAGAGGTATTCCAGCATTGTGAGCTGCTCGCGCAAGTGCGTTGGAAGACACCGGGTTTGTTAGAAGGATAAACAGAGAAATAATACCTGTTTTGAAAATCCAAGCCGGGTGATAAATTCCCACACCCATAATCACAGAAAGTGCACCAAGTGTGGTTGCTTTTGTTCCCGCCTGCATTCTGTTATAAACATCTGGCATTCTGATAATTCCCAGCGCACCCAAAAACAGGAATATGGCACCTATTATTATCATTACTATTCCAATGATCTCGTACCAGAGCATTACATACCTCCTTCAAGATATCTCGCTATTGCGATAACACCTAAGAAAGCTAAAATTGCATAAACAAGTGCAATGTCAAGATAAATAGCTCTGTGGAAAATCTGAGCAAAAAGAACAATCATAGCTGTCGTGATTGTGGTGGCAGTATCAAGCCCTACAGCCCTGTCAGGAATTGTGGGACCTGATATTATTCTTATAGTCGAAAGAAGTGTTGCTATACTAATCAACGAAAATACAATAATTAATATACTACTCAAAGATCACCTCCAGATATTTTTCAAAACCTTCAACAATTTCTTGGCATGATCTGTTCACATCATCGCAATTGCTAACATCAATCCAGTGAATGTAGAACCATTCATCATGAATATCAACCGTAAGAGTTCCGGGTGTTAGTGTAATAGAATTTGCAAGAGCTAATTTTGCGGCATTTGTTTTCAGCTTTGTTTTAACCTTTACTATTCCCGGATTAATGGGAAGTTTAGGATTAACAACTCTCTTAGCAACATCAATATTTGATTTTATCATCTCCCAGATGAAGTAGAAAAGGTAGATAATTAAGTAAACATATCTCTTCGGTTGAAACCACTTTTTTGGTTTATCACTTGCAATTGCAGGAGATATTAGACTGACAACCGCTGCTACAATAAGACCTGTAAAAAGTTCCTGAGGATCAAAACTTTGAGTTAAAATAACCCATACAATGAATAAAACCACTGTTGAAATAAAAACCCTCATCTATTTCTCCTTAAGCTTAATTTATAAAATAAAAATTCTACCTCTGATAAAACATCCACAAAAGAGACTTCAACATCATCGGGTACATTGATCGGAATTAGCGCAAGACTGAGAATTGCTTTAATCCCCGCTTTTACCAAAATATCAACAACACTTTGAACATCGGAGGGAGGTATTGCTATTATAGCAATTTTTACCTTTTTTTCTCTTACTATTCCCTCTATTTCCGAAAGAGGGTAAATTCTCGTTTCCTCTATTATTTTGTTTACTTTTCTCTTATCCTTATCAAACGCAGCAACTATTTTTACATTAAAGTTTTCAGAAGAGTGTTTTATTATAGCAGAGCCAAGTTTTCCCGCTCCCACCAGAATAGCATTCATCTGCCCGAAGGTTTTTATTATTCCATTTATCGTGTCTAAAAGACTCGCCACATCGTATCCTTTCCCTCTTACCCCGAACTCCCCGAAATATGAAAGATCTTTCCTTACAATGGAGCTCTTAACTCCGCACTTTTTTGCTATATCTTCCGATTGAATTAATTCCACACCTTCTTTTTTAAAACTATTAAGGCACCTTATGTAGTAAACCATTCGCCTTAGCGTTGTTTCAGGAATAACAGATTTAAAAGAGTTTTTCATCATCTTCTTGCTCTTGTTATCACAATCACATAGTATATCATAAAAGATTTTTTTTATAAATAATATTTTAGTGAAAATAAAAAATTTCTAAATGTTTATATTCCAGGGGATTAGACAATAAACAAAAAAGTGGTTTTGTTTTTTCTTTAAAGTTTTATCTGTTTCTTATATAATAGAAAAATGAGAAAAATAATCTATTCCCTTTTACTTCTATTATTAACTCCTTTTATATTAAAAGCAGAGTTTCCCAGAATAGAAGCAAAAAAATATTATAAGGAAAAAGATTTTATGGTTTTTGAGGGAGATGTCTCAATTTCCGTGGGTAACATCAAGATATATTGTGATAAAACTACATTAAACATAAAAACAAAAAAGGGAGAAATTTCAGGGAAAGTTAGCATAGCAGGAGATGATTTTTTCATAAATGCATCAAAAAGCACCTATTCTCTGAAAGATAAAACTTTTACTGCGTATAATGTTTTTGCGAGCATTAAGCCTGAGATAACAATGATTGCAAAAAAGGTTGAGAAGAAAAAGGGAGATAAATTTATTTTTTATTCCGGATACTTCACAACCTGTGTCCAATGCACTCCAAGATGGCAAATTACAATGAAAAAAGCTATTTTTGTGAGAAAAAACAGGATTGAGGTATTCAGTGCTCTTTTTAAATTTAAAAATGTTCCTGCTTTTTATTTGCCCTATTTTTACTATCCTATTAGTTCAAAAAAAAGAAAGACAGGTTTTTTAATGCCCCAGGTGGGTTATTCCACATTCAAAGGCTATTTAATGAAAGAATCCTTTTTCTGGGCAATAAGAGATAATATTGATTTGACTTTAAGTACAGAATATTATTCCCTTTTCGGAAAAGGAGTGGGTGGAATATTCAGATCTGGTGATGCCTACGGCAATTTTTTAAATTTAAGT
>Ga0256835_1000934_pt1 | contig 18891 bp, 17 predicted proteins | sample PIR30metaG_FD_185972 | JGI IMG/M metagenome (GOLD analysis project Ga0256835, IMG submission 185972) | Hydrothermal vent microbial communities from East Pacific Rise, Pacific Ocean - PIR-30 | ecosystem: Environmental > Aquatic > Marine > Hydrothermal vents | place: Pacific Ocean: East Pacific...
TCATAGATAGAAGATTATAGACTTAAATATTTAAGTGGTCAAGGGGCTAATGGCCATTCAGTTGAAAATCAGAGGATGAAAAGATGAGAAGTGAAAAATTTAGAAACTGGAAATGAAATACCAAAAGTTCCTGGGAACAAATACGATTTTTACTGCTCTCGTGTTTAGTTTAAAAGACCTTTTTCTCAACCCCTATTGAAAAGGTAAAAGCTAAAAAGTTGTTATAAAAGAAGTAATATCCTCCGTCAATACCCAAAGCCACATTTAAATCTCTTGAAGGTTTTATTAAATACTTTGTTCCAATGTGAATTGATGTATCAAGATTATTTATCTTAAAATCTTTCTCATCTTTTTTAAAATAATTAAAACCTGCTCCAATATAAATACTGTAATTTGCCCATCTGTACTCAGGGAAAATTCTTAAATAATAATCAGAAAAGCTCTTATAGGATGAGTTGGAGTAAGTTTTTCCCATAAGGCTGAATGTTCTTTTGTACTTTTCAGTGATAGTAAAATAGCCTCCCGAGATATTAAGAAAACCATTTTTTGAAAACTTAAGTTTAAAACCTATCTCCGGGTTAAAACCGAGATTGTTTTCGATTGTTTCCTGGTAGAGGGGGAAGTTAATAATCTTTGTGTCATAGAATGTTGAAGTAAGTGAAACCGTATGCCCGAAAGAACCAAAAATAAGAATTTCAGATTTACTGTATCCTGCAAAAAAAGCAACAAATAAAATTATAAAAATTATTCTCTTCTTCATAAGAATCTTACGATTGAAATTTAAAAAAGTTTTTGATTTTTTTTGAAATTTCAACTTGCTGAAAACTTGGAAAAGATATTGAAAATTAAAATTAATTTTGATACAATCTCTCTTAAATAAATAACTTGGTAAAATTTTGATTTTTGAAAAAATTAAGAAAGGAGGAGTTTATTATGAAGAGAAAAGTGGTTATTATGGGAGCAGCAGGAAGAGATTTCCACAATTTTAATGTTTTTTTCAGAGACAATGAAAATTATGAAGTAGTGGCTTTTACAGCTACACAGATTCCAGACATTGATGGAAGAGCTTATCCTGCTGAGTTAGCTGGAAAATTATATCCCAATGGCATTCCTATTCTTGCTGAAGAGGATCTTGAGAAGATAATCAAGGAAAAGAATGTTGATGATGTTGTTTTTGCTTATTCTGATGTGCCTCATGAGTATGTAATGCATAAAGCATCTATAGTACATAAAGCGGGGGCTAACTTTATGCTTTTGGGTCCCGAACAAACTATGATAAAGAGTACAAAACCTGTTGTTTCAGTTTGTGCTATAAGAACAGGTTGTGGAAAGAGCCAGACATCAAGAAGGGTTGTTTCCATATTGAGAGAAAAGGGCAGAAAGGTTGCTGTTATAAGACATCCTATGCCTTATGGTGATTTAGTTGCTCAAAGGGTGCAAAGATTTGCCACACTTGAAGATCTTGACAAGTACAATTGCACAATTGAAGAAATGGAGGAGTACGAGCCTCATATCAATAATGGAGCAGTTGTATTTGCAGGTGTTGATTATGAAGCAATTTTAAGAGAGGCTGAAAAAGAGGCTGATGTTATTCTCTGGGATGGTGGTAACAATGATTTTCCGTTTTACAAATCAGATCTTGAAATAGTTGTTGTTGATCCTCACAGACCCGGCCATGAATTGAAATATCATCCGGGAGAGACAAATTTCAGAAGAGCTAAGGTTATTGTAATTAATAAGATTGATACAGCTTCCCTTGATAATATCAATATAGTTAGAAATCATATAAGAGAGATTAATCCTGATGCTATTGTTATAGATGCAGCTTCTCCGCTTTTTGTTGAGAATGGGGATATGATAAGAGGAAAGAAAGTATTGGTAGTGGAAGATGGTCCTACTTTAACTCACGGAGAGATGAAGTATGGTGCCGGAGTTATGGCTGCTTATAAGTATGGTGCATCTGAACTTGTTGATCCAAAACCTTATGCAGTGGGTAGCATTGTTGATACTTTTAAGAAATACACCCATATAGAAAATCTTCTTCCTGCAATGGGATATGGTGAGAAGCAGATTAAAGAGCTTGAGCAGACAATTAACAACTCCCATGCAGAGCTTGTAATAGTAGCAACTCCTATTGATCTTGGAAGATTGATAAATATTAATATACCTTCCGTAAGAGTTAAATATGAATTGGAAGAAATCGGAACCCCCACACTTGAAGATGTGTTAAAAGATTTCTAAAAAGGTTATAAATGGCTTATAAAAAGGCTGTTATTGCATTTGGAGGTAATGTAATCCTTTCTCATAATGAAAAGGGATTACAGAGTGAGCAGGAGAGGAATGCTCGCAGAGCCGCAAAAGACATAGTGGGGATTGTAGAGAAAGGTTATGATCTTATAATTGTTCATGGAAATGGTCCTCAAGTGGGGAACATATTGATTCAAATGGAAGAATCCTCTCATAAAATCCCTCCTTTTACCATAGATGTTTGCGATGCAATGACAGAAGGAAGTATGGGATATATGATAGAGCAGGCTGTTATAAATGAACTTAGAAAAAGGTCTGTGGATAAAGAAGTTGCAACTGTTCTTACTCAAATTATAGTGGATAAAAATGATCCAGCCTTTTTTAAGCCGACAAAACCTATCGGTCCTTTTTATAATGAATTCAGAGCTGAAGCTCTGAGAAAAGAAAAAAAATGGGTAATGGTTGAAGATGCAGGTAGGGGTTGGAGAAGGGTTGTCCCTTCTCCAAAACCCATAGATATTGTTCCCAAAAGAGCTTTAAGGAAGCTAATTGACAGTGGTATAATTGTTATTGCAGCCGGAGGAGGTGGAATTCCGGTTTACATAGATTCTAATGGATTGATAAAAGGAATTGAAGCGGTTATAGATAAGGATTTTGCTTCATCTCTAATTGCAAGGGAGGTGAAAGCTGATTTGTTTATAATCCTGACAGGTGTTGAGAGAGTTTACATAAATTTTGGAAAACCTGACCAGAAGGAGATTAAGGTTATGACTGTGAGTGAGGCTGAAAAATATCTTAAGGAAGGACAATTTCCTGAGGGTTCAATGGGGCCAAAAATTGCTGCAGCAATAGAGTTTATAAAAGGTGGAGGAAAAGAAGTAATAATTACTACTCCCGGTAAGGTAAAAGGAGCTCTTGCAAACAGAACGGGAACAAAAATTATTAGGGAAGGTTAGAGATGAAGAAAGATACAATTGATTTGGCAATACAAAAGGATGAATTAAAGGGAATTAAGAATTTTTTATTATCAAAAGATACACCTGTTCATATCGAAGAAATTGCAAGGTTTATTGGGCTTGAAAGAACCAAACACTTAAGGCAGCAAAAAATAAAGGTTTATGATAGAAAATATAAGTATGATGTTCAGGATCTTATTTATATGAAGCTTGATGAGATGAAGTTCAGGCTCTCAAAGAATAATGAATTGGTGTTTAGCGGAGAAATTGTATTTAGAATTGTTAATAAAAAATTTTCACCAACGCTTGGTTACAGTTTAATTGAAGTTGACTATGAAGGAGAGGGAGAATTCAGAAAGATAATAAATATGCTAAGAAAGAAAAAGGTTTCTCTGGAGTTTCCTGTTGCCGGTGATGATGGTGAGGAAGCTCCGTTTTACGATGGTAAGGATCCAAGAGAAAATGAGCCCCCTCTTCCATCAAAATATTTACAAAAACTAAGGGAAAATCTTGAAAAACTTCTCTTAGAGTCAAAGGATTTTTTAAATTGGGGAGAATATTGGATTTACAAAACTCAACTTTATAAACTCAAGGGTAAAGATGAGGTTAAAATTGTAAGAGAGCTTGAAAAGAGGAATGATTCATTAACGACAAGAGAAATCAAAGATAATGTACTTGAAATAAAGGATGAAAAACATTCCGAAGAGTTAATTCTTTTCTCTATAAACTATCACCTTTCAGAGCATCAGAGTTTTGTGTGTGTTGACTATGATAATTGGGGAAAGTGGAATTTAAAAGAGTTTTTTGAAAATATAAAAAAGACAGAGCTTGTATTTAAAAAGGCTAAAAAGGTTGACTCTTTTGAGAAAAAACAAAAGGAGGTGGAGACTTTAGCAAAAGATTTCTTGAAAAAGGCAAAAAAGCTCTATTCAACCGAAGGCAATCCTCTTCTGTTAAGAGAGGTTGTAAGCGGTGCATTGAAGTTAACTAAAAAAGAGTTAAATCTTATTGGAAATAGAAGAGAAATAACAATATCAGGTGAAAGCGGAGAATCTTACAAAGTCTGGGTTTTTCCTTATGAAAGGTACTTAATAGGTTTGAGGAAGTATTACAAAGTTAATCAGATTGTCCCAGGAACAACTTTGTCTTTAAAAATAGTAAATGGTGAATTTATTCTTGAGCCGAAGGTGAGCAAAAAGCCATCAAAGGTTATGGTTTTTGATTATGATGAAGAAAGCGAGAGATTTATCGAAAAAGCAAATACAACGGTTTATTATGAGCTTTTCCCTTATTTTCAGCTGAATTATGGAGAGCTTGATAAACTTTATGAAATTTCTGAGGGAAGAACCGTTCTTTCAACTCTTAGACATATTTTCTATGAATTCGGAGAAGATAGTGGTGAGTATAAGGAGTTCCATTATTTAAGAGCTTTTCATCTTCTAAACATACTTTACAATATTTCTTTACAGGATACTGTAAAGCTTCTTTTGGGTAACAGTGAGTTTTTTGATTCTGAGGAAAATCCGGGAATATTTATTCTTGACACTGAGAAGATGGAAGTTAGAGAGGAAGAGGAAAGAATAGCTTTGTTGGAGAAAGAGTTAAAGGAGAAAAAAGAGAAATTAGAAAAAGAATTATTGAAACATGTATCTGGAGATACTGAAAAAGAAACTTCTGAAAGTTTACCCAGAGATGACATAGAAAGGCAAAAGGAGAAGATAGCAAGAAGACTCCAAAAGATAAGAGAAAAGGGAGTAATAGAGACTATTCATGAAAAAGTGCCTTTGAAGAAAAAGGAAAAACCAGTGCCAAAGAAAACAAAAGAGGAAAAGAAAGTGGAAGCTCCTGTTGAAGAACCCTCTGTAAAGGAAGTCGAGAAAAAAGAGACAAAGACTGTAAAGACAGAGAAAAAAACTATTGAGAAGAAACCTCCAAAAGCAAAGAAACCTCCTGTTAGAAAAAAGCCCAATGTTGAGTTTGTAGAGCCTGTAAAAGATGAAAAAGAGGAAAAGAAAAAGAGGAAGAAAAAGGAAAAAGCAAAAGTTTCCACTCCGAAGAAAAAGAGTGCAAGAAGAATTCTTGAGGAAGAACTTGAAATGAAAGAAGCAGAAAAGGAAGCAATGGAAGCTTTAAAAGAGGAAATAGAGATTGAAGTTAAAAGCAAAAAGAAACACATAGATGAAGAGACTACAGTTGTTTACAGTGATAAGAAAAAGAAAACAGGTGGCGGTATTTTAGGAGATAAATTAAAGGAAATTCTTGAGAAGAAGAAAAAATAGCCGGTAAGGGCTTAAAGGAAGGCTTTTTATGGACAAAAGTGAGAGAAACTCTGGTACATTCAGAGTTCTTATGTTCGGAGATATTATTGGGAAAACAGGGAGACAGGCAGTAAAGGAGTTTTTACCTGAGATCAAGGAAGAGAAAAAGCCTGATTTAATAGGAGCTAACTGCGAAAATCTTGCGGGTGGTTTTGGAATAAGTGAAAAAACTGTAAAAGAAATGTTTTCGGCAGGGATAGATTTTTTCACTTCAGGAAATCATATCTGGGATAAAAGAGAAGGGTATGAACTTATAAAAAGAGATCCTCGAATTCTCAGACCTGCTAATTACCCGAAAGGGGTTCCCGGAAGAGGTTATACCATCCTAACGAGAGGTGATGTTAAAATAGGGATTGTAAACCTTCAGGGAAGAAAATTTTTGTCAGAGGTTGATTCACCTTTTTATATTGGCGATGATGTTTTAAAAGAGCTCGAAAAAGAGGATGTTACAATTAGAATCATTGATTTTCATGCTGAGACCACTTCTGAAAAGGTTGCTCTCGGATGGTATTTTGACGGGAGAGTTTCTCTCATTGTTGGGACTCACACCCATGTGCAGACAGCAGATAGCAGAATTCTTCCCGGAGGGACAGGATACATAACAGATTTAGGTATGTGTGGAGCAAGGGATTCTGTAATAGGTATGAAAAAGGAAATAGCTCTTGAAAGATTTTTAAAACTTATGCCTAAAAGATTTGAAGTGGCTAAGGGAGCACTGATGGTTAACGGGATACTTGCCGATATTGATATTAATACTGGCAAGACTGTTAAAATAGAGAGAATATGGAAGGAAAGGGAATAGAAGAAAAGCAGGTTTATAGTGTAAGTGAAATAAATGCAATTATAAGAGCCAACCTTGAATATACCTTTTTTGATATAAGTGTCAGGGGAGAAATATCAAATTTTTTGAGATATTCCTCAGGGCATTTGTATTTTGATATTAAAGATGAAGGTGGAAAGCTGAGATGTGTTATGTTCAGATCTTATGCGGCAAAATTAGGTTTTGAGCCTTCTGATGGTGAAAAGGTAATAGTTAAAGGTACAATTTCTCTTTATGAGAAAAGAGGAGATCTCCAGCTATTGGTTAAAGAGTTAAAGAAGGATGGATTAGGGGAGCTTCAGATAAAATTTGAGGAATTAAAGAGAAAACTTGAAAAAGAGGGGCTTTTTGATAAAAAATTTAAAAAATCATTACCTTTTTTACCGAAAAGAATAGGTATTGTAACATCTCCTTTGGGTGCTGCCATTATGGATATTTTGAGAATAATAAAAAGAAGATACAAAGGACTCTATATTTTAATATACCCTGCTAAAGTTCAGGGTGAAGGGGCAGCTGAGAGTATTGCCGAGGGGATAAAGGAGCTTAACAGAATAGGTAATCTTGATGCGATAATTATCGGAAGAGGAGGAGGCTCCATAGAGGATTTATGGGCTTTTAATGAGGAGATTGTTGCGAGGGCGATTTTTGAGTCCGAGATTCCGATAATTTCTGCTGTTGGACATGAGATAGATTTCACAATATCGGATTTTGTCGCTGATTTAAGGGCATCAACTCCCTCCGCTGCCGCGGAGCTTGTTGTTCAAAGGAAGGATCTTATTGAGGAAAAAATAGATTCTTCCATAAAAAAAATGGAAAATATTATAAAGTATAAAATTGAAACTTATAAAAATACTCTAAATAAGCTTTCAACACACAGGGCTTTTTCATCTTTTCGTCTTAATATTCAGAGAAAGCATTTTACCATAGATGAAAATATAAAGAGGCTTACCTCATATATATTAAAAAAAGTAAAAACTGAGAAAGAAAGTTTATGGAAACTCTCTTCAAGAATGAATAATTTGCATCCATTAAAAAGAGTAGCCAAAAGAAGGGGGGAAATTGAGATTTTAAAGAGTAAACTTTCTTCAGAAATCACTAAAAAAATTGAGAACAGAGGAAAGATTATATTTGAATATGAAAAAAGCATTAAAAAGGAAATTCTAAAAAAGATTGAAATATACAGACTAAAACTAAATTCTCTTTCAGAGAAGTTGAACTCCCTTTCCCATAATAAGGTTTTGGAAAGAGGTTATTCAATTGTTTTAAAAGGGAGAAAAGTAGTAAAATCCATTGAAGATGTTGAGATAGGTGATGAAATTAATATACTTTTGTATAAAGGAAAATTAAAGAGTAAAATAAAGGATAAAGAGGGTGAAAATGGAAGAAAAGATTAATTTTGAAAAACTTTTTAAGGAGCTTGAAGAGATAGTTGATAAAATGGAGTCGGGAGATTTGCCTTTGCAGGAGTCGCTTGAACTTTTTGAAAGGGGAATGAAGATTTCAAAGATTTTGAAAAAAGAGCTTGATTCCATAGAACATAGGGTTGAAATTTTATTGAAGGATGAAGAGGGAAATTTGAAAAAAGAAGAATTTAAAAGGGATACTGAAGAGTAGGGTCTTGAAAGTTGGACATTAAAGAGTATTTTTCCGAAAAAATCAGAGAGGTTGATAATTTTTTACAAAAGAAACTTTCTGAGCTGAATAACAGCGAGCTTAAGGATGCTATTGAATACGGGGTATTTACTGGTGGAAAACGCTTAAGACCTGTTTTAGCCTTTGCATTGGGGGATGTTTTAGCTGTTTCCGAAGATTTGAAATATTTTGCCTCTTCAATAGAAATATTACATAATGCTTCTCTTTTTCACGATGATTTGCCGATAATGGATAATGATGATTTAAGAAGAGGGAAACCTACCGTGCACAAAAAATTTTCCTCTGCTGTGGCATTATTGGCAGGGGATTCAATGGTTTCCATTGCAAATGAGTTTGTACTTTATTCAAATTATCCTGAAAAGAAAAAAACTTTGCTTCTTAAAGTTTTGAATAGAGCATGGGGTGTAGATGGTGTTTGCGGAGGACAGGCACTTGAAATCAGAGCGGAAGATGGAGAAAAAATTCATCCTTTTGAAATTTTTAAAAGAAAAACCGGGGCTCTTTTCGGAGCTGTATTTGAAGGAGTTGCAATTTTAAAAAATTTATCTGAAAAGGAACGAAAGGATTTTTATTTGATAGGTGAAAATTCAGGTATTATATTTCAAATTAATGATGACCTTGATGACAGAGAAGATGAAAATTATAATTCTCTTTCATATTTTACGGAAAATGAGCTTAAAAAGGAAAAGAAAATTATTGTTGAAAAAACTTTGAAAATGATTCATAATTACAGGCTTTCAAAATTTCCTCTCATGGAAATTTTAGAGCTTATATGGAGAATCTAAAATGTATGAAATACTGGATAAAATTAATAATCCTGAAGATGTGAGAAAGCTTGATTATAATAAGCTTAAAAAATTAGCTGAAGAGATAAGAGCCGAAATTATAAATGTTGTTTCAAAAACAGGAGGGCATCTTTCCTCAAATTTAGGTTCTGTGGAACTTACCCTTGCTTTGCATCGCTCTTTTAACACACCCGAAGATAAACTTTTATGGGATGTTGGGCATCAAATTTACCCTCACAAACTCATTACCGGCAGAAGAGAGCTTTTCCATACAATCAGGCAGTATAAGGGAATCTCCGGTTTTCCTAACAGGGATGAGAGTAAATACGATGTTTTAAATACAGGCCATGCTTCCACCGCTCTTTCAGCTGCGCTTGGTATGGTAGTTGCAAGGGATCAGAAAGGGGAGAAGCATCATATTGTTGCAGTCGTTGGAGATGGTTCTTTAACCGGAGGAGTTGCTCTTGAAGCCTTAAATCAAATTGGGCATCATAAAAGGAGAATTATTATTGTTTTAAATGATAATAAAATGAGTATTTCTCCGAATGTTGGAGCAATATCAAAGTATCTTGATTATCTTCAGTCCGGACAATTTTATGTTAAGACAAAAGAAAAAATCAGAACCGTGGTTGAACTTATTCCTGCGGTAGGCAAGAAGATGGTTGAACTTGCCCATGAAGTTGAAGATAAACTAAAAAAGTTAATGGTCCCAGGTTCATTTTTTGAAGAGTTAGGAATAAGATATGTGGGACCTATAAATGGACATGATGTAAAAGAGATGGAAGAGGTATTTGAAAAGGTCAAAAAATGCACGAGACCTGTTCTTGTTCATGTTGTAACTGAAAAGGGGAAAGGATATAAACCTGCCGAAGAAAAAGCAAACTGGTTTCATTCATCAGCTCCCTTTGATATAAAGACAGGAAAATTCAAGAAGAAAAACGGAGCTCCCTCTTATTCGGCTGTGTTTTCTGAAACATTGATTGAGCTTGCTAAGAAAGATGATAAAATAATTGCCATAACCGCTGCAATGCCTGAAGGTACGGGGCTTATTAAATTTAAAGAGACTTTCCCCGAAAGATACTTTGATGTTGGGATTGCAGAGCAGCACGGAGTTGAATTTGCAGTTGGCCTTGCTTTGGGCGGGCTAAAACCTGTAATAGCTCTTTATTCAACCTTTCTACAGAGAGCTTATGATCAGATAATTCACGATGTATCTTTAATGGATTTACCAATTGTAATAGGAATTGACAGGGCAGGTGCTGTCTCGGGAGATGGACCCACACATCAGGGTATTTATGACATAGCTTATTTGAATATTGTTCCAAATTTTATTATGATGGCTCCCAAAGATGAAAGAGAACTTCAGAATATGCTCTATGCTGCTTTAAAATCAGAACATCCTGTTACAATAAGATACCCGAGAGCTCAGGGATTTGGTGTGCCTTTGAAGAATGAGTTTGAAGAAATTCCGATTGGCAAATGGGAGTATCTTAAAGAGGGAAAGGATGGAATTATTTTTGCCGTTGGAAACAGAGTTTATCCTGCAATGGAAGCTGCTCTTGAGTTAAAAGAGGAAGGGATAGAAATTGGGGTTATGAATTGCAGATTTATAAAACCAATGGATGAGGAAGTTCTGGAAAAAGTTGCTAAAAAGTATAAGTGGATATTAACAGTGGAAGACGGGGTTCTTAAAGGAGGCTTCGGAACATCTGTTGATCTTTATTTCAGAGAAAAAAAGAATTTTAAGATAAAGATTTACTCCCTTGGTTATCCTGAAGAGATTTTACCTCAAGGGGATACAAAGACAATTCACAAACTTTATGGAATTGATAAACATGGTATTATAAAAAAGGTTAAAGAGATAAAATCAAGAAAGCGAAAACTTGCGGATTTTCTAAAACCATCCTGAAGGAGATATTTTAAAGTTATTTTCTTTTTTTAAAGTCAATTTGTGAAATGATAATACCGGAAAGCATTAAAATACATCCTGTTATCTCCTTGAAATTTAAAACTTCATTTAAAATTAACCAGCCGCCAATAACAGAAAATACGGATTCTGTCTCAAGAATCAAGGCAGATACAGTGGGCTCTGTCCTCTTTTGCCCGAAAATCTGAAGAGTATAGGCAACTCCGACCGAAAGAATACCTGCATACAATATTGGAAGATATGCATTAAAGATAGCTGATAATTTTATTGATTCAAACAGGAGTGCTGCAAATAAGCTGATAACTGAGTTTGTAAAAAACTGAATAATAGCAAATTTTATTATATTAAATTTATTAGCTATATGTCCTATTAATTGAACATGAAATGCCCAGAAAAAGGAGCCTATTAGAACGAGCAAGTCTCCTTTTCCTATTGAAATTCCACTTTTTACACTGAGAAGATAAAGACCGATGAATGATATGAAAACAGCCAACCACTTTGAGACTCCAATCTTTTGTCCCACAAACACTCCGATAATAGGGACAAATACAATGTATAATCCTGTGATAAAACCGGCTTTTCCCGCTGTAGTGTAAAGTATTCCTATTTGCTGAAAGGATGAGCCTAAAAATAACAATATACCTGCAATAAAACCGTATTTGAAGATCCCGTATTCTGTTTCAGTTTGGCTTTCTGATTTAAACATTTTCAGGAAAGGAATAAGCACAAGGGCTCCTAACATAAACCTTACACCATTAAAAGTGAAAGGACCCACATATCTCATTCCTATTTTTTGAGCAACAAAAGCAAAACCCCAGATTACAGCTGCAAGAAGTAAAATAAAGATTGAGTAAATGCTTCTCTTTTTCATTGAACTAATATTTCAAAATGAAGAAAAATTGTCAAGAAATAGCTTTTTTATGCGAATAGTTTTTACACTACAAAATCAAATAAATCAAGTTTTGTAGGGTAAATTTAAGGAGAAAGGATTTTTATAAGCTCTCTTATTGTTTCTTGTTCTGAAACAAGTAAATTTTCCGATTTTTTTAAGGCATTTAGAATTTTTGATTTTCTCGCTTTGGGCAGCTTTCCGAACATTCCGACTAATTTTTCTTTTTCATTAATTAATATATACTTACCTGTATATATTGCCTGTTTTATATCCTTTTCTCTTTTACCTTTTCCTCTTCTTTTTCCTGCAATAAGTAATTTGTGAAGAAAAAAACTCGAAGGTGATGGGACTTTGACCTTTATACCTCTGCCTATTTTTAAAGTAATGGGGTCGCTTAGCAGTATCTCAAGGTATCTTAATTGTTGAGGAGAGATTTTTAGTTCTTTTATATAGTCTGCAAATTCATTTTTTCTCTTTTCAGGAGATAAAAATTCCACTTTAAGATTTGGGAGAGTGTAAAAAATAGAACCATCAGGATTAAAGTTTTCTGAAAACCCCAAAGATTTAAAAAAAGATGAAATATCAAAAATTTTTCCTTTATATGGTAAAGGTATGAGAATATCAAGATCATCTGTTTTAAGAGGATATTTGGGAAAATCAAGATACTTTTGATATAGCATAAAACACCAACTTCCTATTATTTCAAAACCTTCTTCCCATAGTTTTTCCTTGGAAAGTTTCTCAAATATTTTTTTTGCAGGCTCAATAAGATTCACATCACTTTCTTTATTGTTTTTACTTAAAAGTTTTATTGCTTTCCTAACCTCCTTGAGTTCATCTTCAAGTTTTTTTCTTTGTTTAATTTGCTTGGAAATCTCTTCCGGGTAATTTTTGCCAAGATATTTGTCAATTATTTTTTTGCCTTTTCTATATTGAAGATAATAGTAAGAATCTCCATTGATTTTTTTCTCTTTAATTCTTCCCTTTGGGAGTGTGCTGAGGATTCCTATTATAATTTTTTCCTGATTCTTGTAATATTCTAAGTTTTCTTTTAATACATTTTTTAAATCATCCATACTTTAATTTACCCTACAAAATCAAAAAAATCAAGTTTTGTAGGGTAAAAAGGCCAAAACTTTTAAATTTTAAGTGAATTAATTTTCGATTTTCCAGCTCTTGTTGGCTCCGCTGAAATATAGACGATACGGAATAATCGGTCTTTCCAGTTTCTTCTGAATTTCTTCCGAAATTTTCCCATTTTTAACAATTTCTTCCCCGGCTTTTTTTACAAAATAAAGATATTTTTTAATAAATGGTTTTATTAATGGGTTTTCATTTTTTAAAATTTCACCCTCTCCCCTGTATATCTCTCCTATGACCTCAGTGTGAAGATTTCTTGCAACTCTTCTGAAAAACAGTTTTAATACCTGAAAATGACTCTGCTCGGGGAAACCACAGTTTGAGATTACAGCTATTTTAGGATACTTTTCATATCTCTTTTTATGTCTTGTCTCTCCGTTTTCATCTCTTACAAAGTAAGGCTCTATTATGGGTATCATTCTATCCATAAAGATTTTCATAAGTCCTGAAACATTGTCAGTATAAAGAGGGCTTGCCATCACAACAATATCGGATGAGACAAACTTTTCCATAAGCTCATCCATATCATCTTTGATGATGCATTCCCCGGGAGTTTTTGTCCAGCAATCAAAACAGCCGATACACTCTCTTATCTTTTTTTTGTTTAAAAGGATATTTTCTGTTTCTGCTCCTGCTTCTTCCGCTCCCTTTAAAAACTCTTCAACAATAATATGGGTATTTCCCGCTTTCCCTCTCGGGCTTCCGTTAAAAGCTGTTATTTTCATAATCCCTCCGTTGAAGATTATATAAAATTTTATCACATTAAAAACTTACATGATATAATAGAATATGGAATACGATTTTTCAGTATGTAAAGGATGCGGACTCTGCTGTAAAACCGATGGTTATGTTTTTTTAAGAGCAGGGGAGGCTGAAAAAATAGCCGATTATTTGGGAATTGATATTTATGAATTTACTGAAAAATACTGTAATATTCTTGACAGAAGAAGTCTTGTTTTAAAGGATAAGGAAAATTCAACCGATTGCATATTCCTTAATGAAAACAATCTTTGTACAATTTATGAGGTAAGACCAAAGCAGTGCAAAGACTTCCCATTTGTTTGGGCAAATTATGAACTTCCCGAAGGCTGTCTTTTGAAGGATGAACTATAAGGAAAGTTTTTTTATCTCTTCCAAAAGCGAATCCATCATCTCCGTAGCTTTCCCCTGTAGGAAAATATCTGTTATTGTTTTTGTATAATTGGATTCTTCAATATTTATTTCAATGATTGTGGCTCCATTGTACTTTGCAGTGAAGGCTACCTGAGATGCAGGCATAATTTCTCCTGTTGTACCGATTACAAGAAAAACATCAGCTACTCTCGCCTCTCTGAAAGAGGCTTCGTAAACTTCAGGCTTAATAGGCTCTGAAAAGAATATAAAATCAGGCCTTAAAACTCCGCCGCAGTCTTCACATTTCGGAGGAAGCTCTTTTATCATCTCTTCTCTGAAATCATAGGTTTTTCCGCACCTCGAGCACACAAGTGTTCTCGAATTTCCGTGAAACTCAATGACATTTTTGCTTCCGGCTATCTGATGAAGATTATCAATGTTTTGGGTAATTACGGATTTTATGTATCCCATACTTTCAAGCTCTGCAAGAGCATAGTGGGCTCTGTTTGGTTTGCTCTTCCCGAAAAAATCATAAAATATTTCCTTGATTTTTACCCATGATTCATAGGGATGCTGTTCAAAATACCATAGATCAAGGAAAATCGGATCATACTTTGACCAGAGGCCGTTTTTACCTCTGAAAGGGGGAATCCCACTTTCAACCGAAATTCCTGCTCCCGTGAAACCAACCGCATGCTTTGAGTTAATAATAATTTCCGCAGCTCTTTTTATCTCTTCCTTCATAGCTGTGATAATTTATTAAAGTTTCTGTGTTTTGTCAAGGAATAAAAAATCACTGTTTGAATATTTCATTATATTTATTATAATAATTAACTAAGCAAAAGGAGGTTTTTATGAAGCATCTGAAGGTTTATTTACTCATTATTTTTTTGATAATTTTGTTTGTATCGGGGAGTCTTTATGCAAAAGATTACAATTTTTACCTTAAAAAAGTTTGGGAATCGGATAAGGTTTTTAAAACTCCCGAGTCAGTCTGGTATGATAAGGATACAAATATGCTCTATGTTTCAAATATAAACAGGTATCCTGCAAAGTATATATACAATGGCTTTATTTCAAAGGTTTCTCCGTCGGGTAAAATTGTCAAATTAAAGTGGGTTAGAAACCTTCTTGATCCAAAGGGACTTTGCACTTATAAGGGTAAACTTTATGTGTCAGATGTTGACACACTTGTTGAAATAGATCTTAATACCGGTGAAATAATAAAAAAACAAAAAATCTCAGGTGCTAAGTTCTTAAATGATGTTGTGGTGGATTCAAAGGGAAGGGTTTATATTACCGATACATCAAAGGAAAACGGTGGTGTTTACAGATATTACAAGGGAAAGGTTAAGGTATGGCTTAAGGGTAAGAAGATAAGCAGGCCAAACGGTCTCTTTTATTACAGAAGCATTCTTTATGTGGGAAATTCAGGAGATAAAAGTATAAAAATGTTTAATGTTAATACAAAAAAGTATTTAGGCAAAATTTATGTTGGCACAGGCATTGACGGTTTGATTTATTTTAAAAAGGGAAGATTTTTAACATCCGATTGGGAGGGAAGGACATTCTTTGTTACAAAGGAAGGTGAAGTTAAAAAACTTTTGGACACAAGAGCCCAAAAGATAAATGCTGCGGATATAGGATTTGTTCCTGAGAAAAATCTTGTCATAATCCCTACATTTTACAAAGACAAAATAGTGGCTTACAAGTTAATCGAAAAGTAGTACTAATCAGGTTTACTTTACTCTTTTAAAGTCAAGGTCCTGAAAATCAAAGCTAAAATCTATATCCGGTGAGATTCCTTTCATCTTTATGCGTACTGCCTTACCCTTTTCATCAAGGCAAAAACTCGCAAAAGCATCCGCATTCATATCCCTGTAAATCCACCTTACAACAAATGTGTTTGCTTTGTAATAATACATATCTCCCTGAAGTTTGGGCGACCTGAATGATTTAAAGTAAAGTTTTCCGTTTTTCTCTTTAATCTCAATTGTTCCGAACCATCTGTCCCTGTAAAGGCCTTCATAATTTTTAAGATTAATCTTTTTGTTTTTATTTTTTTCAACAGTCTCCCAGACCTTTCTGACCACCTCTTTTGCATGGGAGCTTTTTTTCAATGTCCTTTCTTTGTAAACTTTTATCCAATCTTTATATTTTAACTTGAGAAAACTATCTGTTATGATTTTTGAAATTGCTGAAAAGAGTGCGCTTCCTCCCGGACTTGTGTTTGTCAGGATGACCATGCCAAAGTTTATATCCGGAATTATAATTGTTTTTGAAAGAAATCCGGGAAGGCCTCCAGTGTGGGTTACTATCATATTTCCCTTTGCATCATAGAGCATCCATCCTAACCCGTATCCCATAAAGTGGGTATTGTATCTTTTATCCGACCACCTTACGGGCATAACAGTATGAATTGTCCACATTTTTTCGTGATTTTTTAATGAAAAAAGCTTTTTCCCATTTCCGTATTTTCCCGCGTTAAGCTGAAGCTTTAGCCATTTTGCAAGATCATTAACACAGGAATATATGCCGCCTGCCGCTCCATTGAGTTTTTCGGGAGAGAATGTGTAATGTTCGATTGGGATTAGTTTTCCGCTATCTTTTGAGTGGGGAGTTGCAAAAAGCGTTTTATCCTTAACTTCGTAAAAGTTTGCATAAGTGTTGTTCATCCCGAGAGGTTTGAAAATCCTATCCTTGACAAACTCCTCATAGCTCTTACCACTTACCCTTTTAATCACCTCTCCCGCCACCATATATAAAAGATTATCATAATCAAATTTTGTTCTGAACTGCGATACGGGTTTGAAGTATTGAAAAACCTTTACAATATCATCAATAGTAAAATTACTTCCGTCAGGGAAAAACATAAGATCTCCTGCCCCGAGCCCAAGCCCGCTTCTATGGGTTAAAAGATCCTCTATTATGAAGTTTTCCGTTACATAGGGGGAGTACATTCTGAATTCGGGGATAATATCTTTAACCTTTGTCTTCCATGAAAGCTTTCCCTCATCAACCAAAATTGAAAGGGCAGCTGTTGTAAAAGCTTTGCTATTAGAAGCTATGGCAAATAAGGTGTTTTTATCAACAGGATTATTTTTTCCCAAAGTTTTATAACCATAGCCTTTAATGTGATAAATTTTGTTATTCTTTACAATTACGATTGCGACTCCGACAACATCAAACTCCTTCATCGCTCTTTTGACAAGTTTGTCAATCTTTTTAGGGGAAATGTAAGCTGATAGAGGATTTGATATGAGTATCAACAAAGCTAAAACAGCAAAATATGCAATAAAACTTTTTACTTTTTTAAGCCTTTCTTCTCTAAATTTTTTCATCTTTTTCTCCTATATATTGATTTTAAATTATATGAAAATAATTGCTTATATGTCAATTTGCAGAGATTCTTTTTATTGGGAAATCTCAAGAAATAGAGTAAAATTCAACAAATAATCCAAAAAAATTTCCTCTAAGCAAAAAAATTAGCTAAAATTTTTGCTTTAAGGAAAAAATATTTGATTTTTGTTTAAATTGGTAGTAAAATTTGTTTATGATAAGGAATAGATATTTAACTACTTATATACTTGAAGACTTAAAAGAAAAAATGGTATTCATCGGAGGCCCGAGACAGGTCGGAAAAACCACGTTTGCGAGAGAAATCATTCCAAAGAGTTTTAAAAAATTTCAGTATTTTAATTGGGATTATAGAGAGGACAGAAAAAAAGTTATGGATTATAAGTTTAATGAAGAAGCAGAGCTCCTTATATTTGATGAGATTCATAAATATAGTGATTGGAAAAATCATATAAAGGGTATTTATGATGTTTTAGGGAAAAAATATAAAATTCTTGTTACCGGAAGTGCAAGGCTTGATTTTTACAGAAGGGGAGGGGATTCTTTACAGGGAAGGTATCATTACTGGAAAATGTTTCCTTTCTCATTATCGGAATTTATAGGAAAAAACGGTTATACTGAACCTTTCACCTCTTTAAGTTTTTCCGAATTTCCGGAAACTTCCGAAGCTTTTAAACTGCTCTTGGAATTCGGAGGATTTCCTGAACCTCTTTTCAAAGCTGATAAAAGGGTATTAAGAAGATGGCATAATGAGAAAATAGAGCGTATGTTCAGAGAAGATATTCGCGATATTGAGATAGTAAGAGATCTTAGTAAGATGAAATTGCTTGCTGATTTTCTTCCGGAAAAAGCCGGATCTCAATTATCACTTAATTCCCTGAGAGAGGATCTGTTGGTGAGTTTTAAAGCTGTTTCATCATGGATTGATATTCTTGAAGATTTTTATTATTTGTTCAGGGTTTATCCTTTTTATAATAAAAAAATTCGCTCAATAAAAAAGGAACCGAAGCTTTACCTATGGGATTGGTCTGAAATAGAGGATGAAGGAAAAAGGTTTGAGAATCTTATCGGGCTTCACCTTTTTAAGTTTGTAAGCTTTCTGAAAGATTATGAAGGCTATAAGGCAGAGCTTTTCTATTTGAGAAATGTGGACAAAAAAGAGGTTGATTTTTTAATTGCTGTTGATAGAAAGCCATGGTTTAGCGTGGAAGTTAAATTCAATGATACTTCAATATCCCCTAATCTGTATTATTTTAAAGACAGACTTAAAATTCCCTACAATTATCAGATTGTAAGGACTGTGGGAGCTGATTATTCCAAGGATAATATAAGGGTGATTTCAGCTGATAAGTTTTTGACAGCCTTAATTTAATCAAAATTAAAGAATTTAAGTGGAGATGTCAACAAAAGCATAATAAGAGCTAAATTTATTGAGATTATATAGGCAGAGTAAAAATATCCTGTTCTCTCATTTTTAGGTTTTTATTCTTGTATCTAAGAGATAAAGGTCTTCTGTTTATATTTAACTTATAATCTGCTAAAATTTATAATATGAATATTAAGGAGGTTCGGATGAAAAAACATTCTGGAATTATTTTTTTTATTATTTTTGCATTTTTATTTTCAGGTTTACTTTATTCACAAAGCAACTCAAGTAAGATAGATAAGTATCTTAAAATGGTT
>Ga0256835_1000935_pt1 | contig 18861 bp, 17 predicted proteins | sample PIR30metaG_FD_185972 | JGI IMG/M metagenome (GOLD analysis project Ga0256835, IMG submission 185972) | Hydrothermal vent microbial communities from East Pacific Rise, Pacific Ocean - PIR-30 | ecosystem: Environmental > Aquatic > Marine > Hydrothermal vents | place: Pacific Ocean: East Pacific...
CGATCGGTCTGTATAGACAAATGACAAACATCAGCCTTATTCTTTTTCCCTTTACCTTTCTTTATTAAACATCTCTTTAAATTACAATTTTTTTTGTTTTACAAACATAGGATGACATTTCGTTCCCATAAGCCAATTAATATGTTAGTCCCCACTGCCCTATGAGAGTTTTGCGTGAAATTTACTTGTTTAGGAGCGTAAAACTATCTGTTGCTCGAAACGATAGTGAAGAGCAAGTTCAGATAGTTTAGCGGAGAAATAAGATAAATTTAGCAAAACTCTCATCAGGCTAGTCTTTTTTGTTACTTTTTTTGACGATGAAAAAAAGTAAAAAAATAAAAATTTAATTGATAAAACTTAGATTTTATTTAATAGAGAGATCCCTCGTCGCTGCACTCCGTCGGGATGGAGGCGGTTAATCATGCTTCGTTCCTTGTCCATCACTCAGCCACCTCATTGATGCGATTCAACAATTCCACAGTTCCACGATTACACGATTACACGATTCCACAATTAAACAACTTCCCATTCCGGTGGCTTCGATACATCCCGAAGCGAGTTCGGGACACTCAGACACCTCATTGAAGCGGTTCCACAGTTCCACGATTACACGATTACACGATTCCACAATTAAACAACTTCCCATTCCGGTGGCTTCGATACATCCCGAAGCGAGTTCGGGACACTCAGACACCTCATTGAAGCGGTTCCACAGTTCCACGATTCCACGGTTCCACAGTTCAACAATTTCCATCCCGGTGGCTTCGATACGATTTCCTCGTTCCTCGTCCATCACTCAGCCACCTCATTGATGCGATTCAACAATTCCACGATTACACGGTTCCACAGTTCAACAATTTCCATCCCGGTGGCTTCGATACGATTTCCTCGTTCCTCGTCCATCACTCAGCCACCTCATTGATGCGATTCAACAATTCCACCATTACACGATGAAACATGTACACTTTCATCCCAACCCCGACTATTATTTAGAATGATACTATATAAAAGAATTTTATGAGTAAAGCCATATACTGTTCCAAAAATTATTATATTTTTGTTACACATTAAAAAACACGTATTATGGCATTTGATATAGATATGATTAAAGGGGTCTATAAGACCATTCCCGAACGCGTAGAACAAGCAAAAAAAGTATTGGGACGTCCCATGACTTTTTCAGAAAAAATCTTGTATTCTCACCTTTGGGAAGGGGCCCCGACCAAAGAATTTAAAAGAGCTCAGGACTATGTAGAATTTAAAGTGGACCGTGTAGCCATGCAAGATGCAACGGCACAAATGGCCCTTTTGCAATTTATGCAAGCGGGAAAAGAAAAAGTGGCTGTTCCCAGTACCGTACACTTGGACCACTTGATTCAAGCCCATATGGGAGTGAGCAAAGACTTGCAAGAAGCAATCAATAAAAATAACGAAGTGTATAACTTTTTGGAATCCGTTTCAAAAAAATACGGAATCGGATTTTGGAAACCCGGAGCGGGTATTATCCACCAGGTAGTATTGGAAAATTATGCCTTTCCCGGCGGTCTAATGATCGGTACCGATTCGCATACGGTGAATGCCGGCGGATTGGGAATGGTAGCCGTTGGAGTAGGAGGAGCCGATGCAGTGGATGTAATGGCGGGAATGCCTTGGGAATTGAAATGGCCTAAATTGATCGGAGTAAAACTCACCGGAAAATTGAGCGGTTGGGCAGCTCCCAAAGATATTATTTTAAAAGTTGCCGGACTATTGACCGTAAAAGGAGGAACCGGAGCGATTATTGAATATTTTGGAGAAGGAGCCGAATCCTTATCCGCTACCGGTAAAGGAACCATTTGTAATATGGGAGCCGAAGTGGGAGCGACCAATTCCAATTTCCCTTACGATGAAGCGATGGAGCGTTATCTGAGAGCTACCGGAAGGGATGATGTGGCCGATGCAGCAAACGAAATCAAAGAATACTTGCGTTCCGATCCCGAAGTATATGAAAATCCCGAGAAATATTATGACCAAGTAATCGAAATCAACCTCAGCGAATTAGAACCCTATTTAAACGGTCCTTTTACGCCGGATAGAGATACCCCCGTATCTAAAATGAAAGAAGTGGCTCGTGAAAACGACTGGCCCTTAAAAGTAGAGTGGGGATTGATCGGTTCTTGTACCAACTCCTCTTATGAAGATTTATCCAGAGCGGCATCGGTTGCCCGTCAAGCCTTGGAAAAAGGTATTAAGCCCAAAGCCCAAATCGGGATTAACCCCGGTTCTGAACAAGTGCGTTATACGGCCGAAAGAGACGGGATATTAAAAGTATTTGAAGATCTTGGCGCCACTATTTTTACCAATGCTTGCGGCCCTTGTATCGGACAATGGAAACGGGATGATATCGAAGGAAATCCCAAAAATACCATTGTACATTCCTTTAACCGTAACTTTGCCAAACGCGCCGACGGCAATCCCAATACACATGCTTTTGTAGCTTCACCCGAAATGGTAATGGCTGCGGCAATCTCCGGACGTTTGGATTTTGATCCCGAGAAGGATGATATAGACGGATTCAAATTTGAAGATCCTACCGGTTGGGAATTACCTCCCCAAGGATTTGAAACCGATGATCCCGGTTATATTCCTCCCGTTGAAGACGGTTCGGATATCGAAATAGTAGTCGATCCTAAATCCGAAAGATTGCAATTATTGACTCCTTTCCCCGCTTGGAACGGGGACAATATCTATGATGCTCCTCTATTGATTAAAGTAATGGGAAAATGTACTACCGACCATATTTCTCCTGCCGGACCTTGGTTACGTTACAGAGGGCATTTGGATAATATTTCAAATAACTTATTGTCAGGCGGTGTAAACGCTTTTACCGGTAAGGTAGGAGAGACCAAAAATCCGATTACCGGTGAATACGAACCCGTGAGTAAAGTGGCTCGTGATTTGAAAGAAGCCAAATTACAAAGTGTGATTGTCGGAGATCATAATTACGGAGAGGGTTCTTCAAGAGAACATGCTGCAATGGAGCCCAGACATTTGGGAGTCATTGCCGTATTGGTGAAATCTTTTGCCCGTATTCATGAAACAAACCTTAAAAAACAAGGAATGCTGGCTCTTACTTTTGCCGATGAAAACGATTATGACAAAATCCAAGAGGACGATCGTTTCAACTTTGTAGACCTCAACGAATTTGCTCCCGGTAAACCCTTGATGATTGAAATTGAACATCCGGATAAATCCATTGATTTAATCAAAGCCAATCATACCTATAACGAACAACAAATCGAATGGTTTAAAGCGGGAAGCGCGTTGAATTATTTGAGAAATAACAATAAATAATTTTTTGATTATTTACTCCAAACTTCCGGAGAAATCCGGAAGTTTTTTTATGTTTGAATTTTAAAAAAACAAATGATTATGAAAAGATTACTCGCCATAAGTTTGATTGCATTATTCTCGATACATGCCTGTACGAATAAAAAAAATACCATAAGTAATAATTTGACCGTAGAAGGAAAGGTTAAAGGTTTACGCCTGGGAACCTTGGTATTGAAGAAATTGGACAAAGATTCCATAGTTTCCATTGACTCTGTAAAAATTGATGGAAATGAAGATTTTTTGATTGAAACACACATAGATGAACCCCAAGAATTATTATTGGAGTTACCCCAAGTGCCCGACGGAAAAATACTTTTTTTTGCTGCTCCCGGTGATACGATTAAAGTCTATACTTTTTTGGAAACTTTCGGTGTCAATCCGGTTGTGATGGGAGGTGAAAACCAGGAGAAATTAAATGAATATAATGAAATGATGAAAAAGTTCAATGATAAAGAACTCGATTTATTTCAAGCCCGTTTTAATGCAAGTAAAAGCAAGAATCAAAAGTTGATGGATAGTTTGGAACAGGCTACTCGCCGGATTCAAAAGAAGAAACAATTGTACAAACTCAATTTTATTTTCACTAATAAAGATTTACCGGTGGCCGGTTATGTAGGTTATACTAATTTTTGTAATAATAAAAAAGCATTGGATACGATTTATAAAGTACTAAATGACAGTGTAAAAAAATTAAAATACGGTCGGGAAATAAAAAAACAATTGAAGAAATAAGAAATTAAAAATGCCCGGCAAAGCCGGGCATTTTTAATAAGAACAAAATGAAAGCGGAGTTAGAAAATATATCTCAATCCGACTTGCATTTGCCAACGGGATCTCATACTATAATCATTATAGAAAGTACTTTTTAATTCGGGATCAAAAGTATATACAGGGTCAGGATTACCGTCATTATTTACATCATCAAACGACACGCTAATGGGTTGTTTGTTAGTAGGTAATTGAACTACTCCCCAGTCACTGTTTAATAAGTTACCGAGATTTAGGATATTCAAATTAAATTGGATTTTTTGAGAGCCTTTCAATCGGTAAGTTTGACTTATTTTTAAATCTACCTTACTTCTCCACGGACTTAATATGGCATAACGTTCCATATATTCTCCTCGATGGGTACTTAAATAATCATCTTGATTAATATAACTTTCAAAAGCATCCCGTTGCACTTGCTGTTCGGCGGGAGTTCCCGAGAAATACATATCTCCCAATTCCGATTGAGTAGGGATATAAATTAAGTCATTAAGTCCGGAGCCGTCTCCGTTGATATCTCCGGAATAAGTATAGGAGAATCTTCCTCCTTGTGCCCATTCGTATACGGCTGCCACGGTGGTATTCCATTTTTTATCGGTGCCGTATCTCCATGTTTTGCTAGTAAATCCAACGATACGGTGTTTGTCACCATACATGGAAGGAGCGGCAACCGCTTTATTGACATTTCCAAGAGCAGGATTTCTCATAAATGCATCTCCTGTAATTTCCGCTTCAATGGAATTGGCATCGTTTGCCAGCATAAAGTTATAAGCCAAGCTGGTACGAAGATCATTTTTAAAGTTTTTATTCAATTTTAAAGTAAAGTTAAATGAATCTCCGATATCGGTATTGGTAAAAGTATATAAATCAGCGGGAATACCAGCAAAACCACCATCCTGCATGGTAACATGGTCTCCATAAGTATATGTGGGGCGAGTATCTATTGTACTGTTTAACGTGCCTGTAGGAGGTTTTAAACCGTAATCACGTACCATCATGGCATTGATGTCTTTGGTATAGGCAATGTCAATACTCATACTTAAACCGTTTTTCAATTTATTATCCACTCCGATACTGGTTCTCCATACTTGGGGGAATTTAAAATCGGGAGAAACAGGAGTCATATACCAACGTCCTACATTTGCTACATGATTTCCAATCCATACAAAGGGAAGTCTTCCGGTAAATATTCCCGAACCTCCTCGTAATATAAAGGTTTCTTTTTTGCTGATATCCCAGTTAAATGAAAAACGGGGTGACCACAAGAGTTTAGTAGAAGGGAGGTTACGTGCACTGTAATGAATGGGATTCCCGTTTTCATCATACCATGTAAGGTCTTCCATAATATAATCACTACCTGCTTCGGCAATTTTTTCTTCTATGTATTTATCGGTGTCAAAATACATGGGCTTATCCACTCGTAAACCTAAGGCAAATTTGAAATAATCGTTTACTTGGATCTCATCTTGGAAAAAGAAGCCTAATTGTCCTACATCCAATTTTGTAATATTCCAATTACCGGCAGCATCGGCGGCTTCGGCAGCGGCTATTTTATTGGCAATTGTTCCATCTGCTATCGCATCCCGGAATTCTTGCATGGTATAAGATCCGAATAAATCAAAACCATATCCGAATAAATTGAAAGAATTTACAAATTGGAATTTTTCAAAATTAAAACCGGTAGTAAAAGTATGATTATTCATATTATATGTCAAGATATCCGAAGCTTGATATACTTTTTGGGTTAAACTGTTGTGTATCGAGAAAGGTTCATGTCCTGCAATAATATAAGGTTGTCCGTCTTTAAAAATATTAATTACCGGAGCGGGAGTGGATTTTGGATCGCGGTAATCGTCAAAATAAGTATATCCGGCACGGAATTTATTGGAAAAAGCTCCGTCTTTGGAATTCCAGTTGGCTTCCATTAAATAGGAATCGATATTATTGTTGATACGGTAGCCCGAATTATAGAATTGCAATACCGTTTTGTCGGGGCCACGGTGCATAATGGCATCGGGATGGGCATTGAGATCCCTGTATGCATTCAAACGGTTGTAAATAAAAGAAAGTCTTAAATTATCCAAGGCATTCCAGTCGATTTTGATGATGCCTTTTTGTGAATAGGTATCGTGAAGGTAGTCTTCATAAGGACCTGTTTCATATCCTACACTTTTTAGCAAAGCGGAAACCTCATCGAGGTCGGCTTTTTCTACACGGGAAACATTGTCTCCTGTTCTTCCCGGTGCTTTGGCGATATAATAGGATCCTAAATCCGTTCTGTCGTCCACCTCTGCATTGACAAAGAAAAAGAGTTTGTTTTTAATGATGGGACCTCCGAGACTGAAACCGGCTTGCAATTGTTTCAAATCTGGAGTGAGGGTAGTATTTCCCATATTTACTTTTCCGGTCATATCCTGATTACGATAAAAACCGAAAACGGTTCCGTGGAATGTATTTGTTCCGGATTTTGTCACGGCATTTACGGCTGCACCTGTAAAACCCGATTGAGTCACATCATAGGGCGCGGTAGAAACTTGAATTTGGTCAATGGCGTCCAATGAAATGGGTTGCGCATTTGACTGTCCTCCCGGAGTGGCGGCATCCAGCCCGAACGGATTGTTAAAAACCGTTCCGTTTAATGAGAAGTTATTGTATTGATCATTTCTTCCACCAAAAGAATTTCCACTGGCGGAAGGTTCCAAACGATAAAAATCCTCTGCCGAACGGGAAATAGTCGGCAAGGCTTCCAATTCGCGATGGCCGATACTGGTCACGGGCCCGTTTTTATCTTTGGCGGCAAGTTGCCCGTTGTCTTTAATTGTAATCACGATTTCATTGAGCGCATCTTGGCTTTCTTTTAAAAAGACGTCAATATTTTTTGTTTCACCCAATTTTAAATAAATATTATTGAGTTCTACCGGTTGATATCCCACATATTTAATCACGATTTGATAAGGACCTCCCACACGTAAATTGGGTAGGACAAACCGTCCGTTTTCTTGCGTGATTGTACCTGTTTTCGTCCCTGTGGGGAGATGAATAATTAGGACTTCGGCACCCATCATCGGGCCTTCTTTGTCTTTGACCATTCCTTTGAGAGTAGAAGTGGTTACTTGCGCTATTCCTGATGATATAAGCATCAGAAAAAGAAGTAAAAAGCTGAGTTTTTGTTTCATAGTTGATATTTTTTTTCAGAAAATTTTTTTAGTTGGTCGCTAAGTTAACAAAATAACTTTTGATTTCGTTGGTTAAAAAAGCGAAGTTATTATCAGAAATTTGTTAATAACTTTGTAATTTAGTCATCTTCCGAAGAAAAAGCTTCAACCAGTTTATATTTTCGTTTGGCATATAATTTTGCGATTTTAGTAAGAATTTTATCTTTAAAAATCAATCCCGTTATGCCGATAAGAGAAAGGGCGGCCACTGCATAATAGAGTCCCAGTGTTTTTTCTATGATAATAAAAAGGATTACGGGCAAAAGGATGCGAAGTAAACTATAAAAGAAAATTTTGGCATTAAAATCCTGATTGGCTTGAAAAGCTTTTACCTTTTGGTCGAGATCGATGGCTTTTTTGTTTAACAAGCCGGTAAATAATACGGTATAAGAATGAAAACCCATATTAAAAATGGCCATAGCGATTAAAAACCAAAAGAATTTCGGATTCAGAAAAACCAAGGGTAAACTAATCAAAGTCATAAAAATCACACTGACCACGAGAAACCACCATTTTGCTTCGAGATATTCTTTGTAACGGATATTTTGACTCATCAGAAGTTTATAGTATTTTCCGTCCCAAGAAGGAATCATGGCACCGTAACCCACGATAAAATATCCCGTGAGTAAAAAGGCCCAATATATGACCATGAAATCATTGTCTTTGTACATGCTCGATTTCAGAATGAAAACGCCAAAAACCACCATAAACAGCAAGCTGTAAATCAGCTGCTTAGTGCGTGGATTTCTGGTGATTAGCCGGATATCGTTTTTGATAAAAGTACCTGTTTTGCCATATTTTTCGGTCCAATTCAAATTTAAATTATCGAGTTTTCCGGTTTTCTTTTTGGCTTTGATGCCGGCATCCAGATAGAATCTTTTTTTGAAAAAACGATAAACAAAGGCATATATAAAAATAAGAAAAAGAAAGAGGGGAATGCTTAAATAGGGTTTTTCATAAATACTATAAAAATAATTGCCGACGGGTTTTAATATTTCAACCAATTTTTTTGAATAAGTTATTAATAGAAAGAGAAATAAACCCGAAACAGCCATTAAATAAGGGCTTTTTTCAGACAGTAACATTAATAATGTAATAATGGCGAGGGCAGAACTAACACCTAATACCCAAATCAAAACAGGTAAAGCGGCATAACCGTGAAAGATAAGTATACCGCCTAAAATTATCAAATCAAGTATAATAATCAATATTAAAGGATGAAACAAGGATTTTAGAATGTAAAAATGGATAATTTTTTTCTTTTTTACGGGTAAAATCATTAAGGGTTTGACTTCAAATGTGTCCGAGGAAATAAAAGACAAAATATAAAAAAGGATAAAAAATAATATATAAATGAAATGATTAAGTAAAAGAAAAGTATCTTTTTCGGGAGATTTTTCTTTGAGTAGAAAAAAACTTCCGATAATAAATCCCGAAATGTATAAACCTGCAAAAAAGATTCCGATATAACTGAATATTTTTTTAAAAAGATTTTGTGTAAAATTTTTAGATCTGATAAATTTTTTCCATTCTAGATTGAGAAATTTCAGCATAGTTTTGTTTTATTATAGGATAAATGGCAGCGCTTTAAGTTCGCATAAAATTATAAAAAATTATTGTATTTTTGTTAAAACATTTTATACCAAAGAAAAGAATATGCTTAAAGAGGAAAAGGGATTCAAGTATATTGAAAAGGGAGAAGGTACACCATTAATTATCCTTCACGGATTAATGGGGGGATTAAGTAATTTTGATAAAGTAATCAATCATTTTTCCAAGGATTTCCATGTTTTGATGCCTGAATTACCGGTTTATACTTTTCCCTTGCTCAAAACCAGTGTGAAAGGATTTGCCAAGTATTTGGACGATTTTCTAAAATTTAAAAAAATTGATAAAGCCATTTTATTGGGCAATTCGCTGGGTGGACATGTAGCCTTGTATTATGCCAATAAACATCCGGAAAAAGTAGAAGCCATTGTACTGACGGGAAGTTCCGGTTTATATGAAAAAGGGATGGGGGATACTTATCCCAAACGGAATAATTACGAATACATCAAGAAAAAAGCCCAAGAAGTTTTTCATGATCCCAAAGTGGCTACCAAAGAATTAGTCGATGAAATTTTTCGTGTAGTAAACGACCGTATGAAAGTAATTCGCACTTTGGCTTTGGCAAAAAGTGCCATACGACATAATATGGCCAATGAACTGCCTCATATGGATTTGCCCGTATGCTTGATCTGGGGAAAAAACGACAATGTTACTCCCCCGGAAGTAGCCGAAGAATTCAAAAAATTACTTCCGGATGCCGATTTATATTGGATTGACAAATGCGGACATGCTCCCATGATGGAACACCCGGAGGAGTTTAACCGTATTTTGGAAGAATGGTTTAAAAAACGCGGGTTTATCAAGAAAGAGAAAGAAAATGTTTAAGTATATCAGCCGCCCTCCCAAAACCGAAGTAAAAAATCCGAAAGTTCTCTTTCTTTTACATGGTTACGGAAGTAACGAAATGGATTTATTTTCTTTTGCCGATTACCTTCCCGACGATTTATTTATCATTAGCATCCGCGCGCCCAAAAAATTAGATTTCGGCGGGTATGCTTGGTATGATATTTTTCTCGATTCCGCCGGAAATAAAATCTCTGATGATCAAACGGCCATGGAGAGAGTGCATGAATTGGCTGGTTTTATGGACGAATTGGCGGAGAAATACGGATTGGATAAAGAAAATATGAATCTATTGGGATTTAGCCAAGGAGCGATTTTGAGCTATGCTTTATCCCTTCATTATCCGAATAAGTTCAAAAATATAGTGGCTCTAAGCGGTTATATCAATGAGAATATTATGCCTGTCAATGAAAAGCCCGAAGAATATAAAAAATTGGACTTCTTTGTTTCACACGGCAAATATGATGATATTATTCCGGTGGAATGGGCACGGAAGATTCCTCCTTATTTAACCGAAAGAAATATCTCCCATATCTATAAGGAATATCCTATGGGACATGAAGTAAATGCAGCTTGTTTTAATGATTTATTGGCTTGGTTGGGAGAGAGAATATAGGGAAAAGCTGCTACTCTCAATATACTTCTTAAATTAATCAGGCAAAAAATAACCGGTTTATTCTTGTTCTTCCCCCCAAGTAAAAATTTTTCTCACCAAAAGAATGAAAAAAAAATAAATAAAGAATTTTCCGACTGCATTTGGATTTGTTTTTATTAGAATCTGCACAGATAAAGCAATTAACAATATTAGTAAAACAATTCTAATCAATAGTAATTTTTTCATATTCCGGTTGATTTACAGATTTTTTTATTTTGCCTGTTGAGTGATTTTTATGCTATCGAAATAATCTCCTGCTTCCAGCCAAATATTTAATATCCTTGGAGATTCGCTTGTGTTTTCGTTCATACGGATATATATTTCGGTTTTATTTCTCCGTTCAATACTGAATTCCGGGTGTTCTATGATAAAATTATCTTGTGTAGTATCAATATTTCCTTTATCGATTAATGTATCATTAAAAGTAATATCGGAAATCCACCACCATTCCCCTTGTGTAGTGATTAACACGGAATTTTTTTCTGCCGGAACTTCCACTTCTTTTTGAGAAAGTTTGATAATATCGTCCCACAGTCCGGTTATTTCTGTTTTTGCGCAAGAATTTGCCAGAATAAAGATGAAAGCAGATATAAAATAAGTTTTGATAGTATTTTGCATATTAAATCTAAATTTATTATCTATTTTCCATGGATTATATTTTTGAGGGTATGAAACTGTGATATTTGTGTATGCCAAATTTTAACGATTAAAATTGGATTCCCAAACTGAATCCGTAAGATCGAAAAATTATATTACCGGGTCTTTCATTTGTTTCATTAAATACTTTTTTAGTGTATCCATAGAAATTATAATCACTGAAAATATTGAGATTCAGAATAAAAACATCCGATCTTTTTATGGGAAATTGTAAACCCAGTCTCACATTTCCCATTTCACTATCTATATTATTACTCAATGCTATATTGTAAGCAGTCATTAAATTGATATTCACGCTTTCATAATTAATAAAGTGATATCTCAAAATGCCGCCTAATTTTAATGCGGATATTTTTAATTGCGATTGATATTGAAACCCTCCGACTGCTCCTATACTTAATTTATCAAAAATAGGATAATTGATATTATACAAAATTCCATAAGATGTTTTATTTTCCAAATCAGAGCTTACTCCTGAAATTAATACATCATTATTATCATATAAAGCATAATCATATCTTACTTCATGATTTATTCCAAATTCAATTTCGATGTTTGAAAACCATTTTTTTTCTAATTGGCTTTGATGTGAGTTTTTAGAAATATTTTTTCCCGTTTCAAATATATCGGTTACATCCGGTTTGTTTTGGGAATAAATTAAAATTGAAAGAAGCGAAAATAAAAATGTTAAGTATGTTTTCATATTTGTCTGTTTTTTTGGTAAGGAGCGCATTTACCTCTGAATTTATTTTAATTTTTTGTTTTTCCTAACTTAAACCGGATCCAATCATATAGGTAAATTTGGTTTGTTTTAAATATTTTTAATGTATCACACAAATATACAAGATATTTTTAGTGCTTTTAATTTTTTTATACAATATTTTCTTGAATTTATTAACTATTTTGTATAGTGCTTGTTTTCGTTTTTGGGAGTACTTGGCAAGGCTTAGCTTTGTTCTGTTTTGTGTTTTAATATTTCTATCAATTCTTTGTTTAAGTATAGATTTTCTCTTCCAATCTTTTCGGATTTCAATACACCAATATCTTCGAGTTGTTTTAAATATCTTGAAGCCGCTTTTCTTTCAACATTTAATTTTTCAACAACAAATTCGATTTTTGAATATGGCTGTTCAAAAAGCAACTCAACTAATTCTTTTCGGTAGGTCTTAGGTGCTTTTTCTTTTACTAAGTTGTCTAAGTATATTTAACGTTTCGACTTTCTCTATTTGAGGGGGTAACTTCTTTAATTTTACTATATGTCCCATTTTATCCCATATCATTTAAATACGTACCAAAAATACTAAAACAAGTACAAATAGCAAAATTATGGTGTTTTTTGTCTTATATTAATATAAACGGTTTCGTATATGGCTCGTAGCGGATTTTTACGCACTTACCTTTCCCAACTGCATAAAGCTAGCAAAATTCTTTGAATTTTGTAGTGGAAAAACACTCAAAGCTTGCGGGTTTGATTGTAGTAGCGACAGCCTATAATTTGAAAAAATATTTGAAATTTATTAAAAGAATATAGTGTAAAATCTTTAAAATATTTAGGCAATTCATTGCGGTTTTGCAATTTTATATAGGCAAGTCAAGAAGAATTATCATGAGAAAAATATTCCCATATTTTTCATCACAAAAAATGATAGATACGCGATTAATCGCGTATTTATCTTTTAAATTAATTTGTTCAACAAGGAAATTGTTTTAGGTTTTGGGAGGGCTTGTGTAAGGGTTACAAATGTTACCTATTGTTTTTTGTATTTTCTGAAAGCAGTAATAATTTCATAAATACCAATTGCTATGATTATTTTACCTAAAATAAAGGGAAACCAACTAAAATTATCAACATATATTTTTTCATTTTTAAGTGGATTATATAAATTTGTCGGAATTAAAAATTTTAAATAGCCACTAAAAAAGGTTTTTAAATTATTTGTTTCCAAACTAAAATTTCCAATATCAAATTTATTATATTCAACCCAAAAAAATATTGAATAAAATAAAAAGCTAAATATGATTGTTAATTTCACCGGTCTAACCCAATTTATGCCGAAATTTGAATAACATTTTCCGAACATTAAAATAAAAGCATTTTGATTATTATACCACTTTTTATTTTCTTTTTTCAATTTATTATAATGAGCTTTTAATTCAGCTGACCTAAAAATATTATAATCAATTTTATTATCTGTTTTTAATAATTGTTGTTTTATTGTTCTAATAGTTTTTCTATCGCATTCGTTTAATTTTATTATTTTAATATCATCAAAAAAAGCTAGATTTTCAAATGTCACCTTATTTAATTTTATACATTCACATTCTACATTCTGCAAAGATGTAAATTCATTAAATTTACAATAATTCATTTCTAGATTTTTAAATTTTGAATTATCAAAATGAGTATATTTATTAAATTTGCAAGCATTAAAATATGCATTTGATTTACAATCAATATCTATTACTGTGCTTTTATTAAATTCTATTTTATAGAATGCTAATTTTCCAATAAATTTATTTTTTTTAAAACTTATTTTGTCAAAATTACATTCTGAAAATTCAGTTTTTGTTAATATCTTATTATCAATAAAATCAAATTCACAATTACTATTAAAACGAATAAAATCTATTTGATTAATTTCATTTTCAAATATGATAAATTTATTAGAAATGTTAACGTTTGTAAAATATAATTTATTAATTTTTGAATTATTAATTTTTAATTCATTTATCTTTTTAACTTCATCAATTTGTAAAATTTCAATATTAGAATTATTACTTATAATAATATCTATTTCATCTGTTTTATAAAGTATTATTTTTTTTAATTTAGAATTATTAATAAATATTGTATAATTATTTGTGTTATAAAACCTTATTTCATTATTAAATGTGCAGTTGTTAAAATTTAATCTTATATGTTTAATTTCCTGCATATCTTTAAAATCACTAAATGTAATTTCGTAATTATTAAATTCGCAGTTTTTAAATGTAATTTCTGTATGCGAAATTTCACTTGTATGTATTATTGTAGATATATCAATATTAAATTTGGCATCACTAAATTCAAATTCACCTGAAAGTAGATTGTTTTTTAAATCATCAGAGTATAATATTTCTTTTTTCATTTTTTTTTAATAATAGGTAACAGTTTGAATATGGTGCATGCCGCAGTTTAAAACAATTATTTTTCAAGTTACGACAATCTTTATTTTGTGTATTATCTTTCATATTTACAACTAATTGCGGCATGCACTATATTTTTTGTTGGCAGCGGTTATTTTTTATGGTAATAATCTTCATAATAATCATTTTTAAGAGACTCCATATCTAATTTATGAATATTGATAAATTCTTGTAATTTTTCATCACTTATGTCATTAATCTTATAATTTTTTAATTCTTTGAAAAAACCTTTTATATTGTTTCGTAGGTTCCTAAGTTTTCCTTTTCTTAATATTCTAACTGGATGCGTAAAATTGGCTGAAGAAGACAAGGTCTTTGTATGAATTACCAAAACGTAAGTAACATTTACGTCTTTCCCATATTCTTCTTCAAACCAACCACAGTGTGAATTCATTTGACCAGCTTCATGTTTGTTTATCTCTTGGCGTTTGTCATTGATTTCACTTTTGCATTCAAAAACAAAGTAATGATTATCAATTCCACACCAAAGGTTATCTGGTCCCTTTTTAAATTCTTTATCTGGTCTTTCGCTTAAAAAACCTAGCATTAAACCAACTTCATATAATGCTTTTTCAAATCGTTCTGATTCTGTTCCAAAAGACAAATCATCTAGCACACCATCAATATTTACAATCAAGTCTTCATAAGTCGGAAATTGATTAATCCAATTTTTTATTCTACGAATTCTATTCTCATTTATAAACTGTAACCTTTTATATGTAATGCCATCTTTAGGTTTTAATAATTGTCTGTTTTTCTCAAAGGCACTTTTTTGAATTGCATTATGATCAACTTTACTCAATCGGTATTTATATCTGGCTAATTGTTGAAGATACCAGCCTTTTTCATCATTTGATTTTATTTTATCGTCAATTAGCTGTTGCATTAATTCACAAGCTTTTTCATAGTTTCCTAGATAATAATACTTTTCTGCCTCATGCTCAACTTCTAAAATATCATATAAATTTTCTTCTGGATTATAAGCTTGAGCATTAGACATTTCTTTAACATAATATTCTTTCCAACCATCATCTCTTTTTAAAAGTTGAGTTAATAAACTTTTTAGCGCTTCTTCAGGGGAGGTTCCGCTTTCTATATCTTCCTGAGCCATTTTTGCAATTTCAAGACCTATTTCAACTTGTTTTTGAGTTTGATTTGAAAAATATTTATTTGTTTTTGAGCTCTTAATAAATCTCACTAGATCATTACCAATTAGAATGATAGCACTATAATCCTTTTCGCCACGAACACTTCTTCCAATTCCTTGTTCAATTTTTTGAGCTATTTTAGTATTTATAATGTCGCTTTTTAGTCTACAAGCCTCCTCATATTTATCAGATAATGAATCAAAATATGGTAATGAATCAAAAATTAGTATTCTGCATGATTCATCTGGCAAATCAATACCATCATATCTATTAACAAAGACAACAGGATTTTTGTAATAACCTTTTTTCAATTGAGTAACTAGATGATATATTGAACTTGAATCGGCAACTATCGAACCTATAGCTTTATGAAGTTGTGCTTTTTTGAAACTATTTACTAAAAAAACAATACCGAATCTTAATTTATCATTCTCTTTGGCAAAAATATTTACAATATCATTGCGATTTAATGAATCATCAATTAATGAAGGAATAAGTATCATTTTTTCACCTGACCATTTTTGAGATGGATTAGTTAATGGTGTTTTAACGGAATTTTTACTGAAACTTAAACCCTTGATAAAAAATGAATCATTTTGAGTTGTTGCAGACATTAATATTCTATGAGAAGCTTTATCAAATGTCCCAAAATGATGAATTGGTATGGAATAAGGCGATAATTCTATTTTATTACCCGAAATGAAAATTTGAAAATTATTCATATTATTTTTAATAAAGGGCCAATTGAAAATAATTTCTTCTCTATATTTTGATATTTCTTGTAGAATCAAATCTCTTTTTTCCAATAAACTCCAGTATGGAACAGGAAGAAAAGTATCATAATCTCCTCCCTTTATTTCCAAAAAGCTACCTGCTCCTTGTGATTTTATATCCTCTTCAAAAATTTCTAAGATAAATTGATAAAATTTATGTTCTTTATCAAATGAAATTGTAAAAGCATCCTTAATAGAATCTATACAAGCATGAGAATCGTCTATTATAACACTATCTACAAGAATTGATTTATTATCTAATCCAAAAATAGTCTTACCATTAAAAACCTTTTGAACATAAGTAATTAATATTTTTTCTCCATCAAGAAATTCATTTGGAAGAGTATTGTCTTCATTTATTTGACAATAGCCAATGCCAAATTTTCTTGCTTCTAAAATAACTTGTTGTGCTAAATATTTATTGGGGCAGATATAAAGAGATGGTAATTTAGCTTTATTTAATTGAGATTGTAAAATAAGTAATCCTATTAATGTTTTACCTTCACCTGTGTGAAGTTTCACAATTAAATCTTTATCATCCGCTCTTTTATTATACCATTCTTTTAAAATATAATCCTGAGAAGGCCTAAGTGGTCCAGTTTCACTTCGTCTATCAAGAGAATCATAAATTTCAATAGGATTTATTTTCTTTTCGATTTTCCTTTTACCTAATTTCTTTTTAAAATCTACCATAGTTCTCTCTTTTATTCAATTGCTACCAACACACAGATATCACCAACTCTCTCCTTTTATTAGTGTTATATTTCCTATACAGGCAAGTTTTTCTTGGCCGTACAGGACTGTGTCTTCCCTTCAAATATAAAATAAAAAATTTATAAAAGAAAAGAAAATCGTCTTTTTGTTGATAAGTTTTTAAAATTTACGAGCTTTTGTTGAAAAATAGAGGTGGAATATCAGAGCATATTCTTAATCACGAAAGTGACAATCCCCCAGATCATAAATTCGTTTTCGGGAGTGACTTCTATGGGGTTGTATTTTTCATTGGCGGGCATCAGCCAGATTTTGTCTTTTTCTATTTTCAGTCTTTTCACGGTAAATTCCCCGTCTATAAAGCAAACGGCCGTCATACCGTCTTGGAAATCGATGGAACGGTCTATTACCAAAATATCGCCGTCTTCAATACCGGCATCCAGCATGGAATCTCCTTTTACCCGTCCGTAAAAGGTCGCCGAAGGATGCTTAATCAAGGCTTTATTCAGATCCAAAGTCAAATCCATATAATCCTGGGCAGGGGAGGGGAAGCCCGCTGCGATTCCTTCATCTACATAGGGAAGTTCGATCGAGCTGCTTACATCGGATTTATAAAAATCGATGTTTTTTGCGGTTTTTATTTTTTTCAATTGCATAAATCAATTCTTTTTGTTGTCGATACTGGCAACGGTATCTACAATTTTACCTATTACCGGATGGGTATATTGCTCCATTTTTTCCAATAATTTCTCGGGATTCTCATCTATCAAAACCATTTTACGGTTTTCTTCTTTGAGAAATCCCTCTTTTACCATCAAGTCAAATTGGGCCATCAAAGGGTCAAAAAATCCTTTGGTATTGAGAAAAGCCACGGGTTTTTGTTCGATATTCAACTGCCCCAAAGCCAGTGCTTCCATTACTTCGTCCATGGTGCCGAAACCTCCGGGAAGTGCGATATATCCGTCTACCATTTTGCTTATATTTACTTTCCTTTCGGACATGGTTTTTGAAACTTTCATTTCTTTGATATCCGGATGTTCTACTTCTTCGTGACGTAAAAAATGCGGAATTACCCCTATGATTTCTCCTTTTTGCGCCAGCATTTCGTCTGCAATAGCGCCCATCATTCCCACTTTTCCGCCGCCAAAAACCACTCCGATGCCTTTTTGTGCCAGCAGACGCCCCAATTCTTTGGCTTGGCGGGTGTAAACGGGATCAAATCCCGAACTTGCTCCGCAAAATACCGCTATTTTTTTCATAAACTTTCAGTATTATATATAATTTTTATAATTAGAAAATTTATCCGAAATTTACACAAAATTTAAAAACGGATGCAAAAAACTTCTGAACAATTTGATAAGGTAATACAAAAAGCTCGCAATATATTTATCAAAAAAATGGAGGATTACGGCAGCGCCTGGCGTGTTTTGCGTATGCCTTCCTTTACCGATCAAATGTATATCAAAGCATCGCGTATCAGGCAATTGCAAGAAAATCCCGACAGAAAAGTGGACGAAGGACAAGAACCTGAATTTCTGGGTTTGATTAATTATGCTATTATGGCTCTTATTCAGTTGGAAAAAGGAGTGGCGGAACAACCGGATTTAAACCTGGATGAAGCCATTCGCTTATATGATGAAAAGGCCAAGGAAGCCAAAGAACTGATGACGGCAAAAAACCACGATTACGGCGAAGCATGGAGGGATATGCGCGTGAGCTCCATTACGGATCTTATCATTCAGAAATTATATCGCGTGAAACAAATCGAAGAAAATCAAGGGAAAACCATTATCTCGGAAGGGATTGATGCCAACTATCTCGATATCATCAATTATGCGGTTTTCGCATTGATTTTGATGGATGAAAAGAAAGAAAAAAAATAAATTTTTCACCGACTTTTATCGTAAATTTGCAACAAACTTAAAAAC
>Ga0256835_1000936_pt1 | contig 18847 bp, 17 predicted proteins | sample PIR30metaG_FD_185972 | JGI IMG/M metagenome (GOLD analysis project Ga0256835, IMG submission 185972) | Hydrothermal vent microbial communities from East Pacific Rise, Pacific Ocean - PIR-30 | ecosystem: Environmental > Aquatic > Marine > Hydrothermal vents | place: Pacific Ocean: East Pacific...
CGATCCGGATAAGAAAATCATCCGGGCTTACGGCGTGTGGGGAAAGAAAAAAATGTACGGACGGGAATACAAAGGCGTTCATCGCACCACCTTTATTATCGACGAAAACGGTAAAATCGAACATATCATCAAAAAAGTCAAAACCGGCGACCACGCACGTCAAATCCTGTCGTTATACGAATAAATTCCGGCCGGTTTCGGCAAAAAGTTCCAAAATACTACCTTATTTTAGACAAAAAGTTCCGAAATACTATGGTATTTTGGAATAAAAGTTCTGAAATACTACTCTTTTTTCGTATATTTGGTTCAAAAATCCCATCTTATGTATCGTTTAATCGACGATTATTTGGAAAATTGGACCGTCAATCCTCATCGCAAGCCGCTTATTTTACGGGGTGCGCGTCAAACCGGAAAAACTTATGCGGTCAAGAAATTAGCCGGTAAAAAGTTCAAGTATTTTATTCATCTCAATTTCGAGCGTTATCCCGAATTAACCGAATTATTCGTTTCCTCCAAAGATCCTCAACACATCAACCGTTCGTTATCGGCGTATTTTTCCGTTCCCGTTATTCCCGGCGAAACCCTCTTGTTTTTGGACGAAGTCCAAAACTCACCGGAAGCCATTGCCGCTTTATGGCATTATTACGAAGAATTACCCGAATTGCATGTGATTGCCGCCGGTTCTTTATTGGACTTCACCTTGAATAAACTTCCCTATTCCATGCCTGTGGGCAGGGTGGAATTCGCCTATATGTACCCTATGACGTTTGTGGAATTTTTATATGCCATGGAAGAAAAAGGCTTGGCGGACTATTTGCCTAACTACTGGCCGGGAACGCCTTTTCCCGCCGCACTTCACAAAAAGCTTCTGGACCTGTTGCGCTATTATTATTTCGTAGGGGGCATGCCGGAAGCCGTGAAAACGTTTGTCCGTGACGGCGATTTACAAGCAGTGGAGAAAATACAGGAAAACATTATTACTTCGTTCCAATACGACTTTGCCAAATACGGCACCAAAAAACAACAGCAACTGCTGCGCGAAGTGATGCGGTTTATCGCACGAAATCCGGGCAAAGAAATTACCTATGCCAAAATCAATCCGCACGAACATTCCAAAGTAATCAAAAGTGCATTATACAAATTGGAAATGAGCCGTATCATTCATTTGGTCCGAAAAACTTCCGCGGCAGGCATACCTTTGGAACAATATGCCGACGAAGATAAATTCAAGGCTGTTTTTTTGGATATAGGACTGGCCAACCGCTTAACGGGTATCCGATTGACCGATCTTACCGAAATCATCACCGAAGGAGAAGGAGCCTTAGCTGAACAATTCGCGGGTCAGGAATTAATAGCCACTTGGAACCCGCCGTATATCGATACAAAATTGTATTATTGGAAAAGAGACGTTAAAAATTCCAATGCCGAAATAGACTATTTGCTGCAATGGGGCAATGAAGTGCTTCCGTTGGAAATCAAGGCCGGAAAAGCCGGACGCCTGCGGTCTCTGCACGTATTTATGGCGCTTTATCATAAAGGTTTGGGAATAAGATTATATACCGGATTACCGCGTTTCGACCGAAATTTACAGGCAAGCGTTCGCCTCAAAAATACTTCCCGCCGCATCACATACGACCTGCTTTCGCTTCCGCAATATTTTACGGGTTTTCTCAAAAATATTCTGGAAAATTTACGAAAGAAATCCGCTTAATTTTCTTTCAATCCTCCTCCGAATGTTGATAGGCTCCCGCGTCGGGGGCGGCGGTGCGGTCCATACCGGTTATATCCAGCGGAACTTCCGCGGCAATTTGCGGGTCGGCGATGCCTATGGCGGCACTTCGGGGACCGATCCGCAAGCGATTTTCATCCGGATTTTCAAAATCGGGGTCGCCGTTTAATACATTATCGCGGAAAAATTCGGGATTATCGAAATCCAAATAATCCGCATCGATTTGGTGATAAGGATCATAAAATTTCACCAAACTGTTATGCAGATTAAACGTAAATGCCGCCGCCTCATTCCGCACGGCATAAAATTCCACGTCATTGTTGCCGTAAATAATATTGTTGGCCAATCGGCAACCCACCAAATCGTTCACATATACCGTTTCGTTGCCGTCGGCATCCACGGTGCGGTATTCGTTGGTAAGCAACACGGCCGCCGACGTTAAAGGCCGGACCGCGCGGGAATAATTGGCAAAAGTGCAATGGACAAAATCGTATTTACCTCCCAGCAACATGGCCAATGCCGATGCACCGGTATTATTGGTCACCACGTTATAACCTTCCACCCGGGACGCAATGGCTATAATACCGTAGGCGGACATATTGAAAATCCGGGTATTTTGAATATCCAACATTTTTTCGCCGGTGGTATCCACCGGATGCGCGATTACTCCCGCCACGGCATTTTTGATAACGGCATGGCGGATAAGATTTCCCGTGCTTCCGCTTTTGAGCCAAATAAAATTCCACATGCCGGGAGCGTTTTCGTATTCCGGTTGCATGCGGTCGTCCTCCAGAATGACGGGATTTTCCAAGGATCCTTCCACCAGCAATCGAGCGTTTTCATATACCACTATTCCCGAATTAAAATGAAAATACACATGCGTTCCTTCGGTGATGTGCAAAGTATGTCCGGGCGGCACGCCTACATGACCGTACACCACGATGGGTTTTTCGGATGTCCAAGTGGTATCGCCGGGCAACATAAATCCCGGCACCTTGACGGGCCTTCCGTCATCATATTCACCCACTTGAATGGAATCGACGCTTCGGTCGGGAAAGCGTTGCGGATATAGGAAATAAGCATCTTTCACAAAAGCCGTCAGCAAAACACTTTCGGCGGACGCGGCATCCTCGATCCATAATTTTTCCTCATATACAGGATCGGTCCAATCGGCGGTGTCGGCCGTGAGTTCCACAAAAACATAAATACTGTCTTTGGGCGGAATGATTACATTTTCAAATTCACGTCCCGCCACGCCGTCCACGTTTAAGCGGTAAGGACTTTGATTGCGTTTTTCCAAATAAACGGCTTCCAACGAAATCGTCTTGTCGGACGTATTATATATTTTAAAGGAATAGGTGGGCGAAGAAATTCCGGCAAACACCGAATCCAAAAATACCGTATCGGCGCTTACGCGAAAGTCGCCTTCGGACGAATAAACTTCAAATCGTTTTCGACAGGAAAAAAGAAAAGAATACAGAAAAAGCATTCCGACGACAAGCAAATAATATGTACGCGTCCGCACTTGCATGGTTTTACAAACCTAACGAAAAATCCGACAATTTCGTGTCCCCGGCACGGAAAAAAATCCGTTCCTTTACAAAAAACGCGGTAACATCGGATTTACGCTAAAAAAATTATAAATTTGCACAAAAATTAAAGCAGGTTATGGGAATGACATTTATTTACTTGGTTTTAGGCGTCAGCATTCTGGCATTATTGTTTACTTGGTGGCGTTCGTCATGGATAGCCAAACAAGATTACGGAACCGAACGTATGAAGCGTATCGCGACCCACATCCGTCGCGGGGCGATGGCTTTTTTAATGGCCGAATATAAAGTATTGATTATATTCATTATCGTAGTGTTTTTGCTGTTGGCTTTTTCGGCCGATCCCAAGGAATCGTCCTGGTTGGTGGGAGTATCCTTTATTTTGGGAGCCTTCAGTTCGGCTTTGGCGGGATTTATCGGCATGCGAGTAGCCACCAATGCCAACGTCCGCACGGCAGCCGCGGCGCGCCACAGCTTGGGTAAAGCCCTGGAAGTAGCTTTTACGGGCGGAAGCGTAATGGGATTGGCCGTAGTGGGCCTCGGTGTATTGGGCCTTTCGTTTTTGTTTTTGGTTTATTCGGGATTCGATTGGAACATTCATAAAATTATTACCGTGATTACGGGATTTTCTTTCGGCGCCTCTTCGATAGCCCTTTTTGCCCGCGTGGGAGGAGGAATTTACACGAAGGCAGCCGACGTGGGAGCCGATTTGGTGGGTAAAGTGGAAGCGGGGATTCCCGAAGACCATCCGCTCAATCCCGCCACCATTGCCGACAATGTGGGCGATAACGTGGGCGATGTTGCCGGAATGGGTGCGGACCTGTTCGAGTCTTACGTAGGCTCCCTCATCAGTGCAATGGTCTTGGGAGCTTTATTTATCGGAACCGAACCCTTTACGGGCGCCATGAAACTCAATCCCGTGATTTTACCTTTGGTTTTGGCCGCCACGGGTATAATTACGTCCATCATCGGAACTTTTTTCGTACGTGTAAAAGAAGGCGAAAGCCCGCATAAAGCCTTGAACAAAGGAGAATTAATAGCCGGCATATTGATGATTGTCGCTTCCTGGTTCATCGTCAACTATTTCTTGCCCGACAAATGGGAATACGGCGGTCGCACCTATACCGCCTTCGGCGTGTTCATGGCCATCGTGCTGGGGTTGTTGGCAGGTATTGCCATAGGTATGATTACCGAATATTTTACGGGAACTTACAAAAAACCGGTTTGGCGAATCGTGAAACAATCCACTACGGGGCCGGCCACTAACATCATTGCGGGTTTAAGCGTGGGCATGCAATCCACCGCTCTGCCCATTTTGGTTTTGGCAGCCGCCATTGTGGGCGCATATTATTTTGCCGGTTTGTACGGAATTGCCATTGCAGCCGTGGGTATGTTGTCCAACCTGGGTATTCAATTGGCGGTGGACGCTTACGGTCCCATTGCCGACAACGCCGGCGGCATTGCCGAAATGTCCAAATTGCCGAAAGAAGTACGTTCTCGGACGGATAAACTGGATGCGGTAGGAAACACCACCGCCGCCATCGGTAAAGGTTTTGCCATCGGATCGGCGGCTTTAACGGCCCTGGCCTTGTTTACGGCCTACATGCAAACGGCCGGAGTGGAAAAAATAGACGTATCCGATCCCAAAGTAATGGCGGGATTGCTCATCGGCGGTATGTTGCCGTTTTTGTTTTCGTCCATGGCCATGGGAGCCGTTGGCCGTGCGGCCAAAGACATGATCGATGAAGTGCGCCGCCAATTCAATCAAATTCCCCAATTGAAAAAAGCTTTGGAAATCATGCGCAAATACGGCGATAAACCCGAAGAACAATGGGACAAAGCCGATGCGGAAGCCTTTGAAAAAGCCGACGAATATGCCGAATATGAAAAATGTGTGGAAATATCGACCAAAGCTTCCTTGCGCGAAATGATTCTGCCCGGCTTGGTAGCCATACTTACTCCGGTGATCGTCGGTTTTTTGGGCGGCCCCGAAATGTTGGGCGGCCTGCTGGCCGGCGTAATGGTCAGCGGCGTAATGATGGCCATTTTCCAAGCCAATGCGGGTGGCGCCTGGGATAATGCCAAAAAAATGATCGAAGAAGGAGTCGAAGTGGAAGGAAAAAAATTAACCAAAGGTTCCGAAGCCCATGCCGCCGCCGTTACGGGCGACACGGTAGGCGACCCTTTTAAAGACACTTCCGGCCCTTCGCTCAACATCCTGATAAAACTTATGTCGGTAGTGGCTTTGATTTTAGCCCCGCTGCTGGCCTAAAAATCCCGGCTATTCCGAAAACAACCTGCCTTCCGGGGCAGGTTGTTTTTTACGTTTAATCCCGGAGCAAAAAAAATATTATATCTCAAAAAACATCTGATATTTGCCCTAACATTTAACTTCCGCTTTCATGCCGAGTGTAGGCGGAAGTTAAAAATCAAATGTTCCGATTCGGATCGAACATCGCGGAACAAAAAGCAAGGCATTTAAAACAAAGGCGTTAAAATTAAGGTTACTGTCAAGGTTAAAGTTTAAATAATCCACATGACCAAGATTCTTACCTATAACGTAAACGGAATTCGCGCCGCCTTACGAAAAGGCATGGGACCATGGCTCGCCGCCACCGATGCCGACATAGTGTGCTTTCAGGAAATTAAAGCGCAAGAAAATCAAATTGACAAGGAATTTTTTCGTCGCCTGGGATATGAACATCAATATTGGTTTCCGGCCGAACGCAAAGGATACAGCGGCACGGCAATACTGTCCAAAATCGCTCCAAGGGAAATTATCAAAGGAACGGGTATCGGGTTCATGGACAGGGAAGGGCGAAATCTTACGGCGGTGTTCGATGATTTTGCGGTAATGAGTATTTATGTTCCCAGCGGGAGCTCGGAAGAACGGCTTCAAGTGAAATTCCGTTACATGGATGCTTTTTTTTCTTATGTTTCGCATCTGAAAACCCAAATTCCCGGACTTATTTTAAGCGGCGATTTTAATATTTGCCACCAGCCGCGCGACATTCACGATCCCGTACGCCTCCGGCACGTATCGGGTTTTCTGCCGGAAGAACGCGCATGGCTTTCGGCATTGATGGATTTGGGATTTACCGATACATTTCGTCTTTTTGATCCGCGACCGCATCAATATACATGGTGGTCATATCGCGCAGGCAGCAAAAAACGCAATAAAGGTTGGCGCATTGATTATCATTTGGCCGAATCCGCTTTGGAAAAAAACATCCGACGCAACATTATCCTAAAAGAAGTAAACTTCTCCGATCATGCTCCAGTCCTATTGGAAACGGACATATGAAAAATCGGCATCTTCTCATCTAAATCCGTCAGGCCCAAGCGTAAAAAACGAATCGAATCGATAAAATATTTTCCATTCCTCTTTTACACTCCCGTTATCTGATCGCAAATCATCGAAAAAACGATAAGTTTGTTCGGCAACAATCCTTATTTTTCTTCTTGTTTGTTTTTCAAAGCCTCATAGATTTTGGCTTCCAATTCTTCCATGAGTTCGGGATTATCTTCCAACAATTGACGCACGTTATCGCGACCTTGTCCCAATTTGGAACCTTCATAACTGAACCATGCGCCGCTTTTTTGAATAATGCCCAAATCCACCGCCCAATCCAATACTTCGCCGGCCCGTGAAATGCCTTTTCCGTACATAATGTCGAATTCGGCCGTTTTAAAAGGAGGGGCCACTTTATTTTTGACCACTTTTACGCGGGTTTTGTTGCCCAACACTTCTCCTTTGGAATCTTTAATAGTGCCGGCGCGTCGGACATCCAAGCGTTGTGAGGCATAAAATTTCAGCGCATTTCCGCCCGTTGTGGTTTCGGGATTTCCGAAAACCACTCCTATTTTTTCGCGTAATTGGTTGATAAAAATCACGATGGAGTTGGTACGGGCAATATTGGCCGTAAGTTTTCGAAGCGCCTGCGACATTAATCGGGCTTGCAATCCCATTTTGCTGTCGCCCATTTCTCCTTCGATTTCGCTTTTGGGCGTAAGGGCCGCTACCGAGTCCACCACCACGATGTCGATGGCTCCTGAACGAATGAGGTTGTCCACGATTTCCAAGGCCTGTTCGCCGTAATCGGGTTGAGAGATAATGAGGTTTTCCAAATCCACTCCCAAGTTTTTGGCATAAAAACGGTCGAAGGCGTGTTCGGCATCCACGAATGCCGCAATACCGCCTCTTTTTTGGGCTTCGGCGATGGCATGCAAGGCCAAGGTAGTTTTACCCGAAGATTCGGGTCCGAATATTTCGATAATGCGTCCGCGCGGATATCCGCCCACTCCCAATGCCAAATCCAATCCTATGGAACCGCTGGGAATCACGTCCATTTCTTCAACGGGCTCATCGCCCAATTTCATGACCGTTCCCTTGCCGTAAGTCTTTTCCAATTTTTCCAAAGTCAGCTGTAATGCCTTGAGTTTGGCTTGTTTGTCTTTATTGAGGTCTTGTTCTTTTTTTGCCATGGATTCAATTCTTTACACGGTTAATATGTCTTTTTCTTTTTTCGCCAGTTTTTCGTCGATTTTTTTTATGTATTCGTCGGTTAGTTCTTGCAAATCTTCCAATGCGTTTTTGGCCATGTCTTCCGAAATGATTTTCTCCTTTTCCAGCCTGTCAATGTGTTTTTTGGCGTCTTTCCGTATGTTTCGGATGTTGATGCGCGCCTTTTCGGCTTCTTCACGGGCTTTTTTGGCCAATTGCTTGCGCCGTTCTTCGGTCAGCGGCGGCACGTTGATAATGAGCAATTCGCCGTTGTTGACGGGATTGAATCCCAAATTGGCGTCGCGAATGGCTTTTTCAACGGTTTTTAAAAGGTTACGATCCCAAACCTGCACGGTAAGGGTTTGCGAATCGCGCACGTTTACGTTTGCCACTTGTTGCAACGGCGTCATGGTGCCGTAATATTCCACTTCCACGGTTTCCAACATGGAAGGTGAAGCCTTTCCCGCCCGTATCCCGGACAGTTCGTGGGTATAAAATTCCAAACTTTTTTGCATATGTTCTTGGGCTTCGTCGAAAATAAGATCCAGTTCTTCGCTCATGGTTATGTTTTTTATTGAATAAGTGTTCCGATGTTTTTGTTTTCGATAACAATATCAAATATCGCACCGGGCCGGCGCACATTAAACACCACTATCCGCAGGCCGTTGTCTTTGGCCAATGCAAAAGCGGTTGCATCCATGATTTTGAGATTCATTGCCAAGGCTTCGTCAAAGCCGAGCTTGTCGAACTTGCGCGCGCGGGGATTCTTTTCGGGGTCTGCGTCATACACTCCGTCAACGCGGGTGGCCTTCAGCATCAAATCCGCTTCTATTTCCAATGCTCGCAACACGCCTGCCGTATCGGTGGTAAAATAAGGATTTCCCGTTCCTCCGGCAAAAATAACAATTTCACCGTTGCGCAAATATTCTACGGCCTTGGGCGCATAGAGGGGCTCGGTGATTTTTTCCGTCTTTAAAGCACTCATTACGCGAGCGGATTGGCCTTGTTTGCGGAAAAAATCTTTCAGTGCCAAAGCATTCATGATGGTGGCAAGCATTCCCATATAATCGCCGTCCACACGATTTATGCCGCTTTCCAGGCCTTTTATGCCTCTGAAAAAATTGCCTCCGCCCACCACCAACGCAACTTGGGTGCCATGCCGCACCAATTGACTTATTTCATCGGTAAGACGTTGCAATATGTTGGCATCCAATCCGGAAGAAGAATCTCCCGCCAAAAACTCTCCGCTTAATTTAATAAGTACGCGTTTTTTTTTCTCCATAAATCCCGTTACATTATTTTAATTTTTAAATTTACTAAAATTTTCGCTTATGCGCAGAGGGTTGCTTTTCGTTTTACTCTTATCGATATGGGGAGGAACATGGGCCCAATCTGCGGCCGATTCGGTATTGTTACCGCAGAAACCGGGTCCCAAATATTTGGAAGATCAAATTTTCTTTCAATTCACCTACATCATTTTAAAAAATTTATATCCGGGCATCGTACAACAAGGTTTTTCCAATTCGGTCGCTTTCGGTTTTATTCGCGACATTCCCGTCAACAGGCGCCGCAACATAGGCTTCGGAGCGGGATTCGGATACGAACGCAGCATTTATTATCAAAATCTTAAAATTGAAGCGGACCCCGAAACGGGAGAAATTCGATATACTCTGCTTCGGCCCGACTCCTATCGCCTGAACGCTTTCGGGATTAAACGTCTGGTATTCCCGCTGGAATTCCGGCTGCGAGGCAGTACGGCCGAAAAGTTTAAATTTTGGCGTTTCTACGGAGGCATAACATGGGCTTATACCGTGGGAGCTTTCAGTGATTATGAAAACGATCGGGTTTCTTTGCGATATCGACGGCTCAAACATCTTCCTTCTCGTTTTCAATACGGCCTCCATGCTTATGCGGGCTATGCCGATTTGAATGCGTATTTATACGTGGGGCTGAACGATTTGTTCAGCCCCGACGTAAAAATCGAAAACCGGCATGTCCCCTTGCAGGACATCCGCTTCGGTGTCATGTTGACTTTTCTTTAAATATCCAATCCGAACTCCAAGCCGAATACTTCGGACAATTGGAGAGCCTTCAAAGTGTTGTCGTCATAAATACCGTGTACGGTCAAAACGGCCGACAAATATTTATTGATTTTCATGCGTAAGGTGGTAAGATTATCCACATCCACGTTTTGAGGCTTGTCCAAATAATTGCTGAAAAGGTTGGTCATGTTTTCCAATTCCACATTTTGCATCAAAGGCACCTTAAAATAAACTTGCATGTTGGAACCGAATTCGTAACGCAAGCTTTTACCGGGTTCCACGCCGAAAGCTCCGATAGCATTGAGGTCGGGGTCGGTAACTATAACGAATTTGGAAGTTACCGGAGCGTAATTCACATAAAAATTATCGCTTTTTTTGTAGGAAATTCCCGGGCCCAATGCCAGAAAGGCGGGAGCGAAAGCATTGGAAATTTTTACTTTTTCGGGCATGGAATAATCATAGCCCGGCGTAAATTGGGTTTTGAAATTACCGAAAAAGGTGTAATTCCATAAATCGTTGATTTTGCGTCCGTAAATCGAATTGATTTCAAAGGCGTCGTCGGTTTTTTTGGCCACGTCTTTCATTTGGGTCATGCCGTAAAAAGCCAAAATTTTGGTAGTCCAGTCGTTTTTTCCTTGCTTATACAACAAATTATAGTCAAATTTGAGCTGCGCGCTCAATGCGTCTTCCCCGCCTTGAATCCAATTATCGAAAGCGGATTGCGTAAACAAAAATCCGAAATGCCCGTTTTTGGTCCAAGGGCCCGAATTTTCTTTGCTCTCTTGGGCTAATCCTGCCCCGAGCACGAATAAAATGCTAAAAAGAAATAAAGTTTTTCTCATGGTTTCCAATTTTTAGTTAACAACGTGCAAATATAAAAAAAGCAGCCGTAACAGGCTGCTTTTTGACGTGCTTTTTTCTTTCTTACTTGAAGCTCATGATGTAGTTGACAATGGCTTTAACGTCTTCGTCGGCCATTTTCTTGGTGATTTCCAAGTTGGGTTGCATGACGGCAAATTGCGGCGGGTCAACGATGGCTTCGCCTTTACCTTTCAAGAAATTAAACATTTGGTCTTCTTTACCGGCATATGCGGCGGCTATGTCTTTCAACGAAGGTCCGATGGATTTTTGTGCTTCCTTGTGGCAAGCCACACATCCGCTGTCGGTGAAGAGAGTTTTGCCGTCTTTGCCGCTTGCCGCAGCCGTTTGTACGGCTTCTTTGGTTTTTTCAACCGCGGTGCTTGCGGCTTCTTTGGTTTTTTCCGCCGCTTCGGAGGCGGCTTCTTTCACTTCGTTTGCCGTTTGCTTAACGGTTTCGGTTGCTTGATTTACTTTGGATTTGGATTCGTTTCCGCCACATGATGACAAGCCCATCATCAAGGCAGCCAGGACGAAAAATGCTAATGTTCTCATTTGTTAAAATGTTTTATGTTGCAAATATAAAAAATTTTTAATTGGCACTTTTTTTCCCTTCTTTTTTCCGCGGAAACTTAATGGACCATATTCCGCGCAAATCGCCTTTTTTAAAAAATATGGCTTTGTCGCCGGGATACAACTCGGCAAGTTTATTATTGATTTCTTCGGGAATGTCTTTGTTGGGATCGCCGTGGCACATTAAGCATTTCTCTTGAACGATAATGGGCAAATACACATGCGGATTGCCGTAATTGTCATAATGCACGTAAGGCATTGATTTGAGGTTTTTATGGATGCGTTGTTTGAAGATTTCCATAATTTTTTCTTCCTGATCGTTGGGCTTGTTTTTTTTGTTGCGCAAACGGTAGGAAGTACGTTTGATTTCCACGCCGTAGGCTTGCGCCAAACTGTCGGTTATGCGCAACGCATTGTCTTTGCAATATTGCAAGGCTTCGGCCGGGTGATGTTCGTTAAACAAACGGTTCAAATGGGCCGAAAAAATGTCGAAAGCTTCGGAGGCTATAGTTTTGGCGCTGTCTATGTATTGTTGCTTTTCTTCGGGTGTCATGGGCGGTATCAGAGAGGCGTCGGTAACGTGGTCTCCTTTGTCCCTTTCCGCATTTTGACGATTAATTTCGGCTTGGGTGGGTATGTGTGTTTTTTCTTTTGATTCGGGCTTGCAAGCAAAAACGACCGCAAGCACCATCCATGCCGTTACATAAGTCGTAATACGTTTTGTGTGCATCATGGTTGTGTTATTTTTCTACGGGTTTTCCGGCGGCCAACCATTCCTTGATACCGTTTTTGAGATTAATTACGGTATAACCTTTTTCTGCCAAAAAACGGGCGGCCACCATGCTGCGGTTGCCGGTGCGGCAATATACCAAAACGGGTTTGGATGTATCCAAATGTAAGGATAAAATTTTGGTTTTGAAATCGGGATCGTACATGTTTACCAATTTGGCTCCGCGCAAATGTCCTTCGGCATATTCGGCGGGAGTGCGCACGTCGATAAGTTGACGCGTACCGTAACGTTCTATGTAAGATTGGAATTCGTCGGCCGATACGGACAAAATTTTACCCCCGCCCTGGAAGGAATAGGTAAAAATGACCAAGGTCAGAAACGCAAGCATTTTTCTCATAAACGTCGGGTAATTTTTGGGGCAAATATAAGATTTTTCACTCAAACCCTTTTATTTCTTATTTTTTTGACGCGCCATCAATTCCTCTATTTCGTCTGCTTCGATGGGAATGTCAGCCATTAAATTCAGGGGTTCTCCTTCGGGCTGTACGACGTAATCGTCTTCCAAGCGAATGCCGAAACCTTCTTCGGGAATGTAAATGCCGGGTTCGACGGTAAATACCATGCCGGCTTGAATCGGCTCTTCCAGAATTCCGTAATCATGGGTGTCCAATCCCAAATGGTGGGAAGTTCCGTGCATAAAATATTTTTTGTAGGCGGGCCGTTCGGGGTTTTGGTTTTTTACTTCTTCTTCGGTTAACAATCCCAAACGCAATAATTCTTCGGTCATGAACTCACCCACTTTTTCGTGATAACGGGGAATGGTGATGCCGGGTTTTAAGAGTTTGGCGGCTTTGTTTTTTACGCGCAAAACGGCGTTATATACTTCTTTTTGTCGGGGTGTGAATTTTCCGCTTGCCGGAACCGTTCGCGTCAAATCCGAAGACCAATTGCCGTATTCGGCTCCCACATCCAACAAAACCAATTCGCCGTCGCTGATGATTTTGTCGTTTTGGATATAATGCAATATATTGGCATTGGGTCCCGAAGCAATTATGGGAGTATAAGCAAACCCGCGGGAACCGTGCCGCAAAAACTCCCGTGCGAGCTCGGCTTCTATTTCATATTCGTACATGCCCGGTCGGAGTACCTGCAATACGCGATCGAAACCTTTGGCCGTGATGTCGCATGCCCGTTTGATTTGTTCTATTTCTTCGGGCTCTTTTACCGATCGCAAGCGTTGCAAAACAGGTTGACTTCGTTCGGTTTTGTGGGCGGGAAATTGTTGTTTGGCCCATTTGATAAATCGGTCTTCGCGGGTTTCGGTTTCATGCGAAGCGCGATAATGTTCGTTGGTATTGAAATATATTCTGTCGGCATGGCGCATTAAATCGCGAAACACGCGTTCGAATTCATGCGTCCAATAAACGGTATCTATTCCGGTGAGTTCACGGGCTTGCTCTTTGGTAAGTTTTTCTCCTTCCCAAATTTTTATGTGATCATTGGTTTCACGCAAAAACAATACTTCACGATGTTTGGGATCGGGAGCATCGGGAAAGAGTAATAAAATGCTTTCTTCCTGATCCACACCCGTCAAATAAAAAATATCGCGATGCTGTTGAAAAGGCAATGTGCTGTCGGCACTAATCGGATAAATGTCGTTGGAATTGAACACCGCCAAGGAGGCGGGCTTCATCCGTTGCATAAACTTGGCACGATTTCTTTTGTATAAAGAAGCGGGAAGAGGTTTGTAACGCATGACGAAAATTTTTAATCTCTTTCAAATTTACGGGAAATCGGGCGTTAAAAAAAATTCCGCAGTCATAAGAAGCAAAAGAAATGTTAATTGATAAATTCCCAAATGATTCCCAGACGAAATACATAATCGGCATACGGATAAAAAGGAGCACTGTAGTATCGCGGCGATAGGCGTTCCCACACGGCATTGACATGTTCGACGGCCAAAAAGGCTCTGAAACGTTTTACTTTAAAATCCCAAAAAACATCCGCTAAATAAAAATTACCGTACAGTTTTCGATTTTGACGGAAAAAACTTTGCGTCAAAGGGTTAAAACCGGACAAATAAAAGGCCGAAAAATATCGCCACAGGATTCCCGCTTGCACTTTCATGTGTTGTTTAAACCATTTATCGCCGTAAAACAGCATCATTTGCAAATTCCATCGGGGCAAATCCAAAGCGGGATTATCCCGGACATGCTGCCAACGCAAACGGGTTAACATTCCCCATTTCCGCCATTTCCACAAACGTGCGTAGGTAATGCTTTGAACGCTCAGGTTTCCTTCGTAGCGCGCCGGCAAACTGTCGGGGGCAAAATAAACGGGTCGCCGAATAAGGAGATTTTCCAACCGCAAATTTCCGGCCCGGCCTGCATAAAAAATCGAAGTTTCCACGCGCGCCGAAGGAGAAAAGGGAATATTCCACCGAAATACGGCAAAACGCGATTGCCATAACCGATAATATACCGGCGGTTCAAGGTAATCGTATGCCACTGCCATGCCCAACGTGTCGCGAGGAAAACCATAAAAGACCCTTCCCCTGATTTTTCGTTGGGAAGTGCGCATCTCGTACCAAATGTCCGCATCGGCATTCCATCGATTTCGATGCATCGCGACCGATGTCCAAACGGCCCGGTAATCGGTTCGCAGGGGCAAACTTCTCCCCGAAGAATCCGCATAAAACCTTTCGTCGAATGCCAGGTCAACGCGATACCGTCTGAATCCTTGGGTCCATGTCCAATGTTTTCCCGTATAATGCAGCGATATGTCGAAAGTTCGATATTTGACGGCCATGCTGTCGGCCGAGGGAGCATCCGGAATTAAGGGGCCGAAAACCGATGTTTCGTTGCCTTCGTATCGATAATAACCTTTCAGGTAATTATAGCTTGCCTCCGCCACCCATGCAGGGCGTTTGGGAAAAAGTTGCCACGTTTGATCCCATCGCATTTGTCTGCTGTGCCATATACTTTTATCATCCAAACGAACGGGAATTTTGCCGCGGTCCAAATATTCGCTGCCCGGAGACTCGAAAAATTTTTCATCCGCAATGCCGCCGTTTTCTTCGTTTTCCAAATGGTTTTTTACCAAATAAAAGCGCGTCCGGGCGCGCCCGTGATACCACGTGTATTCGCCGTGAACATACCAATTTTCATGCGATGAAATGCCGTGTTGGTAATAGCCCAACGAACTCAATCCCTTATAGCCCGTTCCCACGTAAAACCGGGGAGATACCCGAATGCCTATACGCGAATCCAACATTTGTCCTTGCTTGTTGCCCGACAAATAAAAGAGCCGCGAATAAGGCGTCGGCGAATGATAAAACGGAATATCGGAAGCTTTACGAAAATCGGGTCTTTTGCCCTCCGGCACCCAGGCACGCAAATCCGCCGGATCGATTTTTCGACAGGCCAACGCATTTAAAGGTTGTCCCATGTTTTGAAAGGGCATGAAAAGAAACCAGTCTTGTTCGGTAAAATTTAAACGCAAGCGATGGTAAGGAGTCAAAAGGGTATCCACCGTCAAAGTATCGGTCCACCGGTCGGGATATACGTATTTATACCGAGATGCGGGAAAAGTTTTTAAACGAACTTTTTCTCCTTTACCCAACGAATCGGCTGGTACGGGTCTGCCCGCACTTACGCGTCCCCGATCGTTTAAGGCTCTGCCGCCCCGCCCCGGCTTGCCTTTAATTTGCGCATAGGCGGGCAGGCAGGAAAACCATGCCAAAAGCAACAGGATTATAGAGGCTCCCCTTTTTGTCATACCCGACAAAAATACGATTTTTCGGTCAGTGGTCGGGATACGGAAAAAACTTCGCTTTGTCGGCTTTTCTAGTATTCGCGGGGTTTGGCTTTGTTAACCCGCAAATTGCGGCCGTCCACTTCGGCTTCGTTTAAAGCTTCTATGGCTTGGACGGCTTCTTCGTCGTTTGCCATTTCCACAAAACCGAAACCTTTGCTGCGTCCTGTATAACGGTCGCGAATGATTTTAACGGAATCTACTTGGCCGTATTGCGCAAAAAGTTCACGTAATCGGTCTTCTTCCATGCGATAAGGGATATTTCCCACATAAATATTCATAACATAAAATTTACTACTCCGCAAAGATAGGCGAAAAAAGCGGAATTAAAAATTTTTTAAAAGTTTTTTACTCTTTTTTGAAGAAAAATCTTTAAAATTTGAATTCTACCACAACGGGAGCATGATCAGACGGCTTGATTTTATTCTTCCGACGGGCCCACATATCCACTTCAATGTCCGCCAAATAAGGAATTAACGGCTTGGTAATCAAAACAAAATCTATTCGCATTCCTTGATTTTTCCATATTTTGGCTCCTTGATAATCCCACCATGTAAATTGTTGACGGTCGGGATGTTTCAATCGCCAGGCGTCATAAAAACCTATCTCAAACAAGGCATGTAATTTTTCTCTTTCTTCCGCCGTACAACCGATTGCGTCCTGAAAAAGTTCGGGGTCATACACATCCCGGTCGTCGAAAGTTATATTAAAATCTCCGATCAAAACAATTTTTTCTTTTTCCAAATCCCAATTTTGTTGCAACCATTGACGAAACGCATCAAACCAGGCCAATTTGTAAGCGAATTTCTCCGTACCTTTAATATCTCCGTGGGGAGCATAAACATTAATGAGATGAAAGGCTTCAAAACGCGTATAAAGCAAGCGTTTTTCCCGGTCCAACAAAGGATTGTCAAAAGTTTTGCGAACCTCCTTCACTTCGATTTTTGTACATGTTCCCACTCCGTTATAGCGCTTTTGGGCATTTACGTAACAACGATAGCCGTAGGAAGCAAAAAAATCGAAAGGAAAAAGGTCTTCGGCGACCTTCAACTCCTGCATGCATAAAATATCCAAATCATTTTGGCGATGATGAAACCACGCTTCCAGCAAAGGCAATCGCGCTCTTACGGAATTGACATTAAAACCCGCTATTTTCATAAATAAAAGAATTATAATTTTTGTAAATTTACAAAAGATTTCAGGGCTCATGTACTTTTTTAAACGGTTTTTTATTTCCGGTTTGATGCTGTGGGCTACGCTTTTTTTCGCGCAATCCCTATCCCCCGATGCCCTTTTGAAAGCCAAATTCGATTCGCTCAAACAAATGCCCGATACTTATTCCAAGGTGGATTCCCTGGTATTTTTGGCCGCCAATACCAAAAACTACGATTTGGCCGATGAAATTCTCGACTATGCCCTGCCCATTGCTTGGAATTTGGCTTATACCGAAGGTTTGGGAAAAATCTACAACATTAAAGGACGAAACGAACGCCTGCGAAGCAATTTCGTACAATCCATCAAATACCACAAACGCGCCCTTAATTTTCTGGAAAAATCCAAAGACACCCTCACCATAATCGACAATTTAAGCAACCTGGCCAATTCGTTGCGTAAAATCAACATGGAAGAAGAAGCCCTGAAATATTTTACCCGCTCCCTTCGACTGGCAACCAAAATCGGTCATCTGCAAAACATAGCCAGAAATTTACACGGAATAGGCAATATCTATTCCGACATTGAAGATTTTAAAACTGCCACGGGTTTTTTTTACAAAGCATTGGAAATCGAAAAAAAACGGGGCAATTTAACAGGAATGGAATATTGTTATGCCAACCTGGCCGAAGCTTACACAATGTTGGGCCAACGCGATTCGGCCTTGACATATTTGAACAAAATGATGGATTTGGCCAAAAAAATCTACGGAAAAAATTTGGCCATCGAATACAATTTGTGGGGAAAATATTATTATCAGTTCGGCGAATATGACAAAGCCGAAGAAGCTTATCGGAAATCTTTGGAATTGCTTCGCAACAAACCCGTGAAACGCTACATTGCCAACGGCCATATCATGTTGGGCAAAACTTTACTCAAAAAAAACAGAACGCGCGAAGCGGTGGATCACATCATGCGCGGCATTGCCGTAGCCAAAGAAGTGGGCTCGAAAGAAAACATGGTTTTGGGCCTCAATGCCCTCACCGATTTGGCCCTTCGGAAGGGAGACTACCAAGCGGCTTACCGCTACAAAACCGAAATGGAAAACTATAAAGACAGTATTCTTAACCTACGTACGCGCCAAAACTTGGACATCCTGAACGTTTTATATGAAACGGGCGAAAAAGACGAAAAAATCAAAAAACTCGCTTTGGAAAAAGAATGGGCCAAACGAAAATCACGGGCCAACTTCATAAGTCTGATTATCGTTAGCGTTATTAGCGGATTTATTATCATGTTGTTGCTGATCATCCTCAAACTTCGTCAAAAAAATATCGATATTAAACTCGAATCCAAAAACAAGGAAATCCAACAATATTTGGAACAACTCCAACTTCTGCGATTAAAAGAAAAACCCGGCGGCAACAGACAACCGTATGCCGACGGCCCCGCCGAACAAGAAAGTTTTTGCCGCCAATTTGCCGAAGATTACCAACTCACCGAACGCGAAAAAGACATCCTTACCCTTATTTGCCAAGGATTGTCCAATGAAGAAATCGCAAAAAAATTGTTTATCAGCAAAAACACCGTCAAAACCCACATTCGCAACATCTATGACAAAATGAACGTAAAAAACCGAAGAGAAATTTTTAAAAGACTGTACGCTCTTACCCAAAATTAAAAGAACGCACCCGTCTGTAAAGACGCCATTTGACGGGCAAATCTTTCCACCCCGCACGTCGGCGCAACCATAAACCCGTCCATAATTTCAAAAAATATGCCCATAGAGGCAAACGACCTCCGTATTTTTTATGCAATGCCAATCGTGTTTCAAATACGCCGTCGTTTTCCAAAAACCAACTGGAATTCACATGCGAATGCCTTACTATGGGAGGA
>Ga0256835_1000937_pt1 | contig 18821 bp, 19 predicted proteins | sample PIR30metaG_FD_185972 | JGI IMG/M metagenome (GOLD analysis project Ga0256835, IMG submission 185972) | Hydrothermal vent microbial communities from East Pacific Rise, Pacific Ocean - PIR-30 | ecosystem: Environmental > Aquatic > Marine > Hydrothermal vents | place: Pacific Ocean: East Pacific...
GTCCTGTAATAGATAGTTCTGGTAAGGTAATAGGTATTGCCACGGATCAATATTCTAATATACCAGGGCTTGGCTTTGCTATTCCAAGCAAAATAGCTGTTTGGATTGCAAAACAGCTTATAAAAAATGGCTATATAACCCATGTATGGCTTGGAGCATCTCTTATTACTATAACTCCATCTCTTGCAAATGTTATGAATATTTCTGTAAAACATGGGGCATTGGTGTGTTCTGTTATACCTGGTAGTCCTGCAGCAAAAGCTGGTCTTAGAGGTTGTAGTAGTACTATCAATTTAGGAAACATGAGTTATCCAATGGGAGGAGATATAATAGTAAGTTTTAACGGAAGGCCAGTAAATAGTGCATCTAGTCTTATTGACATGCTAAAATTTAAGAAACCAGGAGATAAAGTGCTTTTAGGTATATATAGAGAAAATAGATTCATGCGTGTTTGGATAAGGCTTGCTCCAAGACCAACACAATAGTCTTAATTTATTCCAACATGTCAGATAAAGCTATATTGTTCCATTTTGGGGCATTAGGTGACCTTTTAATATCACTTCCTTGCATAAGATTGCTCAAATCTATTGGATATGAAGTGACTTTAGTAGCTTCTTTCCCTCAAGCCTTATTATTAAAAGAGCTTTTTGAAGTAGATAGGGCCATTGATTCTTGTAGTAGTTTTTTATTAGATATTTATACTGATAAAGCTAAGGAAGTTTTAAAAAATTATTCCAAAATTTTTATCTTTTCTAAATCTAATACCCCAGAGCTTTCTAAAACACTTAAAGAAAAAGCTATAGATTTTGAAGTCGTACATACATATCCCTCAAAAGAAATCTCTAATTATAAATATCAACTTATACAACTGTTAGAGAAATTGTCTTTAAGCTTTGATAAAAATAGCATATTAAATCATTACAAATTTTGTTTTAAGCCTTTTCCCCGACTTGATTCTTTATTAGATGTTAAAAGGCCTTTTATTTCTAAAATAATCTCTGTCCATTTAGGTAGTGGAAGTGAGGTGAAAAATCTACCATTATCTGGTTTAAAAAGTTACATAGAAGCTATTGATAACTTATATAGGCCTAAGTGGTTTTTTATAACTGGTCCAGCTGAATCTAAAGAAAGGAAGAAATTTGTAGATATTATTTCATCAGAGAATAAAGATAGGGTAAGGCTTTTAGATACCTTACCTCTATTGTCATTATTAAAATATATAAAATCTTCTTCTCTGTTTATTGGAAATGATTCAGGTATAAGTCATTTAGCTGCCTTTTGCGGAGTAAAGTCTGTTTTATGTTTTGGCCCTACTAATCCTAAGATATGGGCTCCACCTTTTAAGTGGGTTAAGGTAATTCTTTCTAAAAAGAAGTGTGTTCCTTGTATAGATTATCATAAATGTGTAGATAGAGATTGTATGAAAGAGATATCTTTAGAGGAACTTATTTTAGCTACACAGGAATTTATAGGATAAGTTTATTAGGCAGATAATAAAAGGTAAAAAATTTTTAAAATAAAACTTTTAGTTAAACAAAAATATTTATAAGTACATAAAAATTTTTGTAATTTTTTTGGGATTTTAGTAAGCTTGTAGTAATAGGTGTGTATTATGTTAAAAAATTTTTGAGGAGGTAAATTTGTCTAAGGACAAAAAGTCAGACAATGAAAAATCTAAAAAACCTTCACTAAATGTAGCATTTGTTGGGGGAGGGAAGGGATGCAAAGAAATCCTAGAACTCTTACAGACCTATCGACCAAGAACTTTTAAATTAAATATAATAGGAGTTGCGGATTTTCATAAAGATGCTCCGGGTAGGAAACTTGCTGAAGAAAGAGGTATTTGGACTACAGAAAATTATAAAGATTTTTTTAAACATAAGGATTTAGATCTTTTAATAGAACTTACTGGTAGAGATGAAGTATTAGATGAGATATATGAAATAAAGCCTAAAAAGGTAAAAGTATTAGACCATGTTGGAGCAAGATTTTTATGGGAGATTATAGAAATACAAGAGGAAAAGCTAGTTTTAGAAGAACGTCTTGCTGCTTCTGAAAAGATGATAGTAATGGGTGAGATGGCTTATCACCTTGCCCATGAGTTGAGAAATCCTTTAATGTGTATAGGAGGTCTTGCTAGAAGGGTCCTTCATTATCCCCATGTACCAGAGGGAATGAGACATAGACTTCAACTTATTATTCAGCATGTAGAACAGATGGAGCGAGCTGTATCTCATGTTTGTGATGTAGCAAAGCCCTTGCAACCTCGTTTTTGTCTTTGTGATATGAAAGCTATAATGGAAGAGTTATGTAGAGGTATAAGACTTGAAGCAGAAACAAAGGGTATATTAGTAGATTGTAAGATTAGTAAAGACCTTCCTACAATGGTGGTTGATCCAGATCTTTTTAGACAAGCTGTATGGCACGTTGTAAAAAATGCGATTGAAGCAATGGAAAATATAGGAGGAAGACTTAGCATTACTGCTCAGCTTTGCTGGGATGATCTAGTTTTAGTTATTAAAGATACTGGACCTGGCATAGATAACCATTTAAGAGATCAGGTTTTTAGGCCATTTTATACTACAAAACCAGGTAGTGCAGGACTAGGTCTTTCCCTTTGTAGAAAGATAATATGGGATCATGGTGGTGAGATATCTATAAAAAAGGCTGAGGATGGAGGCACTGAGGTGCGTTTTGAGATCCCTGTTCGTTTTGAAATCCCAGGAGCTCCCCCTATATAATATTTGGAGATGCTATTTATGAATACTTTTGAGGTTAAAAATAAAGAAAAAATAGGTGTGTTGGGAGTAGGAAATCTTGTATTAAGTGATGAGGGATTTGGTATACACGTTATAAGGGAGCTTGAGTCTAGGTATAGTTTTGATCCTTCAATAGAATTAATTGATGGAGGAACTGCTGGTATATCTTTAATGGGACTTATTGAAGGTTTAAAAAAACTTATAGTAATAGATTGTTTAGACCTTGATGAACCTCCTGGTAGTATAAGGGTTTTTGATAAAAAAGATATAATAAATGCTCCAGGAGTTAGATTTTCTCCTCACCAAATAGGGCTCTTGGAAGTACTTGATTTACTAAAGATGAATGATAACTCTCCTAATTATATAAAATTTATAGGGGTTGTTGGCAGAGATATATCACCTGGTATTAGATTGTCTAAACCCTTACAAGATGCCTTGCCCAAAGTTTGTGAACTTGTCTTAGGATTGCTTAGAGGGTTTAATATTAAAATAATATCCTAAAAATAATAACTTAAAAATACTCGAGGTGAAAATAAATTGCACGAACTCTCTCTTGCTCAGGCTTTGATTGATCAAGTAAAGGCCTTATTGAAAGACTATGATGCACAGAAAGTAATAAAAGTTAGTGTGGAGATAGGGCCTTTTTCTGGCATAGTAGTAGATTCTTTTGAGTTTAGTTATTATGCACTTATAAAAGAAGAACCTCAATTCTATGGATCCAAACTAGAAATTATAACCCCTCCAGCTTTTTATCAATGTCCGTTTTGTGGACGAAAATTTAAAGAAGATGAATTAGATAGAGATAAGAGATGTCCATTTTGTAAAGATTCTTTTTTAACACCATTAGGAGAAAGTGATATTTTATTAAAAACAGTAGAAATGGAATAATTGCGAAAGGAGAAAAAAGTATGTGTGAATGGTGTGGTTGTGGACAAACAGATAGCCATCATGATCATGGTCATGATCATAGTGATACAAGTAAGATAATTGAGTTAAATAAAAGTATCCTTGAAGAAAACAATAAGATTGCACTAACAAATAAAGAACATATTGAGGCACTAGGGGCTGTTGGTATTAATTTTATAAGTTCACCAGGCTCTGGTAAGACTACTTTACTGCAAGAGACAATAAAGCGTTTAAAGCCAGATAATATAAAAATTGGAGTAATTGAAGGCGATATTGAGACACAAAGAGATGCTCAGAGGATAAGAGAACAAAAAGTGCCTGTAGTTCAACTTACAACTGGAGGTGCATGTCATCTAGATGCTAGATTAGTACATAAAGGGATTCATCAGCTTGAGCACCAACTAGAAGAAAATGGGCTTAATCTTCTATTTATAGAAAACGTGGGTAACTTAGTGTGTCCGGCTTCTTTTTATTTAGGAGAACATAAGAGAGTTGTATTGGTATCTGTGCCAGAGGGATCTGATAAACCTGCTAAATATCCCAAGGCCTTTATAGACGCGGATCTATTTATAATTAGTAAAATTGACCTTTTAGATTATTTTGATTTTTCCATTGATGAAGCAAAGCAAGAGGCGTTAAAATTAAACCCAAATCTTGATATAATATGTCTTTCTTCTGTGACAGGTGAAGGGATTGATGAGTGGATTAGTTATCTTAAAAATCTTTTACATAAAAATTAGATGAGACGAGAGTTAACAAGCTATAAAAAAGATTACGAGGATGATTTTAAACTAAAACCCTTTAAAGATCTCTCTAAAAAGATCAAAAAAAGGAGAAAAAAAGAGCTTCTTTCTTTTTTTAATAATTCTAAACTTAAAAGTAGCAAAGGAGAGAGGAAAGAATTAGACGAACAGGCCTTGTTCATAAAGGCTATGGAAGATGTTTTACCTCTTAAAGGTTCTAAGGGTAGGGGAATAAATGCAGTTTTTAGTTTGTCTCCTTCTAAAGCTAAACATATTAATACTATTGAAGTAGATGAAAAAATTGGATTAAAAGAGCTTTGTGCATTAGTAAAAGGGAAAATACCTATAGATGTATCTAATACCCCAGAATATATAAGTGGAGGAGAAAAACGTCTTGCGGCTGCCCTTTCTCAAGGAATTTTTGCTATTCAAGCTTATCTTGATTTGCATGGACTAGATAGAATATCTGCTCTTTTGGAGTGCGAATACTTTTTTAAAGAAGCAATATCAACGTCTAAAAGATGCGTAGCTATAATTCATGGCCGGGGACTTTCTTCAAAAGATAAACCAATACTTAAAAGTGCGATTTTTGACTGGTTAAAAAGAGGACCTTTTAGAAAAAAGATACTGGCCTTTAGTAGCGCACCATATTGGGATGGAGGGGCAGGAGTAACATATGTTTTACTTACTTCATACCATAAAAATAAAAATTACAGAACAAAGTTATAAAATAAAAAGTGCTCCTTTTAGGAGCACTTTTTAGATAAAAAGATTATAAGAGTAAAAATTACTCTGCTCCTAGAGCCTTAAATATTCTTTGTTTGATCTCTTCAACCGTACCCATACCATCTATCCTTATATACTTAGGAGCATTGGGGTCTCCAGAGGCTTCCCATTTTTTATAATAATCTACTAGAGGTTCTGTTTGCTCATGATAAACTTTAAGTCTTTCACGTACAACTTCTTCTTTATCATCATCTCTTTGTATAAGTGGCTCACCTGTTACATCATCTTTACCTTCTACTTTAGGTGGATTGTAAATTATATGATAGGTACGGCCAGAGGGTAAGTGAACTCTTCTTCCACTTATTCTCTTTATAATCTCTTCATCTGGTACAAATATTTCTACTACATAATCTATTTTTACACCGGCTTCTTTCATAGCTTCAGCCTGAGGAATAGTTCTGGGGAATCCATCAAAAAGGAATCCTTTTTCGCAATCAGGCTGCTTAATCCTTTCTTTTACCAATCCAATGATAACATCATCAGGTACGAGTTGGCCTGCATCCATGTATTTTTTTGCCTCTTTACCAAGCTCAGTGCCTTCTTTTACCGCAGCACGCAACATATCCCCTGTAGAAATCTGCGGAATCCCAAATTTTTCACAGATAAATTTGGCCTGGGTTCCTTTGCCTGCTCCAGGCCCGCCCAACAGGATCAAACGCATGGCTAAACCTCCCTTTTAAAAAGTATTATATGCCAAGTATATGCAAAAGATAAAAAAATGCAAATATGATTCAGATAATTTTATAAAAAATTTAATTAAATAAATTGAGAAAATGATCAAAATAAAAATAACTTAATTTAAAAGTAGGTTTGTTCAATAATAGAACTGATCGTTTTCTCAATAAAAATCTCTTAAATACCTTTTACTAAATCCGATAAGAACGACAGGATTTTTTAATAAGCGCTTATATTTTTGATATGAGCCTTACCCAAAGGTTTTATTTTAAAGGAGGTAGTTAGGATGTCGATATTGTCTCGGTTTAATAGGATGCGTTTTGCACCCAAAATTTTAATATCTATCATGGTGGTAGTTGCCTTTTTGATAGGTATCCAATCATTTATGAGTTGGCAAAACTATACTCAACAAAAAGAAAGTCTATTGAGACAAGCGATAAATGGTAAAAAGTTCTTTACTAATGAGATACAAAAGACTGCTAGGTCAAATCTAAAATTAGCTACGGTACTTTCAGAGATAAACAGAATAAAAGAGGCAGTTGCTAATAAGGATAGAAAGACTCTTTTAGAAATTACCAAACCAATTGTGAATAAAATAAACTCTGAAAGTAAACATACTAAAATAAAGGTTCATTATGAGGTACAGCCTGGTATATCTCTTTTAAGGGTTTGGAAACCTGATAAATATGGAGATGATGTCGCAAGTTTTAGACCAAGCATAAAAGAAGTCTTATCTTCAGGGCGTCTAATTGCAGGTATAGAACCAGGCAGAGCTGGAATGGCAGTTAGAGGTATTGCCCCTATATATTATGGTAATTCCAGTAAACCTGTAGGATGTGTAGAGGTGTTCTGTAATCTGAAAGATATAGCATGTTATACCAGTAAGATGAAAGGAGAGAGATTTGCTTTATATGGGCTTCCTATTGTAGCTGCCTTTAATAGTTTTAGAAAGTGTGGGGATTTTAATGTTCTTTGCTCACCTCCAGAAGAATTTTCCTCTTATATTACTCCACAATTTTTAAATAATGCCATAAAAAAGGGTGATGCATTTAAAGAGGTGGGCAATACCCTTATAAGTGCATTTCCTTTTAAGGATTATAGTGGGAGACTAGCTGGAGTAATAGTACGTTTTGTAAATATAGCAAGCCTTCATAAACAGCTTAAAAATACAATAGTTGAAGCTGTTGCTGCGGCTGTTGTAGGTTTAATTGCTGCTATTTTGCTTGCTCTTTTTATGACAAAGACACTTACAAAACCGCTTAATTTCTTAAATGAAAAATTAAAGGTTGCTATTTCTAATGCTGATTTAAATACTGATCTTGGTATAAGAGGGGTAAATTGTTGGCAGATTTCGAATTGTTCTAACGAGGATTGCCAATGTTATAATAAACATAATGTAAAATGTTGGTCTGAGGTAGGAAGCTTATCCGGAGAACCAACTTGTACGAAGCTTGTTACTAATGTCTATAGTAGCTGTCAACAATGTCCATGTTATAAAGAAGCGGTTAAAAATGAGGTGGAAGAGATATCTGTTAGCATAGACTCTTTTTTATCTATGGTAAGACGTATGATTTTAAGTGTTAAAAGACAAGGAGATAAAGTTGCTACAGAGGCAGAAAGAATGCTTTCCACCGCAGAACAAATGGTTGATGCTGCTAACCAGACAGAGACCCAAGCTAAAGAAGTAAATATGGCAGCTCAAACTGCAAGTGATAATATAAGTAGTGTCGCAGCAGCAATGGAAGAAATGACAGCTACAGTGGGTGAAATAGCACAAAATACTGGAGAAGCACAAACTGTTGCACAGCAGGCCAATGAGGATGTGCTTCAAGCCAAAGATGTGATAGTTAATTTAGCTGATGCTGCATCAAAGATTGGTGAGGTAAGTAAACTCATTGGTTCAATTGCAGAACAGACCAATTTGTTGGCATTAAATGCTACAATAGAGGCTGCAAGGGCAGGAGAAGCAGGGAAGGGCTTTGCTGTTGTTGCTAATGAAGTAAAAGAACTTGCCAAACAGACAGGTGATTCTGTAAATGAGATTGATCAAGTTGTTCAAGAGTTACAGCAAGGCGCACAGGATGCCCTTCAGGCTGTTGAAAAGATTGTTGGTGTAATGAACAAGGTAGCAGATTTATCTGGAAGTGTTGCTGCTGCTGTTGAAGAGCAGACTGCAACGACAAATGAAGTTAGTGAAAATACACAAAGAGTAAGTTCTGAGGTCCATGAAATGACAAGACTTAGTGAAAATATTGCTCAGGCAGGTACTCAGACATCTATTGGAGCACAAGAGGTAAAGGAAACTGCACATACTCTTGCCACACTTTCTGAAAAACTAAAGAAGGTTATAAATCAGTTTAAGACATAAAGGCTATAAAATATAAATTATATAAAAAGCGGGTATTTATGCCCGCTTTTTAAGTTTTATAGCTTAAAGGGGGAATTAATATCTTCTTCATAACGAATTTCATCTACTGGCTCTTTTTTGCCCCAACCAGCATATAGTTTATCAGGTGCGTTAAAGACAAGTCCAGGACCTGGTCCTAAGGATTTATATCCATGTACAACACCAGGAGGTACACTAACTGATTTGGGAGCATCTTGTCCTGCAAATATTATCTGCATATTACCATAGGTCTCAGAATCTTCTCTATTGTCCCATAATACAAGTTTAAAATTGCCTGGACCAACAAAACAAAATAAATCTGTTTGTTCATGATGTGCATGAGGGCCCCTTGCTATACCTGGTAAGGTTAAAGATGCATAAGCCATATTGGGAAGAGGAGTATTATTTAATTCATCTTCTCTATATAGTTCTACAAGCCATCCCCTTTCATCTAGATATCTTTTAAGCTCTTTTACTACCACACCTTTTATTATTCCTTTTTTAAATTTTATCCATCCCATTTTTATTACCTTTCTTTTATATCAACTTTAAACCTCTACTTGGCTATGATCTCCAATCATAAGTCTTAATGCCTTTGTGTGTCCACTTCCAAGACGTACCTTAGACAGTCTACCAATAAGACTATCCTCTAGCCTTTCAATCCCTTCAACACTAGCATCATCCAATATAACACTATGTTCTATTACAGAGCCTATCACTTTTGCCCTTTTCCCTATGCTAGTAAATGGGCCAATAAAGGAGTTAAGTATTTGTGCCTCTTCACCAATTATAACAGGTCCTCTAATTGTAGAAGACCTTATTACTGCCCCTGGTTTAATAGTAACACGGCCTTCTATCTTACTTGCAGAGTCTACTTCACCTTTTATTTCTCTTTTGGCATAGTCATCTAAAACAGTGGTATTAGCTGCTAAAAAATCATCCTTTTTACCAGTATCTAACCACCAGCCATCTAGTTTTTCACCTATAACCTTATAGCCCATTTTAATAAGTTCTTGTATAGCATCTGTTATCTCAAGCTCTCCCCTCCAAGAAGGCTTTATACGTTCAATGGCATCATGTATCTTGGGAGAAAATAGATAGACCCCAACAAGGGCTAGGTTTGAAGGTGGTTCCTTTGGTTTCTCAATTAGCTGACTAATTTCTCCCTTTTCATTAAGAACAGCAACCCCAAATGCTGTTGGGTTTTCTACTTCTTTTAAGAATATTAAGGCATCAGGACTTTGTTGCTCAAAATGTTCTATAGCATTTACGAGTCCTGTACCTAATAAATTGTCTCCTAAATACATTACAAAAGGACTAGAGCCTAAGAAATTTTTGGCAACTTTAACTGCATGGGCAAGTCCTAAAGGGGCATCTTGTTCAATATAAGTTATAGAAAAATTCCAATTGCTTCCATCACTAAGATATTCTTTAACTTCTTTTCCTGTCTCTGGTGCTATTATAACTCCAACTTCTTTGATTCCTGCCTGTGATATATGATTCATAACATAGCCCAAAATTGGCTGGTTTGCTACAGGAACCAATTGTTTAGCCATAGTATGAGTAAGTGGCCTTAGTCTTGTCCCTTTCCCTCCACTTAATACAAGAGCCTTCATCCTTACCTCCATTTTATGCTATACTATCAATCCTTTGTTTCCATAAAGGATCTTTAGTGGATAGTTTTATAATCCTTTCTTGAGGGAGGTTAATATCTTTAAATTCTAAAGTTAAAGTAAGAGTTTGTTCCTCAGGTGGTTCAGATAAATACTGAGCCCATTCAATAAGTGCGATATACCCTCTGTCTATATATTCTTCTATTCCTAGACTAAAAAGATCGGCCCCTTTTCCTATTCTATAAAGATCAGCATGTATAAGTTTTATTGGGGTTTCATAGACATTTACTAAAGTAAAAGTAGGACTGGTTATATCATCTTCATTAAATCCTAATGTCTTTGAAAAGGCCTTTACAAAGGTTGTTTTTCCTGTACCTAAGTCTCCATTTAAAAGAAAGACATCTCTCTCCTTTGATAGCTTTGCAAGTGATTTAGCCAATCTTTTAGTATCTTTTATATTTTTTATGTGAATGAGTTTTTCCATGTCATTTTATTAACCGTTTCTTTAACATATTAGAAGCTAATATACTTGTAAAAATAGCTAAGGTTATAGTCACAGAGGCATAAATAAAGATCATCGGAGTTATTCTTCCATAACAAAGTTGTCTTGCAGCAAGTACAACATGTGTCAAAGGTAAAGAGTATAGTATTGGCCTTATAAATTTAGACATCTCATCTATTGGGAAAAATATCCCTGAAAACAAAAATAAAGGAGTTATTACAAGAGAGGTAAAATAGTTAAAAAAGTCATAGTTTGATGCAATAGCCGTCATGATTAGGCCAAGTGCTGCAAAGAATATCCCTTCAAAAAAGAGAATTGGTATCAGTGCTATTGTCCATATAGAGGGGATTACGCCAAAAAGGGGCAGGGCAGCAAGCATTATAACCCCTGCTAAAAGCCCTTTTGTTGCCCCCCACAATATTTCACCCAATGCAAGTTCTTTAGCAGAGATAGGGGTCATAAGAACTGCTTCATAAGAGCGTTGGATAGTAAGTCTTGTATATGAGTTATATGTGGTCTCAAGGGCAGCACCATACATTATGGCAGAGGCAACTAGTCCTGGTGCGATAAACTGTAGATATGTAAGCCCATTTATCTCTGGAACTTCCTTTTTTAATCCTACCCCCATTGCTATTAAAAATAGGATTGGTTGGCCAAGATTGCCAATAAGACTTGCCTGATAGTGCTTTGTCCAGACTTTTAAATTACGTTGCCAAACTCTTATAGGTCCAAGAATCATGGTTATATATCCCTTAACTTTCTACCTGTAAGACGTAAAAATACATCCTCTAAATTTGATGGACGTCTAATCCATTTAGGAAACTCTTTTATAATCTTTTCTACTAGCTTGGCTCTCTCTTTATCTTTTGGATATATATAAAGCCGCTGCGGGGATTTATCTACCGCTATATCACACTGTGAGAATTTTTCTAATAAGTCTTCTATCTTTATATTTGGTGAAAGTTCAAGTTCAAATACCTCAGGACCAATAATTTTTTCAATTAGCTCATGAGCATTCCCTTCAACAATAATCTTTCCTCTATTCAAGATAATTAGATTATCAGATAATCTTGATACTTCTTCCATATAGTGGCTTGTAAGAAGCATAGTAGTACCTCTTGCCTTAAGCCTTTCAATCCTTTCCCATATAAGAAGTCGTGCTTGAGGATCAAGTCCAACTGTAGGTTCATCAAGTATTAAGAGTTCAGGTTTATTTATAAGCGCTCTTGCTAATATGATACGTCTTCTTTGGCCCCCAGAAAGATTTGATATAACCTCTTTCCTTCTTTTATATAGGGCAAAAAAGTGTAGAAGCTCATCTGCCCTTTCTAAAGCAATCTTTTTTCTTATATTAAAATATGAGGCATATATAACTAGGTTTTCTATAACCGTTAAATCAGGATCAAGGTTATCTATTTGGGGAACAACTCCCACCTTTTTCTTAATTTCTCTTAGATCATCAGGGACAAAACGGTTAAATATTTCTATTGTACCCGCAGTTTTTTCTACTACCCCAACTAACATGTGTATTGTTGTGGTTTTCCCTGCACCATTTGGTCCTAGTATAGCTAAACATTGTCCTTTTGATATAGAAAAACTTATAGAATTTACTGCTGTTCTTTTACCAAATACCTTTTTGAGTTTTTTTACTATGAGTATCTTAGAATTATTATTAGATATAGAAGAATTTTTATCTTCATACTTAGAAATTGCTTTTTGTTGCTGCAAAATAGTACACTACCCCTTTCTTTATTTTTTTATCTTTTTAATCTGTTTTGAGCCATATTCCGTGCCATATAGATGGCCTCTATAAGGCTTGTTGGATCTGCCAAATTTTTTCCACTTATGTCATAGGCAGTTCCATGATCTACTGAAGTCCTAATAAAAGGTAGTCCTAGGGTTACATTTACTCCATCTCTAAAATGTAAAAGTTTTAAAGGTATAAGTCCCTGATCATGATATTGACAAAGAACTACATCAAATTCCCCCTTAACTGCTCTATAAAATATGGTATCAGGAGGAAATGGTCCTTGTGCTTTTATACCTTTTTCTTTAGCTTTTTCTATAGCTGGTTTAATTATATCTATCTCTTCTCGACCAAACATTGCATCTTCACCAGCATGAGGGTTTAGTCCACAAACTGCAATCCTTGGAGATTTTATTCCTAAATCCTGTTTAAAAGATTGATTTATTAGTTCAAGAAGCTCCACTATTTTTTCTTTAGAAATAAGATTTGGTACATCTTTCAGTGCACAGTGTATTGTAACAAGGACTACTTTTAGCTTCTTTCCAGCAAGCATCATTGCATACTTCTTTGTATTACTAAAGTGAGCAAGAATTTCTGTATGTCCAGGGAAATCAATGCCAGCGTATTTAAGCCCTATTTTACTTATAGGAGCAGTTACAATTGCAGATATCTCTTGAGAGAGTGCTAAATCAATAGCCTTTCTTATATATCTGTATGATGCCTCACCTGTTGTCTTATCAGGCTTACCTAATGTAAGTTCATTTATATTTAAATTTGTAACAGGTAATATATTTATTTTACCTGGTACAAAATGGTTTGTATCTTCTATAGGTGTAATTTCTAGCTTTAGTCCTAGTTGTTTATTGGTTTCATTAAGTATATTTAAATCACCAATTACAATTGAATTTTCTATAAAGTCTTTTTTTCTATAAAATGCTTTAAGTATTATCTCTGGTCCTATACCAACAGGACAACCCATTGTAATTCCAAGTCGTGAGCCATTCATATTGTGGACCTCAAGAGTTTCTTTGGTTCTTTAAGTAAAGAAACCGTTCCAGAGATTAATCTATATAAAATACCATAAGACTCAATCATTAATGCCCCATCTTTATCTATACCTTTAGCTATACCTCTTACAGTATCAAAAGATGAGCTAGAATGAGTATCTATTAATACAGGCATAGATACCTCTATGTACTTAGAATATAAATAATCTCTTTTTAAAAAGGTAGAGACGATCTGTTCCTTTTTTTCTTTTAGATTTAATAAGTAACTCCAAATGTAATTACATATTGGATTTACAAGTTCCCCAGCACTTAATGCTACATCTGTTTCTGTTAAAATATCTGTAGCAGGTGTTATATGAGATATCTCCTTAGGATGATAGGTTAAATTAATTCCAATTCCGCATATAATTCTATTTATCGATCCATAAGACCTTGTTTCACAAAGTATCCCACCCAATTTTTTGTTATTTAAGTATAGATCATTAGGCCATTTTAGTTTTATACTAATCTTTTTATCACCCTTTTTTTCTATTCTATTTTCAATAGCCTGGGCAGTACTTATACCAACAATTATTGGTATAAGATTTTGGAGTTCTTTATCAACATCTGGTAAGACGATAGATAAAAACAACCCCTTACCTTTTAAAGATATCCAATTGCTTCCCTTCCTACCTCTGCCTTTGGTTTGTTCAGACGCAAAAAATGCCTGCCACGGTCTATGATCTTTTAAAAGTTCGTATTTGGCAAGATCATTGGTAGAGGTTGTCCTACATATCCATACAACTTTTCTAGGTATTCTGTAGAGTTTTAGTGGATTAGTCTTCATTTTTCGTTAACACCACACAATCTGGCGTCCCTTCTTCTTTAAGATAGACATTTACATGTTCTTTAGCAGAAGTTTTTACTGAGATACCAACATAATCTGGCTGAATTGGAAGTTCTCTTCTTCCTCGGTCTACTAAAACAGCAAGCTGAATCCTTTTAGGCCTTCCTAAGTCTGTAAGTGCATCAAGAGCAGCTCTAATTGTACGGCCTGTATATATGACATCATCTACAAGTATTATATCTTTTTGATCTACAGGAAATGGTATTTCAGTCTTTCTAACTATGGGATGTTGGGTCAATTTACTCCAATCGTCTCTATATAGGTTTATATCAAGTATTCCAAAAGGAAGCATAACCCCTTCTATTGCAGCAATGCGTTGTCTAAGCCTTTCTGCTAGATATACACCACCTGTTCTAATACCTATGATTGCCAAGTCTTTTATACCTTTTGAATGTTCTATTATTTCATGTGCCATTCTTGTAAGAGCACGATCCATCTCCTGTGCATTTAAAAGTATCTTTTCAGTTTTACTCACATCTTCCTCCTGTAGCACTTTTGAAAATAAATATAAGATTTTTCATTAATGTAAAAAAGATCTAAATGCAAGGAAAAAGCGAGTTAAGTTATTTAATCCTGATTGAAACTATAATGGAGGTGGTAAAAATGGTAAGAGTTATGAAGGAAAGGATATTTTTTGTTATCCTGTATGACCAAAACCACCTTTGCCTCTTTTAGTGTCAGGTAGTTTTGTTACTTCTGCCCAATCTATTTGATAACATGGAGCCAATACCATTTGTGCTATTCTGTCTCCACGTTTTATTTTAAATGGTTTTTGTCCCAGATTTATTAAACCTACTTTTATTTCTCCTCTATAGTCACTGTCTATTGTGCCTGGAGCATTGACTACAGTTACCCCATGCTTTATAGCAAGTCCACTTCTTGGTCTTATTTGTATCTCATATCCTTCTGGAATAGCGACACAAAAGCCTGTAGGTATTAGTTTTATTTCTCCGGGTTTTATTATAATTTCATGCTCTATTGCAGCAAAAATATCTGCTCCTGAGGCATTGTCAGTCATATATTTAGGAAAAGAGATATCTTTTGCATTAGCCAATCTTAATATTTGTACTTGAATTTTTCTAACATTGTAATCCAGATGTGGTGCCATTTTGTTTTTGTCTCCACGTTGGTTTTAACCCTTTTATTGTTTTATGTAGATTATTTATAAATTTTTCTTTCATAGGACCAAGAGTTATTAAATAGAAGCCCTTTTGTATTAAATCATTAGCGGCATTTTTTATATCATTTATTGTAATTGCTTCTATTTGTTTTATTATTTTCTGTTCGGTTAATAAATTTCGTAGATATATTTCATCTCTTGCAAGTCTTGTCATTCTAGAATCTATGTTTTCAGATGAGATCAAGATTGCACTTTTAATATATTCTACTGCAGAACTTAGTTCGTGGGGTTTAATCCCATGTTTAGAAACCTTTTCTATCTCTTTAATTAATAATTCTATAACCTCACAGAGATTTTTAGGGGCACAGGCACCATATATCTCAAGTATTCCTGCATCTTCATAATTAGAAATAAAAGAATAAATAGAATAACAAAGTCCTTTTTTTTCTCTTATTTCCTGAAATATTCTAGAGCTCATTGAGCCACCTAGTATCACATTAAAAACAGAATATAAAAACCTTTTAGGGCTCTTAGCACAAGGAGCATAAGAAGCTAATATAAAATGGACTTGTTCTATGTCTTTAGAACATATCTTTATTCCCTTATTTGGTACTGGTGCTGGGATTCTACTTGGTCCAGAGCCTTTGGGGATTTTCCTAAAGTGATTATCTATTAGTTGTACAAAATGATTGTGTTCCACATTCCCTGTACCTACTATTATAATACGTGAGCCTCTATAGGAATCATATAAAAATTGCTTAATATCTTGTTTTGAAATAGATTCTATAGATTCTTTACTGCCCAAGATAGAATGCCCTAGCCCATGATTAGACCAATAGAAGGTAGGAAATATTTCATGTATGTGTTCATCTGGACTATCTTCTATCATATTAATCTCTTGTATTATAACTTCTTTTTCTTTTTGAAATTCTGTCTCATTAAATAAAGAGCTTAATAATAAATCTGAAAACAATTCTATGACATTTTCTAAATGATTACTTAATACCTTTGCATGGAAACAGGTGGTTTCTTTGGATGTAAATGCATTGGAGAACCCACCCATTTGGTCAAATTCTTTAGCAACATCTAATGCAGTTCTTCTATGAGTTCCTTTAAAAAGCATGTGCTCTAAAAAATGAGAGATGCCTTCCTTGCCTAATGGGTCATCCCGTGAACCAATGTTGATCCATATTCCTACTGAGATAGATTTAGAAAAAGGAAGGCGTTCGCTTATAACACGAACGCCATTTTCAAGTACAGTTTTTTCCCTAGTTATCTTCATTGGGTTTTTGGGATCGAATATCGGATTGGTTTGTTTTATTACTTCTCAGATTTTTTTGACCGTGATGGCCTGTTGTATGGTGTTTTACTGTATTAGTTGAGGGATTTAAATCCTTAGGTTGTTCTAACAATGCTTTCCTCGATAATTTTATACGCCCTTGCGGATCTATTTCTATTACCTTAACGGTAATTTCGTCACCTTCAGTTAAGATATCGGAAACATTTTTTATGTGTCTATGATCTAGTTGAGATATATGAACTAACCCATCTGTACCTGGGAATATCTCTACAAAGGCGCCAAAATCTGTGATTCTTTTTACAATACCTTTATATACTTTTCCTACCTCTGCCTCTTGGGTTAGCTCTTTAATCATCTCTATTGCCTTATCAGCAGCAGAGGACTCTGGGGCAAAGATATGTACAGAACCTGTATCTTCAATATCTATCTTTACTCCACATTCAGAAATAATGTTCTTTATATGTTTGCCACCAGGACCAATTAGGTCTCTTATCTTTTCAGGATTTATTGTAATAGTTGTTATCTTAGGTGCGTGAATAGATAACTCTGCTCTAGGCTTATCTATAACTTGCTCCATCTTAGATAATATATGGAGCCTTGCCTCTCTTGCTTGAATAATTGCCTTATGTAATATATCCCTACTAAGTCCAGATATTTTTATATCCATTTGAAGGGCAGTGATACCTTCTTTAGTACCAGCCACTTTAAAGTCCATATCTCCTAGGTGATCTTCATCACCTAATATATCTGATAAAATAATTACCTGGTCTTCTTCCTTTATAAGTCCCATTGCAACCCCTGCAACCATGTCTCTTATAGGAATGCCTGCATCCATCATTGCAAGAGTGCCGCCACAAACTGTTGCCATAGAAGAAGAACCATTTGATTCAAGAACTTCAGATACTATTCTTATAGTGTATAAAAAGTCATCTGGAGGTGGCACAACAGATGCCAAAGCCCTTTCTGCTAGCGCACCATGACCAATGTCTCTTCTTGCAGGACCCTTAAGAGGTCTTACTTCCCCTACACAGTAGGGCGGGAAATTATAATGTAACATAAAATGCTTAAAGGTTTGCCCTCCAGGAGACTCTATCCTCTGTTCGTCCTCTGAGCTTCCAAGGGTTACAACCGCAAGGACTTGAGTTTCTCCTCTTGTAAAGAAGGCTGATCCATGGGTTCTAGGAAGTTCTCCTACAGAACATGTAATAGGACGTATCTCAGTAAAAGCTCTTCCATCAATGCGTCTTTTTTCATTCACTATCATGTAACGCATTCGTTCTTTTTCAAGCTCTTTTAAAAAGAATGAAATTTCTTGCTCTCGTCCTTCATAGTCGGTTTTTAATGCTTCTATTATTTCATTTTTAAGTGCTTTTTTAGCCTTATTCCTTTCTACCTTGGTAGGAATTTTTATAACTTGCTCCATTTTATCAAGAGCAAGCTCTCTTACTTTTTCCTCAAGTTCTACATCTCTTTGAGGTGTTGGTACACTAAACTTAGGCTTACCAACCTTTTCTCTAAGGTCTTGTTGTAGCTCTAAGAGTGGTTTTAATGCCTCATGTCCAAAAAATATTGCATCTAAAACTTCATCTTCTGGTAGAACTGCTACTCCACCCTCAACCATAACAATGGCGTCTTTAGTTCCAGCTACAATGATATTAACATCAGATTCTTCAAGCTGGGTTTTGGTAGGATTTGCAACAAATTTCCCATCAACTCTACCTACTCTTACTCCAGCAATAGGTCCATCAAAGGGTATATCTGAAATAGTAAGAGCTGCTGAGGCTGCGGTAATAGCAATAACATCTGGATCTATTTCTGGATCTGCAGAGAGTACAGTCGCAATAATTTGTGTATCGTAGTTATAGCCTTCTGGAAATCTGGGTCTAAGTGGTCTATCTATAAAACGAGAAGTTAGTATTTCTTTTTCACTTGGTCTTCCAATTTCTCTTCTAAAATAGCTACCAGGAATCCTACCTGCTGCATAATACATCTCTTGATAGTCTACTAATAGTGGGAGAAAGTCGAGCCCCTCACGGGGTTCACCAGATGTAACCGCTGTTACTAATACTACTGTTTCTCCCATACCTGCAAGGATGGCACCATTGGCCTGCCTGGCAACTTTGCCTGTTTCCATCCAAAAAGGCATTCCGTTTAGTGTTGTTTCAAGCCTTATCATAGCCCTTGCCAATACCTTTCATTTTTTATTTGTAATTCTTTGATCAGGCCCTGATGAAAATGATTAGGGCCTGATCCTTTTAAGATTTAAGAAAGAAACTATAGCTATTTTCTTAGACCAAGTTCTTTTATGAGTTTCCTATAACGCATAATGTCTTTACGTTTAAGATAATCAAGCAATCTCCTTCTTTGTCCTACAAGCTTTAAAAGCCCTCT
>Ga0256835_1000938_pt1 | contig 18802 bp, 15 predicted proteins | sample PIR30metaG_FD_185972 | JGI IMG/M metagenome (GOLD analysis project Ga0256835, IMG submission 185972) | Hydrothermal vent microbial communities from East Pacific Rise, Pacific Ocean - PIR-30 | ecosystem: Environmental > Aquatic > Marine > Hydrothermal vents | place: Pacific Ocean: East Pacific...
GCATCTGCTGACAGTCCTGGGACACACAGGGACGCGTGTCCGGCGCATTACCCATCATCGGACCCGCCAGGGCTTGCCCACCTCCGACGGTAAAGGCCATCAGGCCACAACCGAGACACAAACCTTTAAGAAACCTCTTCACTCCTTCCCTCATCTTTCTTACCTCCTTTGTTTTGATTTTTGCCCGTTATAAGAGCAAAGGGCTTGCCAAAACGGCTTTTCCCTAGAGCCACGCGGGATACACGGGTTTTGGAGGCGGAAATTTTTTCGCTGATTTCGGTATAGGTGTATTTTTTTGGGGATATTTATTGCTACAGCCTGACCCCTAAAAACGACGATTATTCGAGAATTTTGAAGTCTGTTTTGAGCGGAATCGAAGAAAAAACCTTATCTCTTGTCGACTCACCGCAAACGGGTTTTGATTCTTCTACGAGATGAAAACCCTTTTTGGTTTTCTTATACTCTTGGCGGTTTCATCCTCGTGTCTGGCCGGCGAATGGATCATCGTCTCCCCCCAAACCTTTTCCCGTAAAGAAAGCGTCCACATCGGCTCCCTGCGCTTCGTGTTCCAGGCGGAAGAGCCCGCTGAAGCAGCGCAGGCCGAAAGGGATCAGCCCGTAGCGCTTGAGTCCCTTCCCTATCCCGAGGCGCCGGTGACCGACTGGGCCACCAAGCTGCTCGGGGTCTCCAAGGCCTGGAGCTACAGCCAGGGCCGGGGGGTGTTGGTGGCGATCCTTGATACGGGCATAGACCTGGACCATCCCGACCTGCGTCCCAACCTCTGGCGCAACACCGGAGAAGACTGGCTCGATCCGGAGACACCGGGCTACAACGGCATAGATGACGACGGAAACGGGGTGGTGGACGACTACTACGGCTACAACACCCTGAATGATTCCGGAAACGTGGAAGACGACCACGGCCACGGGACGGCGGTGGCGGAAATCATCGGGGCGGCCTGCCGGAGGCGCTGCGGCGTGGCCCCGGGGGTGAAGCTCCTTCCCGTCAAGGTGTTGAACAGCGAGGGATACGGATACGTATCCAACATCATCAAGGGCATTGCCTACGCCCTGGAGGTCCAGCAACGCACCAACCAGCCCCTTATCTTCAACCTGAGCCTGACCATGCCCTACTTTTCCGTAGCCTTGCGGGCGGCCTTGAAAGAGGCTACGAAGAACGGGGCCAAGCTCTTTGTCACCGCGGCGGGCAACCAGGGCCTTGATCTTGAAGCCTATCCGGTCTATCCCGCGGCCTTTGGCCTCCCTCAGGTGGTCACCGTGGCGGCGCTCGGGCCGGATCTGCAACTCTCCTGGTTCTCGGACTACAGCCCAAACCTGGTAGATCTGGCGGCTCCGGGTGACGCCGTGCTGACCTGCCTGGCCGCCGGGCCCTGCGAAGACATCGCCGGGACGTCTTTTGCCACGGCGTACGTTTCGGGCATCGTGGCCCTGCTGGCCTCGTGCGACCCCCTGGCCCCCTCCTGGGAACTGAAAAAGGGGCTCCTTGATGGAGCCGTGCGCTCCCCGGAGCTTGAACCCTTTGTGGCCGAGGGCCGGGTGGCGCACGCCCTGCGGGCGGTCAAGGTCTTCCTCAACCTGGAACCCGCTGACCTTTCCGGAGACGGCACGGTGAACGAAGAGGACTACGTGCTCCTGACCTGGAAAATTTGGGGCCAATCCCTCGTCCTCTTGCCTGAACCCTGGCTCAAAGAGATAGTGCCATGAAGGTCCTCATCACCGGTGGTCACGGCCAGCTAGCCCAGGCCTTTTTCCGTTTCCTCCAAAACCGCGGACACGACGTGTTCGCCCCGGGCCGAGAAGAGCTTGACATCACCTCCTGGCCCGCCCTCAAAGAGGCCTTCCTTTCCTTTCGGCCCCAGATGGTCATCAACGCCGCGGCTTACAACCTGGTGGACCAGGCAGAAACCGACTTCGAACAGGCCCTCAGGGTGAACGCTTGGGCGGTGACCCAGCTTTCTTCCCTTTGCCGCAAACACCAGGCCTTTCTCATGCACTTTTCCACGGACTACGTCTTCGACGGCGAAAAAGGGCGGCCCTACACGGAGGAAGACCGCCCCTCACCCCTGAACCGTTACGGGCTTTCCAAATGGCTCGGTGAGATGGCGGTAAGGGACCTGGCGCCGCAATATCTCCTCTTTCGGGTGAGCTGGCTCTACGGGACGGGGAAACAAAATTTCCTGGCCAAGTTGCAGGCCTGGGCCCGGGAAAGAGAGGTTCTCAAGCTGGCCTACGACGAGTTTTCCGTGCCCACTTACGTGGAAACCGTGGTCAAGATGGCCTGGGAGGCCTACGAAGCCGGGCTTGGCGGCCTCTTTCACCTGGTGAATCGGGGTTTTGCCTCGCGTCTCGAATGGGGAAAGGCCTTCCTCGAGCTGATGGGGCTCAGGCGAGAAGTGATCCCGGTGTCCGGGAAAAGCTTTGACCTCCCGGCCAAGAGGCCCTTTTTCTCGGCCATGTCCCCGAAGGCTTTGGAAAAGGCCCTCGGGATCGAACTCCCCCTTTGGCACGAAGACCTCAAACGCTTCGTCACCTCACTCAAGAAAAACCCCTAACCCTCTTTGGTTTCGTCAACACCTCACCATTAAAGACAAAAACGTTCCTGATGTTTTGTCGCTAATCCACTCTATTCCGACGCAGACTTAAAGCTCGGTGAGGTCACAGTAAATGGTCTTGAGGCCAACGGAAGGAAGCTCGTGCGCTTTAGGATAAGTGCTGATGATATGCTTTGTTATCCGACAAACGAACACGTCATAAAAGCCGTCGTGGATACAGACAATTCCATCGTCGAGTCCAGCGAAGCAAACAACACACTTTCCAAGCAATTAATCATTCGCCGGTGTCCATAAACCAAGTTTTCGCTAACCAAAAGGCCCCCAAGTTGGGGGCCTTTTTCTCAATTTTAACACCTCCCGAAATGGTGCCACTAAAAGTGGCGTTGATAACACCAATAGACAGATTCTAAAGAATTTTGTGTCTAATACATTGGCGAAGGTTAGAAAGGAGAGAAAAGCTTTTCCTTCACTCCAAAGAGTTTCACCTCATATTCGTTTTCTTAAAGAAATTTTTTCCCTGGCTTTTGATCGTCTTTTGTTCCCTCATCTCGCGGTAAAGTTTGACAAGTGCGGAGCTTTCTGAATATGATCTCAAAACAAAACCGTTTAATCCTTAGAAGAGATATGCTCAAAACTTGGGATTTGATTGTTTCCTATAAGTTTCAACGGTTAATGTTTAGACGCGGCTCTTTTCGCCCAAAAATTCCTTTTATCTTTTCTTGAATATCAAAAGGAGTAGCAAATCATTCTGCTCCAAAAATCCTTAAGGAGGTTTTCGTATGTTGAACTTACTTGAAAGCATACAAGAATTTTTGCGCTCTTTGGCTAGCACACTTGGTTCGAGTCTGCCGAAGATAGTGGCTGCTTTCATCATCCTTTTCGTCGGTTGGATCGTTGCCCATCTCATTGCGTCAGGCGTAAGGCGCGTTCTCACAAAGATCAATCTCCGCGGACTCCTCTCCAAGATGCTTCGGGAAGAAATCACCTTCCCCATAGAGAAGGCCATCGCCACGGTGGTTTACTACGTGATCCTCCTCTTCGTCCTGGTGGCCTTCTTCCAGCACTTGGAACTTACGGCCATCATCGAGCCGCTCAATCATCTCCTAGACGAGATCATGGCCTTTCTGCCTAACCTGATAAGCGCGGCGGTCCTCCTCTTTGTGGCCTGGGTCATCGCCAGCGTGGTCCGCGTTATGATCAAAAAAGGCTCCGAAGCCATTGGACTTGACGAAAAAGTGGCCCAAAAAGGTGGAAAAGACGTAAAAGTCTCCGGGTCTCTGGCCAACGCCGCTTACTGGTTCGTCTTCCTCCTCTTCCTGCCCCCGATACTTGAGGCCCTGCAGGTAGAATCCCTGGTCAAACCCGTCCAGGAACTCATTTCCGAAATCCTCACCTACGTGCCGGACATCTTGGCCGCGGCCATCATCTTGCTCGTCGGTTGGTTCGTGGCCCACATCGTGCGTCTGGTCGTAGTGGGGCTCCTGGCAGCCATCGGCATTGATCGGTTCGGGGAAAAGATCGGCCTTTCCGAGCGCGTTAAGCTCTCCCAGCTCATCGGCACCGTGGTCTACGCCCTGATCCTTCTGCCCGTGCTCATCTCGGCGCTCAACGCCTTGAAGATCGAGGCCATCTCCCGTCCGGCCATCGCCATGCTCAACCAGATCCTCCACGCCATTCCGCTCATCTTCGGGGCCCTCATCATCATTGCCGTCTCCTACTTCGTGGGCACCATCGTCACCAAGATCGTGGGGGACATCCTGGAGAGCATGGGGGTCAACGAACTGCCCGCCAAAATCGGCCTGAACATCAAAGTGGACCTCGTGCGCCTCACCACCAAGGTCATCATGGCGGCCATCCTGCTCCTTGCCGCCATGGAAGCGGCGGAAATCCTCGGCTTCGACTACTTCTCCCTTCTGGTCAACAAGCTGGTCATCTTCGGCGCCCACACCTTGCTCGCCATCTTCATCCTCGGCGTGGGGCTCTGGATCGCCAACCTGGCCCAGAAGATCCTCGTGGACTCCTTCGGGGAGAGCGCCAAGTGGTGGGCCTACGTGCTTAAAGGGGCCATCATCATCCTCACGGTGGCCATGGCCCTCAACCAGATGGGCATCAGCCGCGAAATCGTGGTAAGCGCCTTCACCATCTTGATGGCGGCCATCGGCGTGGCCATTGCCCTGGCCTTTGGTCTGGGGTGCAAGGACCTTGCGGCCAAACAGGTGGAACGCTGGCTGAAGAAGGACGAAAACCAGTAAAAGCTCCCGGGCCCCGGTGGATCCGGGGCCCGTTTCCCTTCCCTTTTTCTCTTCTAATCTTACTTTCCCTTGGCAAGGGTTCTTTCTGGGCCCCCTTTGTCTTTACGTGTTAAAAAGTCGAAAACATAGCAGGAGGTGAGAGCTTGCTTTCTTTGCTCATCGTTTCCGTAGCGCTTTTGACCTCGGGAACCATTCTCTATCTCATCCGGCGCGATCTCCTGCGGCTCTCCTACAGCCTCTTCTGGCTGGGCATCGCCCTGATCGTCCTCATCCTGGGGCTTGATCCGGGAATCAACATCCGTTTGGCCCGCACCCTGGGGGTGGACTACTATCCGGTCCTCCCCATTACGCTGGCCATCCTCATCCTCTTCGTCAAAACGCTCAAGCAAGACATCGAGCTCACCCGCAAGGAGCGCGAGATCCGCCGCCTTTCGCAGGAAATAGCCCTGCTCAAAGCCAAGGAGTAAGAAGATGATCGTCATCGTCCTGGCCGCTGGACTGGGTTCTCGCCTGAAACTCAAGACGAGGTCCAAGTTCGGGTTCTCCATCCCATTTCTCCTCCTAAACACCGAAACCCTCGGGCCCGAAGTCCCTTTCAGCGACGAATTCCTGGTGGAAAACGTGTTCCGCGCCTTCGAAGACCGGGCTTCCGTCTCCTATCTCTTCGTGCTGGGTTATCGCTTCGTGGAAAACAGCCCGGTGCTCGCCTTCCTTGCGCAAAAATACGGCGTGCGCCTCCACTACGTGGTAAACCCCTGGTTTGCCGAGACAAACACCGCCTATTCCCTCCATCTCGCTTTGGAATCCCTGCTCGCCAACCGCTACGAAGACGACCTCCTCATCATCAACGGCGACAACTATCTCTCCCAAGCAGCCTGGAAAAAGGTCCGGGAAAAGATGGAAAAGGGGCGAAGCTTCCTCGTCGTTGACCGGGGCCGCCCGCTTACCGAAGAATCTTTCAAGATCAAGCTCGACGGGGACCGCATCCTGGATATGGGCAAACACCTGGATCCCAAAGAGAGCAGCGGGGAATTCATCGGCGTCTCCTTCCTCAAGGAGGCCCTGGTGCCGCAACTGGCCGAAGCCGTAAAAGAGCTGGTCTCAAAAGACCGGAAAGAATACTACGACCGGGCCTTCATCCCCCTCTCGCAAAAGGGACACCTGGATTATCTCTTCCTTTCGGAAGCCGAACCCTGGACGGAAATAGACTTTCCCGAGGACCTCAACCGCTTGGCCGAGATCCTGCGCCGAGAACATGAGACCGCCTAACATCTTCTGGTTCCTCACCGATAGCATTTGCGCCTATCATCGCAGGGACAAGTTCTCGCGGCTCCCCCTCTATGACGAGCTCGCTCAATCGGGAGAAGGGTTCCCCCTCGAAGGGGCCCGAAGTCTTTTTCCTTCCACCTTCGGGGCGGTGCACTCCATGCTCACCGGCCGTTTCCCCTGCTACGTGGCCCCTGACTACGCCGCTGCGCCTCTCTCCGGCCTCCTCCCTTTCTGGCGGGAGGGAAACTATCTCACCGCGCTGACCAAAGCCGGCTACCAGACCTTTTCCCTCGTGTGCTACGAGGTGGGGCATCGCTGGCTGGCTGCGGTGAGCAGGCCCCTGGTTGATGAAAAGGCCTTTTCCGGAGGAAACCAACTCGAAGCCCGGGAACTAAAAGATCTCCTGCTGGCCTTTCTCAGGAAACGTCCGCTTCCCCAACCCTTTGTGGTCTTCGTCCACTTTCGCGCCGGAGACCAAAGCGTCAACGAAAACCTCTCCCAGATCATTGAGTTCCTGCGCCAGGAAAACCTTTGGGACCCGGCCCTGGTGCTTGTTTCTTCGGATCACGGCTATCGCACCTTTCAGGAGACCAGAAACCCCCTTCACTTCGACGACATTCACATCGGGTCTCTGCGCCCCGCGGCCTTTTTGAAGCTTCCCGGCTCCTGGAAGGGGCGTTTTCCCCCGCGCGTCATAGAAGACGAGCTCTACACCATAGACTTTTGGGAAACCATCCTTGATCTTTTGGGAATCGAGGCTTCCCACAGGCGCGAAGCGCGCTCCTTCAAAGACCTTCTCGCAGGGAGAAAAACGCCAGGGCCCCGTTACGTGCGCGGAGACGCCTATTTTTGTTTCCAACCCGTGCGCCGGAGCTTTGTCTTCTGCGGACGCTACAAGCTGAACCTCGAAGACAACAGGCGCTATCTGGTGGAGATAAGAGGCCTTGAAGAAAGGCCGCTTAACCAGCCGGAATTCATCGAGGCACTCAATGGTTTCTATCTGGAAACGCAAGAAATAGAACGCCTGCGTTGCCAAGCCTTTGTAGAAGAGGCCTTCAAACACGGCTTCCTCGCCGACCTGAGCGGACGCCGAATCCTCCTTCCCCGACGCCAGTTCCCTCGCCTGCTCGTGGAGACCCTGGCCTCTCTCCTGCGAAAGGAGGGAAACACCGTGGTCGAGGACCTGGAGAAGGCCCGCAGCCAGGAGTTTGATCTGGGGATCCTGGTTTTCAATCGCTTGACGGGCTTTGGTTTGCGCCGGCTAAAGCGTGAATTTAAACGCCGAAAAATAAAAGTGCAAAAAATCGTTTACATAGATACGCTTTTACAACCGGTCAATCTGAAAGAGGGTTATCTCCCTTTCTTCTGGCGAGAACTCAAACGTCGGCGCTCGCTCCTCTGGAAAAGACCGGCCAACTCCCTCCTCTGGCTCTTTTATTTTCCGGTCTTTTTCAACCGCCATCTGCGGCGGTTCTATTGAACCAAGGACAGGAGGATCTCCCGATAGCGCCGCACGCTTTCTTCCCAAGAAAAGTGTCGGGCCACAAAATCTCGGGCCCCCTGCGCCAGGAGACGTCTTTTCTCAGGCTCTTTCAGAAGCTGGACCAAAGCCGCACGGATGTTTTCCGGCTGATTGTCCGGCAGAAGGAGCCCTGTTTTTTCGGGGATTACCACCTCTTGCGCGCCCTCATGGGGGCTTGCCACCACCGCACAGTGAAGATACATGGCCTCGAGCAGCGAGCTCGAAAGACCTCCTCCGGCATAGGAAGGATGTACGTAAACCTCAGAGGCCTTGAGAATGGAAAGGGCCCTTGTCCGGGAGACTGCTCCCAGGAACCAGGGTTTGATCCCTAGGTCTTGCGCCAGGGATTCCAGTCGCCTGCAGTCTTCTCCGTCACCAACGACGAGAAGGAGGCTTTGGGCCCGCAATTCTTCGGGAAGACCAGCGTAAGCCAGAAGGAGGTTCTCCACTCCCTTCCACTTGAGGAGGCGGCCCACGAAAGAGATCCCCACCCTGCGGTTCAGAATGCGGAGCACTTCGGGATCAGGGGCCACGGAGTCAAGGACCTCAAAGTCGAGCCCGCGGTAGATAACCGGAATCTCGGCCTCTGGGAGAAAGTGGGTCTTCAAGAACTCGCGCACCGCCTGAGAGATGGCCACCACTTGATCGGCCTTTCTCACCACCAGGCGTCCCAAGGTCAGGTCATACGCCCGGGCGAGAGCCGTTTTCAGGCGGCTTTCAAGCTTGATGAAAGCACTTCCGTGTTCCACGTGGACCAGCTTACAACCTCTGGCCTTGGCCAGGAGAAAACCCAGAAAGGCGTTACTGAAAAAACGCGTCCTGGTCATGACCACGTCCGGAGGCGCGCGAAAGAGGCGAAGATAGAGCTTCCAGAATTCTGGATGATGAACCTGCGGCACCGGATAATTGGAGATGATTTCCCGGGCTGGATAACGCAGGACGCGCACCCTTTGATGGCGGATCTCTTCTGCGGGTGCTGAAGGCGGAAGCCGCGGGGCAAAGACCGTGATCTCAAAGGTCGGGTCCCGGGCCAGGTGACGCACCAGTTCGTCTACGTGGGTTTCAAGCCCTCCGATATGGGGCACGTAATAGCCCGGAAAGACCGCCAGAGAGACCTTTTTGGCAGACATCTTCAGCTCCGGTAAAGGACATAGCCTTGAAAGAGGCTTGCTAGAAAAAGGGCCCCCACGGTGCTCCAGGCCGCACCCTTGAGGCCGTAAAGGGGAATGAGAAAAACGTTTCCCAAGAGATCGAGCCCCAAGACCAGATAGACACTTGCGGCCGCAAGCCCCAAACGCCCCAGACCGTTCAACACGGAAAACCCCAAAAAGGCCGTGTTGAAGAAGATCATCCCGAAGCTCAAGATCTGAAAGGCCGAGATCGCCGGCGCGTAGGCTTGGCCGAAGAGGGTGAGAATGATCTTTGGCGCCGCCCAGACGAAGACCAGGGCGAGCGGTGAAGTAAAAACGAGGACCGTGAGATAGACCCGACCAATGGTGCTCTTCAGGTTTTCGAGACGGTTTTCAAGCCTCAACTTGGCCACGTAGGGAAAGGCCGCGGCGATGAAGGCCCGGGCGGGATAGAGCAGGATGGTGGCCGCGGGATAGGCCGCGTTGCGGTAGTAGGCCACCTTCTCAAGCTCTGCAAGACGCGCCAGACAGAGCCCGTCGAGGAACCCCACGATGGCAAGCCCCGTGGAACCCACCAGGAGGAGGAGAGACTGACGCGTGAAGTTTACCCAAAACCTGCGGTCCGCAAGGAAGCCCGTATAGGTCCACCAGCGCGGAAGGGCCCGGGAAAGGAGGAAAAGGGTGACCAACACGGTGAAAAAATACGAGGCCGTATAGGCTGAAACCGGAAGAAACACGTTTTCAAAGGTGAAAAAGGCCCAAAAGAAGACGCTCAACAAAAGGGCCAGGGTAATGGTGAGAAAATTGACGAACTGATACTCAACGTAGCGCTGAAACCCGAGAAGGGCCTCGCGGAAGAGATCGAGTTCGGCCTTGAGAAAGAAGGCCAGCAAAAAAAAACGAAAGGGCAAGAGGGCCTTTTCCGCCACCCCTTCCTGCGGGAGATAGTGCTTGAGGAGGCTCTTACCCAGGAAAAAAAGAAGGAAGCAAAGGCTCAAGCTCCAGAGGGCCTGAAGACGCGCGGTATCTTTGAGGACCCGGGCGACCAGGGCCTTTTGTCCGCGAGCCAAAAATTCCGGGATGGTCTTCACGAGCCCCTGGGGCCAGCCCAGGTTTCGTAGAAGACCAAGGAGCATGAAGAGGTCAAAGAGGGCGTAGAAAAGCCCTACGTCTTCTTTGGGAAGCACGCGGGCGTAGAAGATGCGCAAGAGATAGCCTGCGGCACCGGCGAGAAAGAGAAGAACGCTTGAAAGGCTCGCGCGGCGAAAAAAGGCCCGAAAGTCCATGGCGCTTTCCAAATTAGCACAGCTTTCCTTCGCCGAAGAGTTTTTAAAAAGCTCCCTCTTGGCGAATTTGTCGGCACAAAAATTTTAAACTTTAATTAAACTTTTACGTTTAAATACTTTAAAAGCTTGCAATTTGTGCGCTTAAATGCAAAAGTGCAAAAATTTAAATCCTAAAATTTTTTGAAAATTTGAAACGAACGGACGGACCAAAAGAGGTGGAAGAAAAAGGGGTTTTGAGAGGCTTTTTCTTGGGGTCGTGAAAACAGTACGTTCGTCTAAATATTGTCTAAATATTGTCTAATATATTGTCTAGGCCCGCGGAATTGCTTGCGGCTCTAAGGTTTCCGCCGAGGAAGTGTTCTCATTTCATGATTTTTTTGTTCTCATTTCATGAGTGTTTTGTTTTCATTTCATGATAGTTTTGTTCTCGTTTCATGAGTCAGACACATGAAATGAGAACAAAAGGCGCAAAGCCTTGTCTCCCAAAGCATTCACCCCTGCTACTGTTCTCGTTTCATGTTATGAAATGAGAACAATCCGGACGGGCCAAGGAAGTGTTCTCATTTCATGATTTTTTTGTTCTCATTTCATGAGTGTTTTGTTTTCATTTCATGATAGTTTTGTTCTCGTTTCATGAGTCAGACACATGAAATGAGAACAAAAGGCGCAAAGCCTTGTCTCCCAAAGCATTCACCCCTGCTACTGTTCTCGTTTCATGTCTTCGTTAAAAGGCTACACGCTGCCCTCTCCGGGTAAGGAACAGACCAGGCCTTTCTTTACGATTTAAGTTTTCCTGAATTTTGGCGAAAATTCTTGGAAAGGGGAGAATAATTGCAAGATTTTCTTGAAATGACCTCAAAGCCCGCTTCGTCGGGCCGGGTCACTTGACGGATCGTTGTTTGGCAAGTGTTTCTCGACGGGAAATGTCCTAGCGTAGATTGAGAGTGCGGGAGGCGTTTATGAAACACAAGTTCTTGATGCTTGGCCTTTTTCTTTTCCTCACTGCTTCTTGGGCTGTTGCCGATTGTTTTTTCCCGGCCACCTTCGACCCCCTCACTTTTACCGTTCACATCTCCTGCGTGGATATCGGTGAGGAGGTCTGTTATACCGCTACCCTTGACGTGGAGGAAACAGGCCCTGATTTGAGCATCGTCCTCGTGAGCGTAAACGCCACGGACATCCCCATCGAGCAACTGGAATATCTGGAAAGCCTTCCCTTCTATGATCCCGACAACGAGACCCTGCTTATCCCGGCCCTGGTGCTCGGGGATACTTCTTATCGGATCTTGCTCAAACTCGTCTGGATGGGGGATCAGATTGGTTTCGATCTCCTGAGTATCATCCCCGTGCCAAGCTCCCCTCCGGTGTGTTTGCCGGATGATTCTCCCTCATCAGACAACCCCGGCGATACGGGTGCTGAAAACGTCTTTTCTCAGCGGGTCAAAGATACTTCCGATCAGTTAATCACCTGCTACGAGTTTAAGGGTTCAAGTGAATTTATTTCTTACGTTTCCTCAAATCTCCTTCCGGTTTATGGAGAAAACGTCCATGTGGAAACCGCCTACGCGCCTTGTCCCGCAGGGTATGAGCTTGGTTGCTACATGATAGACACCGACGGCAACTGGTACGCCCAGTACAAGTACACCCATCCCCTTGCGGATTATCTCTATCCACTCGTCTGTCCCGAAGAGAGCGGATACCACTACATCTTTCCCTGAGTCTTCGGGCTTTTTTGGTCTGGTCTTTGCTATGATCTCTTCTCGGGTTGCAAAAGAGTAGGGGAGGCGAGATGAGGAGATTTCTTGCGTTCTGGGTCCTGTTTTTTCTGGTTTCGGTTTCGCTGGTCTGGGCCTGTCCCCAGGCGGAAAGCGTCGAGAAGTCGCTTAAGAGGCTCTTTTCTCGGGTGAGGGACCTGCGGGTCGAAAAGATCAAGCCCTCTCCGGCCCCGGGTTTTTGCGAGGCCGTCCTTTCCCTTCCCTCCGGAGAAAAAAAGATCGTCTACGTGGACGAGTCCGGCCGCTTTTGTTTCGTCGGCCGCCTCTACGATCTCCAAAGGGCCTTGAACCTTACGGAACTAAGCCTTGCGGAGCTAAACCGTCTCTCTCCGGAAGAACTCAAGGAACTCGACAAGCTCGTGGCCTTCGAAGTGGGGAAAGGGAAAAAGACCCTTTACCTCATTACCGATCCTCAATGCCCATTTTGCCGGCGTCTGGAGAAAACCCTAGACGGCCTCATTCGCGACGGTCTGGTGCGGGTCAAGGTCATCCTCTATCCCCTGGTCACCCTTCATCCCACGGCGAAGAAGGAGTGCATCTCCCTCATCTGCGACCGTCGTGGCTGGAAGGAGCTACTTTCCGGCTATTCCTCGGATCACGAGTGTGAGGAGGGTCGGCGGAAGGTAGAGGAGGCAAGACGACTTCTTCCGCGCTTGGGGATCCGGGGCACGCCGGCAATCGTCTTGCCGGATGGGCGACTCCTGCGCGGGGCCAAGAGCAGGGAACAGCTCCTTGAGCTCCTCGGTCTCAAGACCCAAAGCGGGACCTAAGAGATGCCGTTTTCCTTAGAGCCCACGCCGCTAAAAGACCTCGTCGTCGTCAAGCCCAAGGTCTTCGGGGATCAGCGGGGTTTTTTCAAGGAGCTCTTCAAGGCCTCGGATTTTGAAAGGGTCGGTCTTCCGGCTCGCTTTGTCCAGGACAACCTCTCGTTTTCCCAGAAAGGGGTCTTGAGAGGGCTTCACTACCAGCTCCCTCCCCATGCTCAGGGGAAACTCGTGGGATGTCTCCGCGGAGAGATCTTTGACGTGGCCGTTGATCTGAGGCGGTCTTCGCCCACCTTCGGCCGCTGGTTCGGACTTCGTCTCTCCGAGAAGAACCATCTCCTCCTCTACATCCCGGAAGGCTTTGCCCACGGGTTCCAGGTCGTCTCCGAAGAGGCCCTGGTCTTCTACAAATGCACGGCGGAATACGCCCCGGACTTCGAAGCCGGGATCATCTGGGATGATCCGGACCTCGCCATTTCCTGGCCCCTCAGCGAGCCCGTTCTTTCGGAAAGGGACAAAGGCTGGCCCTCTTTCAAAGAGGCCCCTCTTTTCGATTGAAGTGGCCCGGATTTTGCTTAAATTTCTAGATGATGCGCAAGATTCTGGGTCTCTTATTCCTGCTTTTTCTCCTCTTTGTGCCGCCGTGTTTGGCGGAAGAGGAGCTTTATTTCTATCATCTTGAGGAAGAAGCTCTCTTGCGTATCAACGATTTCCGGGCTTTGCTCCCCGGGATGGAAGAAAAATCTCCGTGTCTTACGACTTCTCAGTGGTCGCCCCTTGAGCTCTCCGAGCCCTTGAACCTTGCGGCGCAGGAGTTTTTGCGCCGGGCCGTGGAGGAGATGGCCTTTTCGCACGTCCTTCCGGATGGCTCTTATCCCAAGAGCCGGGTGGAGGAGCAGGGCTACGCCGCCCTTTTCGTGGGAGAATCCCTGGCCTATCTGGGTTTTGAGAACTATCTCCCTCCGGAGAAGGCCCTTGAAATCGTGCTGAACTGGTTGCTTGAAAACGCTCCCCAGCAGCAGGTCCCGGAAAGCGCGCCGTTTGTCTTTCCCGCCTACCGGGATTTTGGCATGGCCATGGCCGGGGTGACCATTTCCATCGAAGACCGAATCTACAACTTCTATCTCTTCTGCTTCCTCTTTGCCGTTCCCCTCGAGGAAGAGGGAGAGTTTATCCTCGGGCGCTTTTACGACGACCGGGATCAAAACGGTCTTCCCACGCCTGAGGAAGGGTTGGCTGGTGTGCGGGTGTTCTTCTCGCCCCTTGAAGGCGGGGAAAGCGCAGAGACCTGCACCCTGGCCGACGGGTCGTTTTTCCTTCCGGTTTCTTCCCCGGGGCTTTTGGATCTGGGCTCCCTTGAGGAGGAACCGTTCTTGCCCCGTCTGGAGATCTTTAGCCCGCAGCCCCTTTTCGTGCGGGCGCCGGCTCCCAAGCTTTGGCTAAATTTGACCAACGGTGGTCAAAATTAACCAACCATGAAGATGCGCAGAGGGTATTCCCGCGGACTATGGGTGTGGATTTTTCTGCTCCTGCTGGTGGCCTGCCAGTCGGAGGAAGAGAAGTTGCGCGCGCGCGTGCAGGAATACTGGCAGTATCGCCTCAAAGGCGATCTGGTTAAGGCTTACGAATACGAATATCCGATCTTAAAAAAGAAGATGGACTTGAACACCTACATTTCTTCGCGCCATAATCCTTTGGCCCGTTACCGAAAGGCCGAAATTTTGAGTATAAAGTTTCCCGAAAAGGACGTGGCGGAAGTGGAGATGCGTTTCGAGATAGAGACGCTCTTCTCCGGCGCGAAGAAGCCTTTTGTTACGGAATTCAAGCGTCGGGAACGCTGGGTCAAGGTGAAGGGCGAATGGTATCACGTGCCTGCCCAATAATTGGCCCGGAATTTGCTTTTATTATAGTGCGGTGTAGATAAGTGCCTCTGGGAGGGGGCATGAAGTCTTCAAAAAACTCAAATAACAGGAGGTTTGGTATGTTGAGGAAGGTTTTGTTGACGCTTCTCATGGTAGCCTTTCTGGGCTCCATGGCCTGGGCCGTGGAGGTAAATCCGGGAGGCCAGGGTGACGCTTTGATCATGGGCTATTACAACGCCCGCAACGCTCTCACCTATTTCCGCATTGTGAACACCTCTGATAAGGGCATCGTCGGTAAGATCCGTTTCCGTGAGGGCAAGAGGAGCGAGGAAGTGCTCGACTTCATCGTCTGCCTGAGCCCGCAAGATGAGTTCTCCATGATCCTCGTGGACGGCGGTGAGACCGCTCCGGCCGTGCTCTACAAGGGCACCGACATGATCAGCGACGCTGACACCACCACCGTTCCTGGCAACTGGACCATGGTTCCCCTTCGCTACGGTGCCACCGGCGCTGCGGCTACGGTGACCATGGACGACACCAAAGAGGGTTACGTAGAGTTCATCGCTCTTTCTGCTTACGGTGTCGAGGATATCGACTCCGATCAGTGCAAAGAGCTGGCCGAGACCGGCTCCACCGAACTGGCTGACGGTTCCACCGTTACGGCGGAAGACGCTCCCAACGCCGTGATGGGTGCGGTGGAAATCGTCAAGTACACCGACAGCCTGCCGATCTTCTCCTACAAGGCCACGGCTCTTAAAGACACCACCACCGCCGTGCAGACGAGCTTTCCTGCCACCGGCACCGACACCCCGCTTTTCAACGACGTGGTGGATGGCGGTATCGCTGCTCTGAACGAGGCCCTTTCCAAGAGCGCTCTCTACGCCATGTATGACATCCGCGGTGGTCTCGGTGCGGCTACCGACCTCTTGGTGCTCTTCCCCACCAAGAAGGAGACCTACACCGCTGATGAGGCTACCTTTAACGCCATGTACACCGAGGACTTCAACACCGATAACGCCACCATGGATCTCGCCAAGCGCTGCGTGGTGGTCAAGTACGACGTCTATGACGACGCTGAGGACACCATCCAGCAGGAGCTTGACTTCTCTCCTTACACCGTGCAGACCAACAGCCTCTGCTACGAGGTCAACTATGTTTCCGTGGGTGAGATGGCCAGCTCCATTCTCGACACTTCTCTCAGCGGTGTGAACGTGCAGACCGGTTCCTTCAACTTCGGCTGGCTCAAGGTCTACTTCGACAACCAGGTTGACAACGACACCATGCCGGTCCTTGGCTACGAGCTCCAGGTCTGGGCCGACGGTGCGCTCAGCCGGATGCTTGAGATGAGCTACGACGCCAACACTTCCGGCACGGCTACTCCGTAAAGAGACAGGATAAAGTCCTGAAAAAGGGGAGCCCGAGGCTCCCCTTTTTCATTTTGACGTTGATAAAAGAATGTCCTTTAAAATAGACACTCTGTTACCCCTTTACTCCTAAATACTTCCCTCTTTTTTTCTTCAAAGTTAAGCTTTCCCTTCCTTCCCTACCGAAAAGAAAGACTAGACGCCGGGGGTTTCCGGCATCTCTTTTGCAATTAATTTTTAAAGCAATAAAAGCGGGAGGTTGAATAGAATGAGGCGGCTGACATCTTTCTTCTTGAGTTTCGTAATCATGGCCCTGGTGGTGACCGGGGCCTGGGCCATGGATTATCCCCCGGGGATCTTCCTTAACAATGTCCCTGGCCCCATAGCGGTAGAGGAAGGTAAGATCCCTTCCATTCCCATTTTTCTTCTCCTGGGGCCCTATACCAACCGGGAAGTAGAATTTTTTGTCTGGCGTGAATGGCGCGGGGAAGCCCCGGGAATCATGGCCACCAAGGAATACCTTGACGCCAATCTTCGCTGGCAGCCCTTTGAAGACGCGGGCTCCATCACCGCCCTGACCAAGGCGGCGCTTCCCCCGTATGTGCAACTCAACTGGCAGTCCAACATCTTTCTTTTACCCTTTGACTGGCAGACGAACCCTCCGCCGGATGGCCTTTCCTACATGCTCTACATCTGCCTGGATGCAAGAGTTGACGGACAGCCCCCTACGGAGGACGAGTTTTCCACCAACCCCCCGCAGGCGGTGTGCGCTTTTTCAGAGGTGGTCTTTGTTCCCTCGGTGACCTCGGTCTGTGAACCCACGTCCGTGAGGATCGAGGGGGTGGAAAGCGGGATCAACACCCGTTTCTTTGCCGGGTTTCCGGTCTTCTATCTCTACCCGCTGGTCTCTGATTGCGGGGCGCCGAGCTGTCGGGTGATCTCCAAGCCGGCTTTCGTGACGGTTTCCTTTGAGAACAACAACCTGCGCGTGGATTTCAGCAAGTCCCTCACTCCGGGCACCTATCAGGGAGACATCCAGATCTCCTGTGAGATCTCCAATGGTGAGCAGAACTTCACCATCCCGGTGAGAGCCACGGTGGATCCCGTGCCCGGAGAGTGCGCCGGTACCCTTTTCCTCAGGGATTCCACGGGTCAGGAATACCTGAGCGGCGCCACGATCTATCTCTCGTCCAGGAAGACCTTTCAGGTCATGTGCCGGCAAAAGGTGTTCATCGTCGAAGGCGAGTCGGTAGTGCCGGCTTACGCCTTCTCCTGGGATGAGCCCTGTTTGACGGCAGAGAACCTAAACGGTTCTCTGGTGCTCACCCCGCTCGGAGACGAGGGTTGCACGGCGCATTTCGACGTGGGCGCCGGAGAGGCCCGGGTTTCCTATGTCGTCAAGCGCACGGAGCCCACGACTTGTTCGCCGCAAGTGACGCCGACAAGTCTTCCCTTTACCGGATCCGGGACGAAGACCGTTTACGTCAAGGATTCCTGCGGCAATCCTTTATCCTATCGGGTGGTAAAGGTTTCCAAGTCCTGGATCCTAGATCCCAAAGTCGGTGCTACGGGTACGGGAAACTTGAGTGTTAGGGTCAGTTCGACGGATCTCCCTGCGGGAACCTATCGGGGAGATATCGTCATAGAACTGGAAGGAGGCGATCAGGTAACCATCAACGTAATCCTTGAGGTGGCCAATACATCAACTTCTACCCCTGCTTCTCTTACGGTCTGGCCGCCTGAGGTGGACGTAAGCCTTGAGGCCGGCACGCGCACCACAGAGGTAATCTCCGCCACCTGTTCCGGTCGCGTGCCTACTTCCTGCTCGGCGAGCAAGGCCTCCGGCGGAGACTGGCTCTCGGTTTCCGGCTGTGACGGGGCCAAGATCACCGTCACCCTGGACACTACGGGTCTTACGTCCGGTCAGACCTACACCGGGGCGGTGAGCATCAATACCTCCTGTGGCTCGAAGACCGTGCCGGTGACGCTAAAGGTTTCCGGGGTCTGTGAAGCCACATCAATGCGCGTTTTGCCGGCCACGGTGTCGGTGAGCGCCCAGGTGGGAAGCTCCCCGGCGGCGAAGACGATCTCCGTGACGGACAACTGCGGCCGTCCCCTGGCCTTCGATGTGGGTGAGATCACCTATACGCCTTCCACGGCCACGGGCTGGCTCGATCCCTCGGGAACCGAAGGGAAGCTCACGCTTAACTTCAGCACGGATTTTCTGGATGAGGGCACTTACAAGGCCACCATCCCTGTCTCCACGGAGCTGGGTGAGGCTACGATAACGGTTGAGCTTGCGATAAGCGATACTCCGGAAGTCCAGATAGAAGCGATCAGGCTTGCCAACCGTGAACTCTATACAGGAACTTTTACGGGAGGGCAGGCAAAACTCTTTTATTTCACCGCTGGAGCAACGACGATCCCTCTTTCGGTGAGCGTACAGGCGCCCTCTAGTTATAGCACTTCTTATCTCAACATGCTCCTCGTGAACGCCGGGCCGGATTGTTCGGCTGATCCACCGACGGTGGCCCAGATCCAGGACCTCATCAGTCAGTACGAGTCCGGTGCCATTGCTTCCAGTGGTTCTTCTGGTTCGATCTACTGGAACCTTGGCGGAAACCTTGTCAAGAGAATACAGGTTTACAATATCGATCCTACTTGTTGGTATCTGTTAGTCTATAATTCTTCGTCCACCACTTATAATAATGCGACAGTAGGCTTTACTGCGCCTCGTTAAGCTCAGGCGGGGTCTTTGGCCCCGCCTTTCAACACCTGGAGATAACCCTCGATGGTCCTTTCAAGCGGAAAGGCCCGGGCCCGCTCCCGGGCCTTTTCTCTTTGTTGCGCAAGGAGACGGTCGTCCAGGATGAGTCCCTGCAGGGCTTCCTTCATTTCGGAAACACTCGAGACGAGGTGCCCGAAGCGTCCGTGATCAAGGAGCTCCCGCGGGCCGTAGGGGCAGTCTTCAGCCACCACGGCGCATCCGCAGGCCATGGCCTCAAG
>Ga0256835_1000939_pt1 | contig 18779 bp, 12 predicted proteins | sample PIR30metaG_FD_185972 | JGI IMG/M metagenome (GOLD analysis project Ga0256835, IMG submission 185972) | Hydrothermal vent microbial communities from East Pacific Rise, Pacific Ocean - PIR-30 | ecosystem: Environmental > Aquatic > Marine > Hydrothermal vents | place: Pacific Ocean: East Pacific...
GAGCAGCTGGCGCTGATGCGGGAGCGGGGGTGGTACCGGCGGCGGAAGCATCCGGTCCGGCACCTGGACGGGGCGGTGATGTCGCTGAGGGAGCAGCGGAGGAACGCGATCGTCTTCTGAGGCGAGCGAGACGGCAGGGCACGGTGGGAGCGGGACGGTTTGCGGGAGAGGTGTGTCTGGAGACGGGGCTGGGAGGGTGGGGGGTGGGTGGAGGGGGGGAGGATTGGGAGCGAGAGGGGAAGGGTTGGGGTGGCGGGGGTGGAGAGTGGGATGTGCGAGGAATAAAACAATGTCCCCAATTCTGGGGTGGGTTTACGGGCGACGGGGGCTCCCTTACAATCGGCGCTGCTGGTCTCGGAAAAGTGCATGGGATAACGTCGATGATATGCAACGACAGCTGGCCGTGTTCGAGGTCCGGGGGGAGGCGTATGCGAAGGACAGCGATGGTTCTGCTCCTGCTCGCCGTGGCGTGGTCCGCCGCGGGGAGCGCCGGTGCGGGAACGGCCGGAGTGACGGCCCGTACGGTGACAGTGGCGGTGGTCAGGGACGGTCCGTCTCCCGGGCCCGGGCTGGTCCCGGAGATCCGCACGGAGCTGGAACGGCTCGCATCGGGCGAGTTCGTGATCCGGTTCAAGGAGGACGACGCGTTCGACGGCCGGTGGAACGCCGATCGTGCCGCGGAGGCGGTGCAGGCCGCGCTGGACGACCCGGAGGTCGATATCGTCCTGGTGAAGGGTGGCCTGACGGCGGCCGCGGCGGCCGGCCTGGAGCCGGTGAAACCCGTGCTCGATGCGTTCGTCCAGCGGCCCGATCTCTACACGATCGTCCCGGTGAAGGGCGATCGTTCGGAGAAGGACGGCCTCGCCGTGGTGGAGATTCCGCAGCGGGTGCTGACCGACCTGGTGGCGCTGAAGGACATGGTGCACCCCGAGGCCATCCACGTGGCGGTCCCGCGGGCGTACCTGGAACAGCTCCCGGTCCTCGGTGACGAGTTGCGGACCCTCTCCACGGCGCTCGGGTTGCCGCTGGAGCCGTTGCCCGTCGGCGACGAGCCGGCCGCCGACCTGGATGCTGCCGGCGGATCGGTCCAGGCGGTCCTGCTGACCGCGACCCCGCAGCTCGGCACCGCGGGCCGTCGTCAGCTGATCGAGGCGTTGAACGCGCGGAAGATCCCGACGTTCTCGGCCGAGGGGCTTCCCGACGTGCGGAACGGTGTGCTGGCGGGCCGGGTTGAGCCCTACCGTGTGCCGCTCGTGCGGCGGCTCGCCCTCGACCTGTACGAGCTCGCGCGGGGAACCGCCCCTGCCGACCTCCCGGTCGTCCTCCCGGTCAACGGCGCCCTGACCGTGAACGGCGCCACGGCGGCGGCCATCGGCTTCGTCCCGCCCCGGGTGCTGCTGACCACGGCCGAGTTCCTCCACCCGGAGGCGCTGCGGCCGGCCGGCAAGCCGCTCTCCCTCGGCGAGGCGTTCCGGATGGCGAAGGAGCACAACGTCGGACTCAAGATCGCCGGGCAGCGCATCGAGACGGCCGAGCGCGAGAAGGACCTCGCGAAGAGCACGCTGCTGCCGCAGATCTCCGCCATGGTGGGCGCCGAGAACCGGAAGATCCCCGGCCTCGACGGCATCATGCCGGACACCGTCGCCGAGGCCGGCGTCTCCTTCGACCAGATGATCTACGACGACCGGCGGGTCTCCGAGTACAACTCGGCCAAGCGGATCGTCGAGGGAACCCGGTACCAGTACGACGTGGACCGCCTGGAGACGCTGAGCCGGACGGGCCGGGCGTTCTACGCCTTCGTGCTGGCGAGGGTGATGAGCCGCGTCGACCGGCAGAACCTCACCCTGACCAGGGAGAACCTCAGCCTGGCGCGGGTCCGGGTGGAATCCGGGTACTCCGGCAAGGACGAGATCTACCGGTGGGAGTCGGAGACGGCCAAGCGCGAGAGCCAGCTCCTGCTCCGGCAGAGCACGGAGGAAGCGGCGCGGATCGAGCTCAACAGGATCCTGGGGATCGACCAGTCCCAGCGCTGGGACCCCGAGGAACGGGTCGTCGAACCCGACGTCTTCCCGCTGGCCGGGGGGCGGCTCGACCCCTGGATCCGGGACCTGGCCGGGATCCGGAAGCTCGCCGACGCCCTGACGCGCTACGCCGAGGAGAGCGCGCCGGAGATGCGGGTTCTCGACGAGCGGATCGCCGCGTTGGAGATCCAGCTCAAGGAACGCAAGCGCCGGTGGTACCTCCCGGTCTTCTCCATCGCGGGCGACTGGGCGTACCGGTTCCACCAGTCACCCGACATCGCGGGCATCGACGACGACCGGTACCGGGTGGGCGTCTACGGGACCTACCCGCTCTTCCTCGGCGGGAGCCGCAGCGAGGAGATCGGCCGTGTCCGCTCGGAGCTGGAGACGCTCCGGCACCAGCGGGAGCTCGAACGCCAGAACGTCGAGCGCCGGGTCCGGACGGCGACGCAGCGGGTCGCCGCATCGTTCCCGGTCACCCGCCTCTCGCGGCAGGCGGCCGAGGCGGCGCGGAAGAACTTCGCCGTGGTGCAGGACAAGTACAGCCAGGGTCTGGTCAACATCACCGACCTGCTCGAGGCACAGAACGAGGTCTTCGTCACGGAGCAGGCGGCCAACGCCTCCGTGTACCGCTTCTTTCAGGACCTGATCGATCTCCAGCGGGCGATCGCGTGGTTCGACGAGGAGGCGACGCCGGAGGAGAGGATCGAGTTCGTCAGGACGATCACGGGGCTGATGAACGGCGAGACCGCCGCCGGCCCGGAATCCGGTGAGACGACGGAAAGGGAAGGCGACCGATGAGAAGCAACGGGATGACACGGTTGGTGACGGTGGCGCTCCTGGCGCTGGCCCTTGGAACGGTGGGTTGCTCGAAGGAGGCGCCGCCGGAGCCCGCTCCGGTGGTGCGTCCCGTCAAGATCGTGACCCTGGGGGCCGCGGAGCAACGCGACCTGGTGTTCCCGGGCACGACCCGTGCGGTGGATCGTTCGGTCCTGTCGTTCCGGGTCTCGGGGCAGCTCGTGGAGTTCCCCGTGGACGAGGGGCAGGAGGTCCGGAGGGGCCAGCTCGTCGCCCGCCTCGATCCGACGGACTTCCAGATCGCCGTGGAGGAGGCGCGGGCGGCGTACCGCAAGGCCCAGGCGGACTACGACCGGTACAAGCGGCTGTACGAGCGCGAGGCGGTGCCGCTGGCAGAGCTCGAGATGCGGCGCGCCATGCGGGACGTGTCGAAGGCCCAACTCGAGCAGGCCGAGGCCAACCTCCGCTACACCCGGCTGCTGGCGCCCTACTCCGGCGTGATCGGCAAGAAGTTCGTGGAGAACTTCGAGCGGGTGTCCGCGGGCCAGCCCGTCGTCTCCCTTCAGAACCTGGAGATCATCGAGATCGTGGTGGACGTGCCCGAGGACCTGATGGCCCGCACGGAGGGCGGCCGGAACGCGACGTTCTTCGCGCGGTTCGAGGCGGCGCCCGGCCGCGAGTTCCCGCTGGTGTTCAAGGAGGCGGCGGCCCAGGCCGACCCGGCGACACAGACCTACGAGGTGACCTTCACCATGAAGCAGCCCGCCGGCGTCCGGGTGCTGCCCGGGATGACGGCGGAGGTCGTGGTGCGGGGGGATCTCTCGGGGACTGGCAGCGGAAACCGGATCGCCATCCCCATGTCGGCGGTGGTGGCGGACGACTCCGGCAACGCGAGGGTCTGGGTCGTGGATCCGGACACCGGCGTGGTCCATTCCCGCAGCGTGAAGCTCGGTGAGCCCACCGGTCAGAACGAGGTGTGGGTCCTGGAGGGGCTCGAGCCCGGCGAGAGCATCGCCGTGGCGGCGGTCCACGAACTGAAGGAGGGCGAGACGGTCCGTCCGCTCCCCGAGACGTACTGACGGGGGCCGCCATGAACCTCGGAGAGTGGTCGATTCAGAAAAGCGTCGTCACCTGGGCGCTGACGCTGGTCTTCGTCGTCGGAGGATGGGTGACGTTCTCCCATCTGGCCCGCCTCGAGGACCCCGAGTTCACCATCAAGCAGGCCGTCGTGGTGACGCCTTACCCGGGCGCCTCCGCCGAGGAGGTCGAGAAGGAGGTCAGCGACGTCATCGAACGTGCGGCCCAGGAGCTCGGGCAGCTGTTCTGGGTGGAGTCGACGTCGTCGCGTGGGATGTCCCAGGTCAAGGTGTACATCAAGGACGAGTACGACAAGAGCCGCCTGCCCCAGGTGTGGGACGAGCTGCGCCGGAAGGTCCACGACTACCAGTCCAAGCTCCCGCCAGGCGCCGGCCCCTCGGTGGTCAACGACTCCTTCGGCGACGTCTACGGCGTCTACCTCGTCCTGACGGGCGAGGGGTACTCCATGGCCGAGCTCAAGGAGTACGCCAAGTTCCTCCGGCGGGAGATCGTCCAGGTCCAGGACGTCCAGCGCGTGGTCCTGTGGGGTGACAACCCCGAGGCGGTCTACGTGGAGATGTCCCGGCCCAAGATGGCGGCGCTGGGGATCTCCCAGGAGGAGATCTTCGCCGCGCTCCGCGCCAAGAACCTGCCGGCGGACGCGGGCCGTCTCACGGTCCACCCCGAGTGGATCCCGATCAACCCGACCGGCGACTTCAAGTCGGAGAAGGAGTTCGGGGACCTCCTGATCGTCTCCAGGGAGGACGGCCACTCGGTCTACCTCCGGGACGTGGCCTCCATCCACCGGGGGTACGTGGATCCCCCGTCCAAGATCATCCGGTTCAACGGCGAGCAGGGGATCGGCATCGGCATCTCCACCGTGGCCGGCGGTAACGTCGTCACCATGGGCCAGGGGATCCAGAAGCTGCTCAAGCGGATCCGCTCCCAGACGCCCCTCGGAATGCACCTGCACGTCATCTCGCTCCAGTCGGAGTCGGTGATCCAGGCGATCAACGGGTTCATGGTCAACCTGGCCGAAGCGGTCCTCATCGTCATCGTGGTGCTGCTCTTCTTCATGGGACTCCGCTCCGGCCTGATCGTCGGGTTCGCGCTGTTCGTGACGATCTCGGGAACGTTCCTGTTCATGGGCGCCCAGGGGGTCGTCCTCGAGCGGATCTCCCTCGGAGCACTGATCATCGCCCTGGGGATGCTGGTGGACAACGCCATCGTGGTCGTCGATGGCATGAAGGTCAAGATCGAGGCCGGAATGGACGGCCTGAAGGCGGCGAGGGAGGTCGTCGGCCAGCAGGCCATGCCGCTCCTCGGTGCCACGGCCGTGGCGATCCTGGCGTTCGCCGCCATCGGCACCTCGCAGGACAGCACCGGCGAGTACTGCCGTTCGCTGTTCACGGTGATCCTGATCTCCCTGTCGTTCAGCTGGGTCGTCGCGATGACCACGACGCCGCTCATCACCAAGCTGTTCATGAAGCCGAAGAAGGGGGTGGATCCCGACGCCGACCCGTACGGGGGCTCGTTCTTCCGCGGCTACCGCGCCTTCCTCGAGGGCGCCATCCGGATGCGGTGGGCGACGCTGGCCCTGGTGGCAGTGGCGTTCGGCCTGGCCGCCTGGGGGTTCGGTTTCGTCGAATCGATGTTCTTCCCCGACTCGACGAGGCCCCAGTTCTACGTCGAGATCTACATGCCCGAGGGCACGCACATCGAGGACACCGAGAAGGCCGTCGAGAAGGTCGAGGCGTACCTCAAGGGCGTGGAGGGTGTCACGGACGTGGCCAGCGCGATCGGCGGCGGCGACCTCCGGTTCCTGCTGACGTACAGCCCCCTGGGCTCCTCACCGGGCAACGCCGTGGTGTTCGCCGGAGTAAAGGACTGGCGGATCCTGGACCGGCTCATCCCCGAGGTCCAACGCAGGCTGACGGAGATCGTTCCCGACGCCGTGGTCGCGGCCAAGAAGTTCCGGCTCGGGCCCGGCGAAGGCGGCAGAATCCAGCTGAGGATCTCCGGCAGCGACCAGGACACGCTGCGAAAGCTGGCCGGAAAGGCCAAGGCGATCATGGCCGCGCACGGAGCCATCTCGATCCGGGACGAGTGGAAGCAGAAGGTCAAGGTCATCCGTCCCCAGCTCGACAACGTCCGCGCCCACCAGCTCGGGATCGAACGGCCCCAGGTGGCCGAGGCGATCCGGGCGGCGTTCGCGGGCGTCCAGACGGGGGTCTACCGGGAACGGGACGAGCTCCTGCCCATCATCGGGCGGGCGCCGGAGGACGAACGCAAGGCGATCGACGACCTCAACGAGCTCCTGATCTGGAGCCCCGTGGCCGGGAAGATGATCCCCATGCGGCAGATCGTCACCGGGTTCACCACGGAGTTCGAGGACGCCAACATCTGGCGGCGCAACCGGATGACGACGATCAAGGTCCACTGCGACCCGCCGGCCGGAATGCTGGCCAGCGACCTGTTCCGGATCATCAAACCGGAGATCGAGAAGGCACTCAAGGTCGATGTGGCCACCTACTACGGCCGGCAGGCCGGGGAGGGCGCCGACCCGTGGAAGGACTACACGGCGGCCACCATCCCCGTGAAGTTCAACGACCACATCCCGTTGATGGACCCGCCCGGGTACACCATGGCGTGGGGCGGCGAGGCCGAGGACAGCGCCAAGGGCACCAGCTACATCATGGCCTCGATCCCCAAGTTCCTGGTCATCATGGTTCTCGTGGTGGTGTTCCTGTTCAACTCGGTCAGAAAGCCGCTGATCATCTGGATCACGGTGCCGCTGGCGCTGATCGGCGTCACGGCCGGCCTGCTCCTGTTCCACCAGCCGTTCGGCTTCATGGCGATGCTGGGGTTCCTCAGCCTCTCCGGGATGCTGATCAAGAACGCCATCGTGCTGATCGACGAGATCGGCACCCAGATCGGGAACGGCGTGGATCCGTACGAGGCCGTGGTGGGTGCGGGCGTCAGCCGCCTGCGTCCGGTCTCCATGGCCGCGGCCACCACGATCCTCGGCATGATCCCGCTGTTCAAGGACGCCTTCTTCATCTCCATGGCCGTGACCATCGCCATGGGGCTCCTGTTCGCCACCGTGCTGACCCTCGTGGTGGTGCCGACGCTGTACGCCGTCTTCTACCGGATCCCGAGTCCGGCGAAGGAATGATCCCGTTCCCATCGGCGAGGATCCGGGGCCCCCGGACGGGGCCCCCTTTGCTTCGCGCAGAGAAGCAGGAACTTTCCGGCCGATCGGCGCGTACTTCGGTGTGGAGGGAACGATGACGCTCCTCGGCAACATTCTCTGGTTGATCTTCGGGGGTCTGCTCTCGGGGCTTGGCTACATCCTCGGGGGAGTGGCGCTCTGCCTGACCATCGTCGGCATTCCGTTCGGCCTCCAGTCGATCCGGCTCGGCGTGGCGACCTTCGCCCCGTTCGGCAAGGAGGTCCGGCCAGTACCCGGCGGCGGGCTCCTCCGGCTGCTGTTCGACGTCTTATGGGCCGTCCTGTTCGGCTGGGAGATCGCCGTGGCGCATCTCGTCCACGCGGCGATCCTCGCCCTGACCATCGTTGGGATCCCGTTCGCGCTCCAGCACCTCAAGCTGGTCCCCGTGGCGCTGCTGCCGTTCCATCACGAGCTCCGCTGAGCGCGCCCCCCGGGCGCGGTGCTACCATCCCGACGTGGACGGAGACAGCCCCCTCGAGCAGACGCCCGGCGGCCTCGCCGCCCGATGGATCGCGACGACCTTCGGTCTCGGCGACCGGGTGCTGGCGCCGGGGACGTTCGCCGGGTCGCTGCCCGCCATCGTACTCTGGCTGATGGCCACGCGCTCCCTTGCGGGGACCGCGCTGGCGGTGGCGACGGCGGCTGGCGTCGTGGCGGCCACCGCGGCGGGCGTCTGGGCCTCGGGGGCCGAGGCCCGGCGCCGCGGCGTGGAGGACCCCGGCCCCGTGGTGATCGACGAGGTGGCGGGCCAGTGGCTCACCTGCCTCGTGGCGCTGCCGTGGGCGGCCCTCGCGAGTGGACGGCGGACGGCGGCGTTCGCCGTGGCGGCGTTCGTCGCGTTCCGGGTTTTCGATATCCTCAAGCCGTGGCCCGTCCGGCGGCTCGAACGGCTGCCCGGGGGCTGGGGGATCATGGCCGACGATCTGGCCGCCGGCGTCGAGGCCGGGATCGTCCTGGCCTTGGTCTGGCGCCTCCTGGCCGGCTGAGGACACTTCCGCCCGGCGTCCGCCGGACTTCAGCCGGAGGGCCCGAGAAGCGCCGGATCCGGGTCCACGGCGGCGACGATCCGGGCCGGCCCGGCGAGACGGACGCCGCACTCCAGCGGCGAACCGAGCGCCTCGACCCGCAGGGCCCCGCCCCGCGTCCGGACGCCGACCGTGGCGGTGTTCGAGCCGGCCATGGCGACGAGGGCGGCGGCCACCGCCCCGGAACCGCAGGAGAGGGTCTCGCCCTCCACGCCCCGCTCGAACGACCGCAGCGCGATCCGGCCCGGCCCCGCGGCCTCCACGAAGTGGACGTTGGCGCCTTCGGGACCGAGGGCCGGATGGGACCGGAGCGCCGGCCCCATCCCGGCGACGTCGAGGGAGTCGAGTCCCTCCACGCTCACCACGAGATGGGGCACGCCGACGGTCAGAAGGGTACCCTCCCACGACCGGCCGTGGGCAGCCAGAACCACGCTGCGGGGTGGAACCTCCGGCGGCGCAAGCTCGAGGACGACCCGACCGGACGCCACGGCGGCCGGCACGGCACCCCGGCCGGTCAGCACCGTCAGACGGCCGGTCATCCCGAGCCGCTCCACGGCTACCAGGGCGGCGCACCGCGTGCCGTTGGCGCAGAAGGCGGCCTCGGAGCCGTCGGCGTTGCGGTAGACGAGGCGCACTCCGGCCGACTCCTCGCGGAACAGGGCCAGCGCTCCGTCCGCGCCGATACCGAACCGCCGGCGGCAGAGCCTGGCCACGAGCCCACCGCCTGCCGCCAGCCGTTCCGCCCACGCCCCCGTGCCGACGAGGAAGTCGTTGCCGGTGGCCTCCGCCTTGAGGAGTGCTCCCCCGGTCATCGGGCCACGACGCTCGTGGTACAAGTGGCCGCCTCGGACTCGTTGCCCGCGGCGTCCACCGCCTTGATGGCGTAGGTCACCTCGCCGGGCGGGGCCGTGCGGTCGACGAACGCCGTGGCCTTGGCCGGACGTTCCGCGATCCGCCTCCAGCGGCCGGACGACCCTTTTCGCCGGAACACCCGGTAGGCCGAAGCGCCGGTGGCGGGCTCCCACCGCAACTGGACGAGGCCAGGCTCGGGAAGGCAGACGAACGATCCCGGCGGCGGCGGCGGGTAGACGTCCGGGTACGGCACCTCGAGGACATCACCCGGCCGGCCGATGACGGGAGACGCCCCGCCGCCCTTCACGGCGCGCAGACGGTACTTCCATGTGGTGCCCTGGGGCACCCCCGAGTCCTCCCAGCTTCCACCGGAGACGGGCTCCGGGGTCAGCCGTTGCCACGTGCCATCGGGTGCCTGCCGCTCGACCAGTACGGGCCCGTCATCCTCCCAGTGGAGCGTGATCCCCCCGGCTGTCAGCTCGTACGGCTTCCACGCCGGCGCCTCGGGCGGCGTCCGGGGAACGAGGCGGGCGATGTTGGAGAACCCGGACTCCCGCCCCCCGCAGCAGCGCGTCCGGACGGCGTACCACAGCACGAGCGGCATCCTGTCGCGGTTGGCCTCGTACCACGCGAGCAGGTCGTCGCGGTAGACGAGTTTCGGCCCGCGAGTGTACCGCTCCAGCTCGTTCTTCGGGATCCGGGCGATCCGTTCACCCTGGCCGGTCAGCAGCCGCACGGCGAGCTGCCGCTGCTGCGGGCCGGCGCCCCGGGGCTCCTTCGACGGGGGGATCGCCACGCGCCACACCTCGACGGATTCGAGATCCGGAAGCGCCCCGCCCGCCGTGGTCGCCGACGGGTATGTCCACGTCAGGACGGCCTCCGTGCCCTCCTGGAACACGGCGAGATCCCGTGTCCGTTCTGCGATCCGGACGATAGGGGGCTGGGGCGGGCCCTCCCGCCCGCACCCCGGCGCGAGGACGAGAACCGCCAGCACGGCGAGGTGGACGATGACCCGCGGTCCCTTGACCATCACGCCTACAGGATATACCGCGCGAGGTCCCGGTCACCCAGCAACGGCTCGAGCCGCTCCCGGACGAGCTCCGGCGTCACCCGGAACAGCTCGCCGCTGCGCTCGGAGGCGTCGAACGAGATCTCCTCCAAGAGATGCTCCATCACCGTGTGGAGGCGGCGGGCGCCGATGTTCTCCGCCGCCGCGTTGATGGCGGCCGCAGCCTCGGCGATCGCCTCCACGGCGCCGTCGTCGAACTCCAGCGTCACCCCCTCGGTGGCCAGCAACGCGGTGTACTGGCGGACCAGGGAGTTCTCCGGCTCCGTCAGGATCCGCGTGAAGTCGCCGGCGGTCAGCGGGTCGAGCTCGACGCGGATCGGGAACCGTCCCTGGAGCTCCGGAATCAGGTCGGCGGGCCGGGCCACGTGGAACGCCCCCGCAGCGATGAACAGGATGTGGTCGGTCTTCACCGGACCGTACTTCGTGTTGACCGTTGTCCCCTCGACGATGGGCAGCAGATCGCGCTGAACGCCCTCCCTCGACACGTCCGGCCCGTGGACGCCGTCCTCCCGGGAGGCGATCTTGTCGATCTCGTCGAGGAAGACGATCCCCGCCTGCTCCACCCGTTCCAGTGCCTCGGCCTCCACCTGGCTTCGGTCGATCAGCTTCTCCTCCTCTTCGGCCACGAGGATCCGACGCGCCTCGGCAACGGTCATCCGCTTCTTCTGCGTCCGCCCACTTCCGAACATGCCGGAGAACATGTCCTGGAGGTTGATCCCGACGGACTCCATCCCCTGGGGCGTGAACATCTCCAGGGTGGGCATCCGCCGGTCGGCAACCTCGACCTCGACCTCCCGTTCCTCGAGCTGGCCGTCCCGGAGCAAGCGCTTGAGCGACCGCCGGGTCTCCTCCCAGGAAACCTCGTCGGCACCCAGCGGCCGGGGCGCCAGCAGGTCGAGCAGCCTCGTCTCCGCGGCCCGTTCCGCCTTCACCCGGACGGCGGCGGCTCGCTCCTCCCGGACGAGCTGGATTCCGGCCTCCACGAGGTCCCGGACGATCGACTCCACGTCGCGGCCCACATACCCGACCTCCGTAAACTTCGAGGCCTCGACCTTGAGGAACGGCGATCCCGTCAGCCGGGCCAGCCGGCGGGCGATTTCGGTCTTTCCGACGCCAGTCGGGCCGATCATGACGATGTTCTTCGGCGCCACCTCGTCGCGGAGGTCGGGTTCGAGCCGGCGCCGGCGCCACCGGTTCCGGAGCGCGACGGCCACGGCCTTCTTCGCCTTCGACTGGCCGACGATGAACCGGTCGAGCTCCGCCACGATCTCACGGGGGGTCAGGTCGTCGAGTTTCATCCGCCGAGCTCCTCCACGGTGACGTGGTCATTGGTGTAGATGTCGATGGAGGCGGCGATGGCCAGCGCCTCGCGGGCGATCGACGCCGCGTCCAGGTCGGTGTGGGCCATCAGCGCCCGGGCCGCGGCCAGTGCGTACGCCCCGCCGGACCCGACGGCAACCACATCGTCGTCCGGCGAGAGCACCTCGCCGGTACCGGAGATCAGCAGGGTGACCCTGGTATCGGCGGCGATCAGGAGCGCCTCGAGGTGCCGCAGGGCCCGGTCCGTGCGCCAGTCCCGGGCCAGCTCCACGGCGGCGCGTTCGAGGTTGCCGCCGAACTCCTGAAGCTTGCCCTCGAACCGCGTGAACAGCGCCAGCGCGTCGGCGACCGAGCCGGCGAACCCCGCCAGGATCCGACCGTCGCCCAGACGCCGGACTTTGGCTGCACCATGCTTGAGGACCGTCGTCCCCAGCGTCACCTGCCCGTCCGACGCCACGGCGACCCGGCCCCCGCGGCGCACGGCGAGCACCGTCGTGTGGTGCCATTCCCGTTCCATCGGATCCTCCCCGCCCTTTCCGGGCCTCGCCGTCCGACGACGGCACCGGCCAGTGTACTCCAGCCGGGAACAACGGTGCCCTCAGCAGACCGTCCCGGACATCGTACAATCGGGCAATGGATTCCTCCGGTTCACGGGTCGGACACTACCGGATCGAGAAGGTCCTCGGGACCGGCGGGATGGGCACGGTCTACCGCGCCTGGGACGAGGTACTCGAGCGATGGGTCGCGATCAAGTGTATCCGCGCCGGGAAAGAAGGCGCTCCCGACAGCCGTGAACGGTTCCGCCGGGAGGCCAAGGCTGCTGCCGCGCTCTCCCACCCTGCCATCGCTCAAGTGCACGAGCTGTTCGAGGAGGACGGGGCTGACTACATCGTCATGGAGCTCGTCGAGGGACAATCCCTGAGATCGCGTCTCCTGGACGGACCGATGGACCCATCCGAGGCGGCGGAGATCGGGCGGCAGATCGCTGAGGGGCTGGCCAAGGCCCACGCTCTGGGGATCGTGCACCGCGACCTCAAGGCGGAGAACATCCTCGTGACGCCGGATGGGCAGGTAAAGATCCTGGACTTCGGTCTCGCGAAACGGCTCGACGGGGTGGAGGAAAGCCTGACGAGGGACGGGACGGTGATGGGTACATCCCGGGCCATGTCGCCCGAGCAGGCGCAGGGGAAACCGGTCGACCACCGCTCGGACCTCTTCTCCCTCGGTTCCCTGCTGTACCAGATGCTCTCGGGGAAACATCCGTTCCAGGGGGACACGGCGCTGGAGACGATGCAACGGATCGTCAACCACACACCGGAACCACTCTCCCGAATCGCCCCAGAGGTTCCCGGGGAGCTCGCTCTGCTCGTGGATGCGCTTCTGGAGAAAGATCCGGCGAACCGACCGGCTAGTGCCGAGGAGGTCGCGCTGGTGCTCCGGGCCGTGGGCCGAAGCAGCCTCACGGAGACGGTCCCGGCCGATTCCCTGGCCCGCGCCACCATGGGGATCCGCCGGCGCCGCAGGCGGCGGGTATTGATGGTGGTTGCGGCCGCCGTGGCCATCATGATCCTCGCGGGAGCGGGACTGGCCTGGCTGGCCTCCAGACGGCCCGTTCCGCCCCGGCTCGTCGTGGTGACGGAGCCGGAGGTGGAGGGCTCGGATGGATCCGTTCCCCCCGGAGCGGCCGGCATCGTTCGCGTGGCGCTGCTCCAGGCAGTCGCCTCGGCGTCCGGACTGGCCACGCCCGATCCGGCGTCCCTCCGGGGCGTCACCGGCCCGCCGGCCGCCCTGGTGCGTGCGACGGGCGCGTCGGAGGCGCTGGCATCCACTCTCGTCCGGGAAGGTGGGGCGCTTCGCCTGACACTGCGCCGGCTGGACGGCCGCGGGAACCTGCTCTGGACAGCGACGGCTCCGGCACCGGCCGACGACCCGGCGGCCCTCGTCGGTGTGACCCGTGCGCTGACGGCGCGCGCCTATCCTGGAATGGTCCGCCAGCGGATGGTGGTTCCCCTCGAGGCGTTTGCACGGTACGCCCGGCTCGCCGCTCTTCGTTGGAACCCGGATCCCGGCCTCACGAGGCACGAGTTGCTCGAGAAGGTGGCAGCCCTGGCAGCCCGGGAGCCCGGCTTCCTCGAACCGCAACTGCTCGAGGCGGAGCTCGCGACCTACTTGTACCGCGTGGACCACGATCCCGTGCTCCTCGAACGGGCCCGTGCCGCGGCGAGAAGGGCGATGGCGCTCGCTCCGGACGATCTGCGGAGCCTGGCTCGGGCGATCGATGTGGCGCTGGCCGCCGGGGACACGGCCCGCGCCGAGGTGCTCGTTGAGCGCCTTGAGTCCATCGCTCCGGGATCTCCAGCAGCGCTCGCCCGCAGGGGTGCGCTCCTGGGACGGACGGGGCGCTGGGCCGAGGCCGTCGAGGTCTACCGGCAGGCGGTCCGGGCGTACCCCTCGTGGCTCGGATACTGGCGGCTTGGCAACGCCCTGCGGCAGATTGGACGGTACGAGGAGGCCCGCCGCGCACTGGAGAACGGTCTCGAGCGAGCTCCGGAAAACCGGTTCTGTCTGGCCGTCCTTGGAGAGCTCGAACTCCTCCACGGCGACGTGGACCGGGCGGTCTCGATCTTCGACAGGCTTGCGAAGGCGTACCCCAGTGCCGTCTACGCATCGAACCTGGGCCTCGCACACCTGCTCGGCGGCGATCTCGTGGCGGCCGAGGACGCCTTCCGGCGCGCCGTGGCACTGGCGCCGGGCGACCCGCTCTCTTGGCTGAACCTGGCAGATTGCCTCGAGCTCGAGGGCCGGTCACGGGAGGCCGCCACCGCCTACCGCCGGGTGCTCGACCTCACTGACGGTGTCATGGAGGCCGGCGATTCCGAGGCGCTCCAGGCGAGGGCACAGGCCCTCGCCCACATGGGCCGGGGACCGGAGGCGATCGCCATCGTCCAGCAGCTTCTCGCCAGGGATGGCGGGAACACCGACGTCCTTCTGGCGGCGGCCATCACCTACGCCGTCGTCGGGGAACGGCTCTCGGCCCGAGCTACCCTGGAACGGGCGCTCGAACACGGCCTGAACCGCCGATGGCTCGAGCTGCCGTGGCTCCGTGACCTCGCACCTGAGCGAACACCCGCCGCCGGTTGACCGACGGGCCCGAACTCAGGGACCGCTGCCGGGCTCCGGCTCGTTCCGCACGCCGGGATCCAGTGCTGCGAGCACCTGGTCCCCGCCGTCCAGGAAGAGGATCATGTACTTGAACAGACCCTTCACCGCCCGGTTACCCGTCCCGAGCAGACAGAGCTTCCCGTTCTGGATCTCTGCACCCATGTGAAGGAACGGGCTGTCGGTCTCCCACTTGATCTCGACCCGTGTTGCATCCGGGTGCATGGACTCGACGATCCAGCGGACCGAGCTCGGCCCCTTTTCGTACCGGTAGTAGACGGTGACCACCTCGGGGTCGCACAGGATCGTCTCCTCCTCCGCATCCCATGCGATGACGACGTCGGCGAATCGTGACATGTTGACCTCCCCTCATTGTTCCAAGGACAATCACAATCATACCTCACCCCAGCCGTGCTCCGGACCGCCATTGCCGGGGTCGCTGATGTAGACTGACATCATCGGGGAGAAGCGGAGTTCCTGTGCGGTACGTTCTCGTGGCAGCGGTCGGCGATCAGACGCGGAGGATCCCTCTCGCAGAGGGGGGAACGGTGGCGGGTTCCGCGCCATCCTGCGACGCGGTGCTCGACGATCCCTCCGTCTCCCGCCGTCACGCGAGGCTGCGGCCCGTGGACGGGGGCGTCCTCGTGGAGGACCTCGGCTCCCGGAACGGGACCCGGATCCGTGGACGGCGGATCACCTCGGAGGTCGTCCCGGTGGGCGTGTCGCTCCGTTTCGGGCGCGTCACCTGCGTGTTGGAGGAGGTCCCCGAGGACGACGTGGAGCTCGGCGTGGCGCTCGGTACCGGCGGGGGGGCGGACCGGCGGGGGGACGCTCCGGAGACCGCCGTCGCGGGAGTGGCCGAACAGCTCGTCCTCGAGGTGCTGCCACGGTTCGCCTCGGCCGACCGCGAGAATCCCGCCGCAAGCCGGGCCCTCGCGCGGGGTCTCGCGGCGGCCATCCACCGGAGCCTCCCGGTCACGGGCGTCACCGTCTCGGTCCCCGGAGGAGCCGACGACGGGGCGGTCCTGTTCTCCGCCGCGCGGGGAGAAACCGGGGACGGGACCGCCGTCGCCTTTCCGGTGGGGGGGCTCCGGCTCGAGGTCGTCTTCCCCGGCACCACCCCGCCCCCGGCCCTCGTCAGACTCCTGGACGCCCTCTGCCGCCTGGTGCCCGCCCCCGGGGACGCCTCCCCGCCGGCTCCGGTCGAGGCCGCTCCCCCACCCCTTCCCGAGCCTCCCACGGTGGACCCCGTCGTGCAGGCGATCTACCGGACCGCGGCGCGGGTCGCACGGGCCGATATCCCCGTCCTGATCCTCGGGGAGTCCGGGACGGGGAAAGAGGTCCTCGCCCGGTACATCCACGCGGCCTCCCCCGCAGCGGACGGCCCGTTCCACGCCCTCAACTGCGCGGCGCTCCCCGCCGACCTCCTGGAGGCCGAGCTGTTCGGGATCGAGCGGGGTGTCGCCACGGGCGTCGAGGCCCGGCCGGGGTGGTTCGAGCGGACCGAGGGGGGCACCCTGCTGCTCGACGAGATCGGCGACATGGCGCTGGCCACCCAGGCGAAGATCCTCCGCGTGCTCCAGTCGGGGGAGGTGTACCGGCTCGGCGCCAGGGTGTCCCGGAAGGTCCGGCTCCGCCTCCTCGCCGCGACCAACCAGGATCTCGAGCGGGCGATGGCCGAGGGACGGTTCCGCGCCGACCTCTACCACCGTCTGGCCGGATGGGAGGTCACGGTGCCGCCGCTTCGCGAGCGCCAGGAGGACATCCCCAACCTGGCGGCGTTCTTCCTCGAGCGGGTGGCGCTCCGCCGCGGGATCCGGATCCGGGGGATCACGCGGGCCGCCATCGACGCCCTGCAGGCGTATCCATGGCCCGGGAACGTCCGCGAGCTCGAGCGGGAGATGGAGCGGGCCGCGCTGTTCCTCGGAGACGGCGAGGCGCTCGACACCGCCCGGCTCGGTGAGCGGATCGTACGGGCGGCGGCAGGCGGGCGCTCCAAGGGCCGGCTCGCCGACACTCTCGAGCGCGTGGAACGGCGCGAAATCCTCGCCGCCCTGGCCGCCGAGCCAACCGCGCAGGCCGCCGCGAAACGACTCGGCATCTCCCGGGCCACCCTCTACCGCCGGATGAAGGCGCTGGGAATCGGGCCGGGAACGGGCGCCGGATCGTCTCAAACCTGAGACGAGCCCATCCCGCCCGGGAGACACTCTCCCGGCAGTGACGACCGTTTCGGCTTCCCCAACAGGCTAAAAACACGGCACTTGATTTCGAGATGGCCAAGCGGCTCCACCCTGGCATGGTTCGTGGAACACGTCCGGGCGAGCGGGCTCCAACCCGGGAATCCAAGGAGGTGGACCATGAGAGAGGACGGATTCTTCGACAGGCGGCTTGGGCGGGCGCTGGTGCGTCTCTTCCTCGCCATCCTTCTGGGCGCTGGCGTTGCCAGTCCTGCGTGGGCGCAGTGCGATCCAGACCCCGGGGACGACGAGCCGTCCACGGCCGTGGACCTCGTCAACTCGTGCGGGACGGATCACGCCTGCCTGAACAGCAGCGCCGACGTGGACAACTACTCCTTCGATCTCCAGCACCGTACGCAGATCGTCATCGAGACCCGGGGTGACACCGACACCATGATGAAGCTGTACCAGCTCAACGGTTCCAGCGTGTACATCATCGAGTCGGACAACGACTCCGGAGAAGGCAACAACGCGTGGATCACCGAGATCCTGGAAGCTGGCCGGTACTACATCGAGGTCATGGGCTATGACGGCGCAACGGGTCAGTACGACCTTGTGCGGAGCGGATGTTGCGGAGGAGACGACTACAACGACTGGTTCACCTGGGCAGACGATCTTCTCAGCGGCTGGACCGCCAACGCCCAGATCGACTGCGAGGGCGACCAGGACTTCTATAAGATCCACGCCGACGCAGGAACCGGCCGCTACGAGGTCACGCTCACGAGCAACGGCAACTGGGTGATGTGCCGGTACGATTCCTCCGGCACCCAGCTCGGCGCCTGCAGCAACGACTCGCCACAGGTGCTCGATCTGACCGACGGCTGGTACGGCTACGTGGAGGTCAAGGCGTTCGACGACGTCAGCACATTCTCTTACACCATCACGGTGGGGACGCCGTGCGGTGACGATCCCGGGAACGACACCCCCTCCGAGGCGACGGACCTCGGATCCGCCTGCACCACGAGGACCGCGGACATCGACTGTGACGATGACGTGGACTACTACCGGTTCACGGCACCGCGAACGGGGACCTTCACCTTCTCCGTCGCCTCGAACGATGCGATCTCGATCACCGTAACCGACTCGTACGGCAACTCCCTGGGACAGTCATCGACGTCGGTCCAGGCGAGCCTCGTCTCCGGCAACGTGGTGTACGTCGAGGTGGAAGCGGGGATCCCCGGACAGACGCCGTCGTACGACCTGACGATCTCCGGCTGTTCCTGCGGGTACGATCCCGGCAACGACACCCACGGCACGGCCACCGAGCTCAACGGCCGCTGCGGAACGACCCACGAGGGGATCGACTGCGAGAGCGACGTGGACTGGTTCCGGTTCACGGCTCCGGATGATGCGACCTACACGTTCGAGACCACCGGCTCCACCGACACGGTCATGGAGCTGTACGACGACCAGATCCAGATCATCACGTCGGACGACGACTCCGGCGATGGCAGCAACGCCCGGATCACCCACCAGCTCTCCATGGGTTCGACGTACTTCGTCAAGGTCCGGGGGTACTCGAGTTCGACCACGGGGCAGTACGACCTCGTCGTCAGCGGGTGCCCGTGCGGAGGCGACCCGGGTGACTCCGACCAGGCCCATGCGACGGATCTGGGCTCGAGCTGTGGCACGCACTCCGCCGCCATCGACTGCACCGGCGACGACGACTGGTACCGGTTCATCGTGCCGAACGACGGGACCTTCGTCTTCCGGACCCTGGGGACCGGTTCGTACCACACGCTCCTCTCGCTCTACGTCGGCGGGATCCGCGTCGAGATCGACACGGATTCGGTTTCCCACGCACTCTCATCGGGCGATACGGTGTACCTGCTGGTCCAATCCGACACGGGCGACACCTTCGACTACCAGCTCGAGATCTCCGGCTGCTCCTCGGGCGGATGCGGTGGCGATCCCGGTGACGACGACGCGGACCACGCCACGGACATCGGCTCCTCCTGCGGGTCGCGCGGCGGCTCCATCGACTGTGCG
>Ga0256835_1000940_pt1 | contig 18773 bp, 20 predicted proteins | sample PIR30metaG_FD_185972 | JGI IMG/M metagenome (GOLD analysis project Ga0256835, IMG submission 185972) | Hydrothermal vent microbial communities from East Pacific Rise, Pacific Ocean - PIR-30 | ecosystem: Environmental > Aquatic > Marine > Hydrothermal vents | place: Pacific Ocean: East Pacific...
TGCTCTTAATATCAGTTTGTCATTTAAAAACACATCCGCATAAGTATCCAACCCCTCAAAAACCAATTCAATATTTTCTTGTTCGAGTATTTTTTCATTCACATCAAAATATGTCCAATATTCCCAGTCTTTCTCACCAATCCAAGAATATTTACTTTCATTTTCCCTAAAATAGGGATCTCCAATAACTCTATTTTTAAAAAGATCAGTCTGAACGGTCCCGGGTAAATAAGCTTTATATTTTAAACTTTGTCCAACTTCTCCACATTTCCATATTTTTTCTGTTAGATTAATTTTATAGTAATCTTCACTGAAAAATTGACTAAAAGAATAAATGGGTAAAGCAAAAATTAACAAAACAATTAAAACAAAATATTTATATCTTTTCATAATTAAACTTAATAAAATATTAAAAAAGTAAAATAGAGATGTCAAGAATTTATCTTTCTATCTAAGGTAAAGTTTCAAAATCCTTTTAGCTTTATTAAGTTTGGTGTTATAATATTGCACAAATTTATTGAGGAGGGTCATTATGGCATACAATCTTAAAGGTAGAAATTTTTTAACACTTAAGGATTTTACTCAAAAGGAAATAAGGTTCCTTCTGGATCTTTCCATTAAGCTTAAAAAAGATAAATATGCTGGTATTCGCTCAAAAAATCTTGAAGGGAAAAATATTGCCTTAATTTTTGAAAAGCCTTCCACAAGAACAAGAGCTGCTTTTGTGGTCGCTGCCGTGGACGAAGGAGCTCATCCGGAATATCTTGGTAAAAATGACATTCAATTAGGGAAAAAAGAAACCGTAAAAGATACGGCAAGGGTTTTGGGAAGAATGTTTGATGGGATAGAATTCAGAGGATTCAAGCATGAAACAGTTGAGATTTTGGCTAAATATGCAGGGGTTCCTGTGTGGAACGGCCTTACTGATAAGTATCATCCCACTCAGGTTCTTGCTGACTTTATGACAATTCTTGAGGAAAGAGGTTATCTAAAAGGAATAAAATTTGCTTATGTAGGAGATGGTAGAAACAATATGGCAAACTCCCTTATGATTGGGGCCGCAAAGATGGGAATGGATTTTAGGATTGTTTCCCCCGAATCCCTTTTCCCTGAAAAAGAACTCGTAAAAGAGAGTGAAGAATTTGCCAGAGAGAGCGGTGCTAAAATAACTATAACCTCGGATGTAGAAGAAGGGGTAAAAGGAGCGGATGTTATTTACACAGATGTATGGGCATCGATGGGAGAAGAAGATAAAATCCCCGAAAGAATAGCTCTTTTAAAACCATATAAAGTAACTGAGAAATTAATTGAAATGACTGAAAACGATGATGTGATATTTTTACACTGCCTTCCGTCTTTTCACAATAATGAAACAGAATTGGCTAAAAAGTTTCCCGAGATTTGTGAAGTGGAAGAAGCTGTCTTTGAAGGGAAGCACTCAAGAGTATTCGATGAAGCAGAAAACAGGGTGCATACCATAAAAGCAATTATGGTCGCAACACTTGGAAAATAAAAGCTCAATAATATTAGAAACGAAAAACCTCTCTTTTTCCTATGAAAAAGAGAGGTTTTTTACTTTAAATAAGATAGACCTAAAATTCAAAAAATCAAAAGTTTACGGAGTTATAGGCCCAAATGGTTCTGGTAAAAGCACTTTGTTAAAATTAATTGGTTCCATATTAAGAGATTACAAAGGGCAGATTAAACTTTTTGGCGAAGATTTAAAAAGCATAAGACAAAAAGAGATAGCAAAAAAAATAGCATATTTACCCCAGGAAATACCCGAGTTTTCAAAAATCACAGTTTCATATTTTCTTCTCCTATCACGATATCCCTTCTTAAAAATAATAAAAGGCTTCTCTGAAAAAGATTATGAAATCATTAAAGAAACTACTGAAAAATTTAAAATTTATCATATATCCGAAAGAATTATAGCTTCGTTAAGCGGAGGAGAAAAGAGAAAAGTCTTATTGGCCTCTCTTCTGGTTATAAACCCAGAAATCTATATTCTGGATGAACCAGACTCTTTCCTTGATCCAGCAAATAAAAGAGAGGTTGAAAAAATAATCAAAGAATTAAAAAAGGAAGAAAAAACAATCATACTTACATCCCATTCACTTGATTTTATCACTGAAATTTCAGATGAGATTATTTCTTTAAAAGACGGAGAAATAGTTTACTCTGGAAGAAATTTATTTGAGGAAAATATAAAAATATTTTCACAAACATTTGATGTTAATTATAGAATCTTAAAAGAAGGAGAGAAAATTTTCTTCTATTATAAATAAAAAAAGGGGACCTTTCGGTCCCCTTTCTATTTTCTTCAGTTAATTTATTATTTATAGCTTATCCTGTACAAGCATATTTCTGAGCCTGGCTATATAATCTGTTATTTTTATATCTTTCGGGCAGGCATCCATACAATTTGCCGTATAGTGACATCTCCAGACTCCATTTCTATCATTTACAATTGCCAATCTTTCGTCAGCTCCTTCATCTCTCGAATCAGCACAGAATTTGTACGCTTTTAAAAGAGCGGCAGGCCCTAAATAATCTTTCCCTGCCCATGCAGAAGGACATGCTGAAACACAAGCTCCGCAAAGAATACAATCAGCAGCTTCATTTATGTAGTGAAACTCTTCCGGTGACTGAAGTCTCTCCTTCTCAGGAGGAGGCGTATGGGTAATATGATAGGGTTTTACTCTGTGAAGTTTGTCAAAGAAATTATCCATATCAACCACAAGATCTTTAATAATCTCATACCCCGGTAAAGGCTCAACCTTAATATGGTCTGATTTTATATCTCTAATTATTTGAGTTTTACATGCAAGATAAGTTTTCCCATTTATCTTCATTGCACAGGAGCCACAAATTGCACTTCTACAGGATCTTCTATATGTTAAAGTCCCATCAAGTTCCCATCTTATGTAGTTGAGAGCATCCAAAAGAGTCATTCCTTCATAAACCTCAACCTCATAAGTTTGAAAATAAGGTTTTTCATCCTTTTCCGGATTGTATCTGAATACTTCCAATGTCTTCTTCATTTTTAGCCTCCTTAATATTTCCTTTCAGTCGGTTGATACTTTGTAATCACAACCGGCTTATAATCAAACTTTATAGTTCCATCCTCTTTTCTCCAGGCAAGTGTATGTTTTAACCAATTAACATCATCTCTTTTGGGAAAGTCTGTTCTATAATGAGCTCCTCTGCTCTCCTTCCTGTTAATTGCTCCGGCAATTATGATTTGTGAAAAAGTCAGGAGATTGTGAACTTCCAATGCTTCTTGAAGATCAAGATTGAAAAGCATCCCTTTATCATCAATTTTTACATTCTTCATAAAATCTTCTTCAAGACTTTTCACTATTGAAGCAGCCTCTTTAAGATCCTTCTCATTTCTGAAAATCCAAACTTTTTCATACATGGTTTCTTGAAGCTCCTTTTTATAATGATAATGATGAGTTTTTCCATCATTTTCAAGAAGTTTTCTTACCTTATCTTCCGCTCTTTTTACTGCTTCTTCGTCTACAGGTAAAAACTCCGTTTTTCTTGCATATTCTGTCATATTGTTCCCTGCTATTCTTCCGAAAGTAGATGCTTCCTGAAGTGAATTTGTCCCCAATCTATTTGCACCGTGAATTGATACACAGGCAGCCTCTCCTGCTGCATAAAATCCGGGCATAACAGTATTTTGTGAATCTATTACCACTTCACCCCTCTTGTTTGTAGGGATTCCACCCATAGAATAGTGAGCAGTCGGTTGAATTGGGATAGGTTCCTTTATAGGATCAACACCAACAAAAGAAATTGCAAGATCCCTTATCTGAGGCAATCTCTCCATTATCTTTTCTGCTCCCAAGTGTGTCAAATCTATATATACATAATCTTTTCCGTCTATTCCTCTTCCTTCCAAAATTTCTGTCCATATTGATCGGGAAACAAGATCTCTCGGAGCAAGTTCCATTTTCTCAGGAGCATATTTTTTCATAAATCTTTCACCTTCACCATTCAAAAGATGTCCGCCTTCTCCCCTTGCACCTTCTGTAACCAATATCCCTTGTCTGTAATATCCGGTTGGGTGGAATTGAACAAATTCAAGATCTTCAACTGGTAAACCTGCCTCAAGAACAGTTGCAAGCCCATCACCTGTGTTTGAAAGGGCATTTGAAGTAACTTTATAAGCTCTTCCATAACCTCCGGTTGCAAAAAGGACTGCTTTTGTTTGGAAGATATGAAGGCCTCCGTTTCTAAGATCCCAGGCAACGACTCCGGAAGCCTGGCCATCAGTTATCATTAGACTCAAAACCAAAAATTCATTGTAAAAACTTACTTCATGCTTCACACACTGTTCATAAAGAGTATGTAAGAGAACATGTCCTGTCTTATCCGCTGAATAACATGCTCTCCTATAAGTATGACCTCCAAAAGCTCTCTGGGCAATTTTCCCATTTGGAAGTCTTGAAAAGGGAACTCCCATATGTTCATATTCATAAATTGTTTTAATAGCTTCTTCAACAAAAAGCTCTATTGCATCCTGATCTCCCAAAAAATCACTACCTTTTACAGTATCCCACATATGGGCTTCGAGACTATCTTCAGGATCAACATTTCCAATAGCTGCCGAAATACCTCCCTGAGCACCACCCGAATGGGATCTTGTAGGATAAACTTTGGTAATCACAGCTGTTTTCAAGTTTGAAGAAGCTGCTGCCAAAGCAGCTCTCTCTCCTGCAAGCCCGGCACCTACTATAATAACATCGTATTTATGATAAGTTTTTTCTAATTCCATAATTTCCTCCTATCCTCTAAAATTAACTATTGTTATAGTTCCAAGCGTAACTAATGCAAAGCCACCAAAAGAAAGCACAAAATAGATAAAAGCTCTCCAAAAAGCATTGTGAATATAGTCTTCAAGAAGATTCCATAGCCCATAGAGTCCATGGTAAAGCCCTGTATAAAGAAAAAGGATATCCAAAACTTTCCAGCCCGGAGATACAAGCCTTGCTGCAACTTTGTCATAGGTCAGAACTCCATCCCCAATAAAATGCATTACTGCAAAATGCACTAAAAGAACAACAGCTAAGTAAATCGCCGTTAGTCTGTGAAAGAACCATGCAATTGCTCCGGAATTTCCGCTTCTTCTAAATGTTTTTTTCATTATTTACCTCCCAAGATGTGTAAATGATGTAAGAAAGGGATAGCTCCCAGGATTGTTAATATAAGAACCAAAAAGAAAGCCACCCAAAAGAGCTTTTTATGATATCTTGCTCCTCCGGCAAAATCAATTAAAAGAAGTCTGATTCCATTCAAAACATGATAAAGAATAACACCCCAAAGTCCGATTTCTAAAACTTTAAATAAAGGGGTGTTTAAAAAAGCCATCACTTTGTTAAAACTTTCAGCTCCTGCATTAAGATGGCTTATAACCCAGATATGAAGCCCTAAATAAAACATTAATGCTAAACCCGATAAGCGATGTAAAATCCAGGCTACATGACCCACAGAAAGCTTGTAGGAAAAGTCATAGCCGCTTTTATATCTCATATTTACCTCCTGAAAAAGATACCTTATTTTACTACTATGAAAAAATTTTGCAATAGAGAAATAAAAAATTAACCACGGTTAATTTTTCTGTTTTCCAGATTAACAAATCTCATTTCAAGAAGTTTTCCTACCTCTCTTATTTGATGAAAACCTTATTTTCTGATAAAATTTGCCATTCCAATAAGCTGACATTTTAAGATGAAAGAAAATAAGAGAATACTCTTTAAGGGATTTTTTTTTATACTCACTTTAATTTCCACATTCATCCTATTACCCTATAAATTCCATTCAAATTATACTCTTGAAGATATAATAAAAGTAGTTGAAAGATATAGCAACTATAAATTTAAGACAAAACCCATAGTAAAATTTTTAAATGAAAAAGAGTTTGAAAATAAAATTGAAAAAATCTTGAAAAGAGATTATCCCACCGAAAAAATATTAAAAGAGAGTCTCTTTCTCCATGCTTTTAAACTGGTCAATAAAGATATAAATTTAATAGAATTAAAAAGAAAGATTTACTTTAAAAATGTGGCAGGTTTTTATGATGAAGGTGGAAAAACCAATGAAATTTATATAAAAGGGGAAAAGAAAAAGAGATTTGGTAAGATGGAAGCAATGCTTCTCTTTCACGAACTATGGCACCTTATCCAAAAAAACAGAGTAAACTTTGAAAAACTTTTACCAGACACTATAGAATATGATGATAGAAGACTTGCAATTCTTTCAATGCTTGAAGGAGATGCAATAAGATTTATGGAAGAAGCAAGTGATATAAAGCTTGCAATAGACAATCCGGATATGAGCATAGAAGATGCCCTTTCTTTAAGCGGAGATAAATTTTTGTTAAATGCGCCCCGCATAATAAGAGAGGAATTAATCTTCCCCTACATCTATGGAACAAGATTTATTAAATATTTTGAAGAAACAGGGGGAAAAACACAGATATACCAAACACCACCCCAAAGCTCTTATGAAATAATCTTTCCTTCTTCCTATCCATACAAGAGGAAACTTCTTTTACCCCAAAAAGCTGGACTTTTTTCCGGTAAAGTTGGAGTTTTTTTTATTAACATAATAATCAACAAAAAAAGAACAAACTACTCCTATCTTAAAGGATGGGAGGATGATAATTTCACTATCTTCTATAATAAAAAAACAAGAAAATATTCTCTATTATGGAAAATAGAGTTTAAGAAAGAGGGTAGATGGAAATTACTTAAGTACTTAAAAAAAAGGTTCCCCGAAGCAAAAATCTCTTTAATTGAAAATAAAATAATAAAATTTCAAAAGGAGGGTCATTATGGATGTAATTACTGCCACTCAGATTAAAAAGGGTGCAATTATAAGATATGATGGTAAACTCTACCGTGTTATGGATGTTCACCATCACACACAGGGAAGACAGGCAGGTTATATTTTAACAAAATTAAGGAACCTAAATGATGGAACTCAGAAAGAGGTAAAATTCAGCTCATCTGACAGAATTGAAAGGGAGTTTGTTGACAAAGTGGAACTCGAATACCTTTATGATGATGGCCATTTTTATGTTTTTATGAATACCTCCAATTATGAACAATACCATATTGAAGAAGCTTTTATAGAAGACATGAAGTATTATCTTGTTCCCAATGCAGTTTTTTACGGGCTTATGATTTCAGACAAAATTGTAGGGCTTGAGCCTCCAAAATCCCTGGAGCTTAAAGTAGTTGAAACAGAACCAAACTTAAAAGGGGCAACAGCACAGACTTCAAATAAGCCTGCTATACTTGAAACTGGCTTAAAAATTTCCGTTCCTTTCTTCATAGAAGTTGGAGATATTGTAAGAATTGATCCCTCAACAAACAAATATCTGGAAAGGGTTAAAAAATAGCTTTCTTGAAATATAGAGTAAAATTTAGTAATATTATGAACAAAATTTGAGGAGGATTCAGATGAAAGAGTACAAAAGCAATCAAATAAGGAATATTGCTGTTATTGGTCACGGAAATTCCGGTAAAACAAGTCTTGTTTCCGCATTTTTATTTAACGCCGGAGCTGTTAATAGGCTGACAAAGGTGGAGCAGGGGAATACAATAACTGACTTTGATCAGGAAGAGATTGATAGAAAAATCTCAATATATACAGGACCGGCTTATATTGAGTGGAAAGGAACAAAAGTAAATATATTAGATACTCCCGGTTATGGTAATTTTCTATGGGATTCCAAAGCTGCTTTGAGAGTTGTTGAAGGTGCCCTTGTAATGGTTGATGCCACTGCCGGAGTTGAAGTCCAAACAGAGAAAGTCTGGAGATTTGCAGATGAATATGGAGTTTCCAGAATTTTAGTTGTTAATAAAATAGATAGGGAAAGAGCAAGCTTTGCCAATGCAGTAGAGAGTATTCACGAAGTGTTCGGAAGGGGAGCTGTTCCCATTCAGCTGCCTATCGGAGAGGAAGCAAATTTCAAAGGGGTAATAGATCTTCTTAAAATGAAAGCTTATGTTTATAAAAATGATGAAAGCGGACAATTTGAGGAAACAGATATACCTGCAGAATTAAAAGATCAGGCTGAAGAAAAAAGGACTGAAATGGTTGAAATGGTAGCAGAGCAGGATGAAGCAATAATGGAAAAATACCTTGAAGAGGGTGATCTCAGCGAAGAGGATCTTATCAAAGGACTCAAAGAGGGAGTTAAAAACAAAGAGCTTTTTCCTATAATGATTACCTGTGCAACTGCAAATATAGGAACCCATCAAATCTTAGATACAGTAGTATCATTAATCCCCAATCCTACTGAGATAGGGGAAATAAAAGCCACTTTAAATGGCGAAGAGGTAAGTGTGAAACCTTCGGAAAGCGAACCTTTTTCAGCTTTGGTATTTAAAACAATATCAGATCCCTATGCAGGAAGGATAAACCTTATGAGAGTTTATTCAGGGACACTGACACCAGATACAACCGTAAGAAACACTACAAAAGGAGTGGATGAAAAAATAGCAAACCTTGTTTATCTTCAGGGAAAACAGCAAAATCCGGTTGATAAAGTTTATGCAGGAGACATAGTGGCAACTCTTAAGTTAAAAGAGACTCTCACATCGGACACCCTTGCTGATCCTTCCAGACCGGTAATGTTCGAACCCATTAAATTCCCAGAAGCATCCATTTCCTTTGCTCTCGAGCCAAAAACAAGACAGGATGAGGATAAGCTTTCAAATGCACTTGCAAGAATAGCAGAAGAAGATCCAACAGTTAAATTCAGAAGGGATGTTCAAACAAAAGAATTGGTTATTTCAGGAAATGGACAGCTTCACATTGAAATCATAGTATCAAGATTAAAGAGAAAATTTAATGTTGATGTTGTTTTAAAGCCACCCAAGATTCCCTATCTTGAAACAATTAAAGGTAAAGCTGATGTTGAATCAAAATATAAAAAACAAACAGGCGGAAGAGGACAGTACGGTCATGTCAAAATAAAACTTGAGCCTCTTCCGAGAGGAAAGGATTTTGAGTTTAAAGATGAAATTTTCGGAGGAGCGATTCCAAAGAACTATATCCCTTCCGTTGAAAAAGGTATTCAGGAAGCAAGACAAAAAGGTGTTGTGGCAGGCTATCCAACGGTTGATTTCAGAGTAATACTTTACGATGGTTCATATCATGAGGTGGACTCCTCAGATATGGCATTTAAAATAGCTGCCTCCATGGCATTTAAAAAAGGAGTTAAAGAGGCTAAACCCACACTGCTTGAGCCTATAATGAATGTTGAAATTTCAGCTCCCGAAGAGTATTTAGGGGATATTATGGGTAACCTTAATGGAAGAAGGGGTAAACCTCTCGGAACAGAGCAGAGAGGAAAGATGAGCATAATAAAGGCTCAGGTTCCTTTAGCTGAGATGTTAGATTTTGAGCCTGCATTGACTTCAATTACAGGGGGAAGAGGTTCCTATACAATGGAATTTTCCCACTATGAAGAGGTCCCTGCTCAAATTCAGCAAAAAATCATTGAGCAAGCGAAAAAAGAGGGAAGAATTAAGGACGAGGAGGAATCCTGATTCTTTTAATATAAAACTTTAATGCCTTGACAGAAAACATTTAATATATTAAGTTTAAAACAAGGAGAGGATATGTTAGTTGAAAAGACAGATTTAAAGGGTGTTAATTTTTTAAAAAGAGGAAAGGTTAGGGATATTTATGATCTTGGAGATTCTCTTCTTCTGATTTCCACAGACAGAATTTCAGCCTTTGATTTTGTTTTACCATCTCTTATCCCGTGTAAAGGAAAGGTATTAAATTCAATTTCTGTTTTCTGGTTTGAAAAATTCAAGGATGACATTGAGAATCACTTGATTTACTCCAAATTTGAAGACTTTCCCGAAGAATTAAAAAAGTATGAGGATGTATTAAAAGATAGAGCTGTTATTGTTAGAAAATTGAATCCCATTCCTTTTGAAATAATAGTAAGAGGTTATATTTCAGGCTCTGGGTGGAAATCTTACAAAGAAAGTGGTCAGATTTCAGGAATAAAATTGCCGGAAGGATTAAAAGAGAGTGAAAAATTTCCGGAGCCAATATTCACCCCCACGACAAAAGCGGAAGAGGGACATGATCTTCCTGTTACAAAAGAAGAAATGGCAAACAAGTTGGGAAAAGAATTAACCGATTTATTAGAAGAGAAGGCGATTGAAATATATAAAAAAGCAGCTGAGTATGCTCTTGAAAAGGGAATAATTATCGCTGATACAAAATTTGAGTTTGCTGAAGAAGATGGAAAACTTATTTTAATAGATGAAGTTTTAACTCCCGATTCATCAAGATTCTGGCCACTAAAAGAGTATGAACCCGGCAGATCACAAAACAGCTTTGACAAACAGTTCGTCAGGAACTATTTACTATCCTCTGATTGGGATAGAAAAACAACCCCTCCCCCACTGCCGGATGAAATCGTTGAAAAAACATCCTCTCTTTACAGAGAGATTTACACTTTATTGACAGGTAAAACAATAGATTGCTAAAATGACAGCATTGGATTACATTCTTATCGGAGTAATCTCCCTATTTGCCCTTATCGGTCTGATTAACGGATTTATTTCAAGTGTAATCTCAATCCTGACACTTGTCGGAGGAGTTGTATTAGCTTTTAAGTATGGAGCTTGGGTTGCTACTATTCTGCCATTTTCAAACACAATTGACCAAATTGTGGCTTTCATCGGAATCATTATTATTTCAGTAATAGCAGGAAAATTATCTTCCTACATTTTAAAAAAAATTATGTTTGGAAGCTTAAAATTGCTGGACAGGATTATGGGAGCTCTTTTGGGATTAATTGAAGGTTTTGCTGTCTCTTTTTTTATAATTTACATTCTTGTAGTTTTTGCATCCGGCAAAATTACGCTAAAAAAGGACGGATTTTCTTATTTTGTTTATGAAAATGGTAGAAAGATAGTGAATATTGTAAAAAGAGAAAAAATTAAAAAATACGATGGAAAACAACTTGAAAGGAAAGCTTAAGGAAATTGCCAATTTTGTAATCCAGAATCATCTTTCCTTAAAGGATATTATGGATGAGATGGAAAAAACAGTTATAGAGACAGCATTAAAAAAGACAAAATACAATAAAGTTAAAGCTTCAAAACTTTTAAATGTCCATAGGAACACATTAAGGTTAAAAATAAAAAAATTGGGTATAAATGATGAGGAAATAATAGAAATAAAGTAAATTTCCTCATTTTTATATTGACTATTTTTTTAAAAAAGATATAATATAGGTTCTCAAAAAAATTGGAGGTTTGCCGTGCTAAAGTGCAACCAAAAATCGTTGTTTTTTATTGATGATTTGTAGAAAATTACTTAAAGGAGGTGTGCCATGCGGGAAGCATTGGGGAATCACATTTTAATCGAATTTTATGATTGTGATTCTGAGAGTTTAAGATCTGTTGAGTACATCGAAAGGGTTTTATTAAGGGCTGCCGATGAATCGGGGGCTAAGGTAGTCACATCAAATTTTCATCAATTCCAACCATACGGGGTTTCAGGAGTAGTGGTAATTGAGGAATCTCACTATACCATTCACACCTGGCCTGAGCACAACTATGCTGCAGTGGATCTTTTTTACTGTGATCCTTCAGTTGATGTTGATAAGGCTATTGAAGTAATAACTGAAGCATTAAACTCAAAACATTTTTCCACCATGGAAATCAAAAGAGGGACCTTTGTAAACCAAAGAGCCCTTTCCAATGCTGAAAAAGAGGTGGAAAAGGAGGCTGTTTAATCGTGAGCGACGAAAGCGACAATAGTGGCATTTGGTATAGAGAGGATTTCGGAGATAGTATAAGCTATCTTAACAAAGTACAGAAGGTCTATTTTAGTGGAAACTCAAAGTTTCAGAAAATAGACATTGTACAGCTTGGCTTTTTAGGAAAGACTCTATACCTTGATTCAAAAATACAGTCTGCTCAACTTGATGAATACATTTACCATGAATCATTGGTACATCCCGCACTTTTAGTTCACCCGCAACCAAAAAAAGTTTTAATAATAGGCGGAGGAGAGGGAGCAACTTTAAGAGAGGTTTTAAAACATAAAAATGTGGAAAAAGCGGTGATGGTTGATATTGACGGAGAATTGGTTGAATTTTGCAAAAAATATATGCCTGAATGGTCAGATGGAGCTTATGATGACCCGAGAGCAGAGTTAATAATAGGTGATGCAAAGGCTTACATAGAAAAAGAGGAAGAAAAATTTGATGTTATAATCTCAGATCTTACAGAACCCCTTGAAGAGGGACCATCCGTATATTTATTTACAAAAGAATTTTATAATAAAATTTACAATAGGCTTAATAATAAAGGTGTTTTCATAGCACAATCGGGCTCTGCTTTTATGGGTATAGCCCAATTTATGGCAACCAATTACAAAACACTTCAAACAGTTTTTGACGAAGTAATCCCATACCAGATCTTTATTTTTTCATTTTCAATGATGTGGGGGTTTAATCTTGCTCTGAAAAACCTTAATTTTAATGATGAGATAAAACAATTAAAAGATAGAATTTCAAAAAGAGATTTAAAATTAAAGCATCTTGATTCAGAGTCAATACAATCAATGACAATTCTTTCAAAGGAGTTAAGAGAGGAGTTGGAAAAAGGTATAATTTCCACAGACTCTTCGCCCTTTTTCTGGACACTTTAAGATGAAAGAGGATAGCTGGTTCAAAGAATTTCATGATAAAAGTTTTTATATTGCATTCAGAAGGAATAAACTTCTCAAAAAGATAAAATCAGAATATCAGGAAATAGAAGTTTTTGAAAATGAGTTCTGGGGAAAAGTACTTATTATAGACGGTCTTGTAATGCTAACAGAAAAAGATGAGTTATTTTACCATGAAGCAATTGCACATCCCCCTCTTTTTGTTCACTGTTGTCCTGAAAAAGTTTTAATAATAGGAGGAGGAGATGGGGGAACACTGAGAGAGGTATTAAAACATAATGTAAAGAGAGTTGACCTTGTGGAGATTGACAGAGAAGTTATTAATGTGGCAAAGGAGTTTTTCCCCTCTTTGGCAACTTCCTTTTCTGACAAAAGAGCAAATATAATCACAGAGGATGGAATTAAATATTTAAAAGACACAGAAAATATTTATGATGTGATAATTGTGGATTCATCAGAGCCATTCGGGCCTTCTTCTGTGCTTTTTACAGATGAATTTTACTCCCTGATGAGAGATAAAACATCAGAAGATGGTGTTATCTCTTCCCAACTGGGAAGTTTTATTTTTCATAAAAATTTCATAAAAAAGTTCTTTGTAAATGTAAAAAATCTGTTTAATTCATCTTCCCTTTACAAGGGAATTACACCTACCTACCCGGGTGGTATCTGGGTTTACGGAATCTTTTCAAAAAGAAATTCAGTTAAAAATGTAAAATGGAATAATAAACTTCCTTTATCCTATTACAATGAGCTGATATATAAAGGTTCTCTTTTTGAGGATATATGAAAAAAGTACTTATAACAGCACCAACATCACCATTGGGAAAACTTTTTGTTAAATATTTCGGAGGAAAAGGAGATTTTCTTTTTCTCCATTACAGAGGAACCCATCACAGTAAAGTTGATTCCCTGCTTTCAAAATACAGAGGGGAAGGTTTTCACTTTGAATTTACAATGGATAATATAAGTGATTGGATTGAAGAGATAGAGCTTATTCAACCTGATATTTTAATTAATAATTTTGGCCCCTTTATTTACAAGGATTGGAGAGAGCAAACTCCGTGGGAATGGAGAAGAATATTGGAGTTTAACCTCATTCTTACCTTTTTCTCAACCCAAAGAGCTTTAAAACTCATGGAAGAGCAGGGATACGGAAGAATAATAAATTTAGGATTTCACAATCTTGAAAAGGAAAATCTGTATTTTCCCAATGTACTGCCCTATGCAATCTCAAAGTTTGGCATTAAGATTCTTACTGAGACAATAGCAAAAGAAATTAAAACAAAGGATGTAACAATAAACCTCATTGCTCCTGAATTTGTGGAAGGTATAAAACCCCAAAAAGAAAGCAAATCTCTTTCGGAAAAAACCCTTTTTCCTGTGCTTGATGAAATAATCGAAAATTCAGAAAATAATGGGAAATTATTTTTTTTAAAGGAAGCAGGGAGAAAATCCGTATAACTTAATATTAATATAAGGAGGATAAAATGAATCCAAAATATATATTTGGTCCCGTTCCATCGAGGAGATTGGGAAACTCTCTGGGAATAAACCCAATTCCTCTCAAAACATGCAATTATTCATGTGTTTACTGCCAGCTTGGAAAAACATCGGATTTGAAAAATGAGATAAAGGAGTATTTTCCTCTTGAAGAGATTAAAGCTGAGCTTCTGGAATTTTTCCAGAATGTGAGAAATTTACCGGATTACATTACTATTGTGGGAGAAGGTGAGCCTCTTCTTTACTCAAAATTGGGAGAACTCATAAACTTTATAAAATCCAATTTTCTTCCCCCTGTCGCACTTATTACGAATGGCTCGCTTTTGTATGTTGATTCAGTAAGAAAGAGTGTAAAAGAGGTGGATGTTATATTACCAACTGTTGATACTGTTATCTCCGAAACATTCAAAAAAATAAACAGACCTCACAAGGAAATCAAACTTGAAAATGTTCTTGAAGGATTAATTAAAACAAGAGAAGAAATTGAAGGTGATTTTTGGGCTGAGATTATGTTAGTTAAGGGCCTAAATGATTCGGAGGAAGAAATCAAAGCTCTTTCCGAGTATTTTAAAAAGCTTGAACCACACAGAATTTTCATAAACATACCCGTAAGACCTCCTGCCGATAGCTGGGTCAAAGCTCCCGATCTTTCAGCCTTTCATCTTGTTGAAAAATATATTCCCGAGGCAGAGTTTATCAATTTTTCAGAATCCGGTATGATTGACCCCTCTGCTTATGATTCACTAAAAGAACTAATAGTCTCTGTTTCGAGGAGACATCCGATCAGTCTTGAGCTACTTAAAAAATCCGTGAATGAATCGGATGAAAAAATCGAAAAGGAGATTAAAGAACTTGAAAAAGAGGAAAAAATAAAACTGATAAAACACGGTACCAAGATATTTATAAGAGGAATTTCCGAAAGAACAAGACTTCTTAATAGATAATCAGGGCATCTTGCCCCTTAAAAGATCAAAAAGATACTCGGTTGGTATGCCCATAAAGGTTTTTCTCCAAACCCTATCACAATTATTGCATGTTTCAAGATCTGCTATATCCTTGTTAACATGCTTTTTTCTGAGATTAACCAATCTTTCTCCATTCCATATCTCTCTAAGGCTCATATCCTTTATATTTTCAAGAGGGTAATACTCAAAGAAATCCTGAGAACAGGGCATTGCTCTTCCGTTCCAGAGTACAATTATCCCATGCCATAAAAAGGTGCAGGGGGTAAATTTAATTTTTTTACCTTTCAATTTCATATATCCCGCCCAATTATGAATCTTTTTTATAACAAGCTCAACATCAAAGCCTTCAAAATTCTTTAAAAACACCTTTCTCTTTTCAAGATCGGAAATTTCAGAATTGGGAAAATCGATAAGCTCTATTGCAACAATGGGATATCTTGCTTTCATCTCTTTTTTTAAAATCAAAAGATTCCTTATATTATCCACCACCTCATCAAACTTTGCGCCCACCCTTATTTTTTCATATGTTTTAGGGGTATAGCCATCAAATGAAAAAGATACTCTGTAAAGCCCTGATTTTATTATCTCTTTTGAAACTTCCTTTGTAAGAACTGTCCCATTCGTATGAAGTTTTGTTCGCCATTTATATTGGGTTACATAGTTTAAAAATTTAACAAACTCCGGATGTAAAAGGCTTTCTCCTCTATGTAAAAGACTAACATCAAACATATATTCCTGCGCTTCATCAACCAATTTTTTAAAAACTTCAAAATCCATATACCCCTTTTTATCAGGACCAAGATCCTTATTGGGACACATTACGCATCTTAAATTACAATGAGATGTTAGCTCAATCCATAGTCTTACCGGTAGATTTTTCAAAACTGTTTTTCTTCTGATGTATTCAAAATAAAGACCTAAAAGTCTTCTGTAATATTTAATGTTTCCTTCCATGGAAGGATTTTATCATAATTTAATACTTTAATAAATTAATCTCTTCTTTTTGGTAAATTCAAGTATTTTTTTTATATTCGCACAAATTTCCGGGCGGGGTATATTATTCTATCCCCGAATCTTTCCTTTATTCTAAAAACAGCTGAAGAAAAAGCCTCTTTTTTATTAATTTCCGGTCTGAACATATAATAAATAGGTGCCTTCTTTAAATTTCCCACAAAGACAGTCAGAGCTCTCAATTTACCTTTTACCGGTTTATAATTGTTTAAAAAAAGAGTCTTCGCCTGTGTGTATATGTCAGAATAATTTGAAATCGGAGGAATCATTTTTGTTTTAAACTCCTCCTCATAAAAATTAAAGTACCTGAGTTTTACCCCAACTAACGAAGTCTTCACTTGATTTTTTATCAGAGTTCTGGAAATTTCCTCCGAAAATTCGGATATGTGGACCAAAATTTCATCTTTCTCAGAAAGGTCCCTGTTAAAAGTTCTTCCCCTTGAAACCGATTGAAAAGGAAGAGAGCTAAGCATTTCCCTCTCAAAAGGAATAACAAAAGAACCAAACCCTGTTTTTATCTTTTCCCATAATAAAAAATCTCTTTTTTTAATATCCCTTCCCCTCTCAAACCCGACAAGGGAAAACTTCACCGAAAGAGCTTTTCCTATTCCCGGAATCTCCGAAACCAAGATCCCTGTTAAAAAATCATCTTCATTTAATACTCTACATACCCCGCCAGGTTTTGCAAGTTTTGTTGCAATCTTTGCAGATACCTTTTTATCCCCTATTCCAATGCTTGCAGAAATCTTAATTTTGTTTTTAATTTCTCTTTTTATCTTAACAGCCAGACCAATCTCAGAATTTTCAATATATCTTAATCTGGAAACATCTATAAAAGCCTCATCTATGGAATAATGCTCAACATCGGGTGAAAATTGCTCTAAAATTTTAAAAAATCTCCTGGAATAATCCTCATAAATTTTATAGTTAGCAGAAATAAAAGTGCAATCAGGACAGAGGGAAAAAGCCTTTTTGTAAGGCATACCGGCTTTTATTCCATTCTTTCTTGCTCTGTAATTAGCAGAAGTTACAACACCTCTCTCACCAGCTCCCATAACCACAAGTTTCTGGTTTCTAAGCTCAGGATTTTCAGCCTCCTCCACAGAGGCAAAGAAGGCATCAAGGTCAATGTGTAATACCCTACTCATACTTTCTTAAAACCCCCACTACCTTTCCTATGATTCTAAGCTCTTTCACTTTTATAGGCTGATACTCCTCATTTTCAGGAACAAGAAGAAAACCATCCTTTAAAATTTTAAGCTTTTTTAAGGTAATGGAATTATCTTCAAGTAAAGCTATTACGGTATCTCCCGACAAAGCGTTTTCTGTTTTCTTCAGTATTACTATATCTCCATCATTTATATATGCATCTTTCATACTTAAACCCTTTACCTTAAAAGCAATAATCTCTTTATTTGATGGCTCAGCGAACCATGATGGAAGCTCTATCTCCTCCCCGAGCTCAGAAAAAATCTCTGCCGGAGAGCCTGCAGGTACAAAACCCATAAGAGGGATTTTTATAAAATTTTCATTCATCTCCACAATAGAGTATTTTCCATTTTTTTCAAAAACATACCCTTCACTTTCAAGTTTCTTTATGTATTTCCAGACTGAATTTGTGGATCTTAATCCTGTAAACTTGGCAATCTCCCTGAAGGAGGGAAAATAGCCGTTCCTGTTAACAAAATCCTTCAACCTATCATAAAACTCTTTCTGCTTTTTTGTAAGCATCTGTTCACCTTTTGTTCTATAATATAGATAAATTAAAGACAGATGTCAAGAGATAAAAATCTTATTAAATAAAAATAAATAATAGTGGCGATTCGCCTGAAGGGGCGAATCGCCAAATTATATTTTACTATTTAAGCTGCTGTTTTAATGGCTTTTTGCTTTTTTCTATGAAAGTAAAATATAAAGAAACCCACCACAACAGCTATAACCACCATCAATGCAATTAAACTGTGCGCTATCATTGAGACTACTATTATAGTTATGCTCAGGATTAACGCCACAATAAATGTAATTATACTTACAAATGTTCTTGTTATATTTCCCAAGAAAGGAAGAATATCAAGGAGAGCAAAGATGGGTCCGAATAGTGCACTAAAGCCTCCCCAAATAAGAAGAAAACCTATGATTCTTAAAAACCAACTCATCATAGTGTGCTCTGTTTTCATTGTTGATACAGCCTCATCTCTTGTCCCCTTAAAGAGTCTGTATATCTTTTTTTTGCCTTTATAAAGATAAGGAACTATGCTTGAGCCTTCCACCTTTCCGAAGACAGTCGCAGGGGAGAATGTGTTTGGTAAAGCAGAGTATGAAATCCTTATATCTCCAACTTTGGGTTTACTTAAAGTTCCCTCTCCGTTAAAAATATAACCGCTATCAACATATCCTTCCACTCCATCAACAAGCATATCCTCGGTTACGGAAATAGGATTTGCCGCCGGGAGGCTGAGTGACTTTATATCTATTGAATATGCGCCTACCTTCGCAGAATCCGCATAAAAAGTAGCTGGCTCAATAGTTAGCTGAGGATTTTCATGTCCCTGAGGATGCTTAAAAGATGAT
>Ga0256835_1000941_pt1 | contig 18773 bp, 17 predicted proteins | sample PIR30metaG_FD_185972 | JGI IMG/M metagenome (GOLD analysis project Ga0256835, IMG submission 185972) | Hydrothermal vent microbial communities from East Pacific Rise, Pacific Ocean - PIR-30 | ecosystem: Environmental > Aquatic > Marine > Hydrothermal vents | place: Pacific Ocean: East Pacific...
CCGTCTGCCCTCTAGCCGGGGGCTGCTGGCCGAGGCTTACCAGAACCACTCCCGGCAGACCTTCGAGGAGTTCCGCGCCGTGTTCGAGGCCCCGGGGCCGGAGGCCATGATCAACCGCATCCTCAATTTTGACACCCAGACCCACCTGCAGGCCCTGCTGCACGTGGAGGACCGTACCTCCATGGCCTGGGGCATAGAGTCGCGGGTGCCCCTGTTGGACTACCGCCTGGTGGAGCTGATGGTCTCGGTGCCGCCGGGCATCAAGTTCAAGAACGGCCGTCTCAAACACCTTTTCCGGCGGGCGGTGCGCAACCTGGTACCCGAGCCGATTATCCGGCGGCGCGACAAGATGGGATTCCCGGTGCCGCTTAGCAAGTGGCTCAAGGGTCCCCTGCGCGAGTTCGTCGGTGACATCCTGCTTTCCCAGCGCTGCCGGCAGCGAGGGCTATTCAACCCCAAGGCCCTGGAAGAGACCCTGGACAACGAGCCCGAGTTCAGCCGGGCGGTGTGGGGGGTGCTCTGCCTGGAGCTGTGGCATCGCCAGTTTATCGACGGTGGCGGGTCCTTCACCACCGTGGTGTGAGTTAGCGCCGTATGCATATCCTTTTCCTCAGCCACTATTTCCCGCCCGAGGTCAACGCCACCGCCGGGCGCACCTATGACCACGCCGTGCGTTGGGCCAGGCAGCCGGACGTCAAGGTAACCGTGATCACCAACCATCCCAGCCACCCGCGCGGCAAGATTTTTCCCGGCCACCGCAACCGCGCCTTGACCCGCGAGAATGTCGACGGCATCGAAGTGTTTCGGGTCAAGGGCTTGTTTGCCGCCAATGCCGGACGTCTGCGGCGCATGCTCTCGTTTTTATTTTTTGTCTTGGCCATCTGGCCGGCCGTGCTGCGCGCGGGCCGTCCCGACCTGGTGGTGGCCACCAGCCCGCAACTGCTCTGCGCCTTGGCCGGGTTGCTTACCGCGTGGTGCAAGCGCCGGCCCTTTGTCATGGAGGTCTGCGACATCTGGCCCGAGTCCATAGTGAGCGTAGGCGTCATGCAAGAGGGCGTTTTCATCCGTCTGCTGGAAAAGCTGGAAACCTTCCTCTATGACCATGCGGCCCTGATCGTCACCGCCACCCAGGGGATCAAGGACGTATTGGTTCAAAGAGGAATCGAGGCGCGCAAGATAGTCGCCATCACCAATGGAGTGGACCTCGAGCGCTTCAGGCCCGAGCCCATCCCGGCGGAAATAGAGCAACGCGTCAGAGCCGGCGACAAGTTCCTAGCCTCCTACATCGGCACGGTGGGCCTGGCCCACGGCTTGGAGGTGCTGATCGATGTCGCCCGTTTGCTGCGGGATCAGACCCACATCCAGATCCTGGTGGTCGGTGACGGCGCGGCCTGGCAAGCCCTGGCCGACGGGGCTGCGTCCCTGGACAACCTTCATGTGCTGCCGGCGGTAAGCAAAGAAGAGGTCAAATACTACTACGCAGCCAGTGACGTGTGCCTGGTCCTGGTAAAAAAAGACCCCTTGTTCCAGGCGTCCTTGCCATCCAAGGTTTTTGAGCTCATGGCCATGAGCCGCCCCATCATCCACAGCGTGCCCGGAGGCGAGTTCGAGCGTCTCATCGCCGAGGCGGGCTGCGGGGACATGGTGGAGCCCGAGGACGCCCAGGGACTTGCGGATTCAATAATGCGCCTGGCCGGGGAACCCGGGCGGAGGGCGGCCATGGGACGGGCCGGGCGCGCCTACGTGACGGCCCACTACACCCGAGACCATCTGGCCGCCCGGTATCTCGCCGCGCTACGCAAGGTTGTGCGGCCATGAAGGTGGTATCGGTGGTGGGCGCTCGGCCCCAGTTCATCAAGCTGGCCGTGGTCTCGCGCGCCATGGCCGCCGCCGGTGACGAAGCGCAAATCGCCGAGACCATCATCCACACCGGCCAGCACTTTGACCCCGAGATGTCCGAGGTGTTTTTCGACGAGTTGGGCATACCCCAACCGCACTACAACCTGGGGGTGGCTTCCCTGGGCCACGGAGCCATGACCGGCCGCATGCTCCAGGCCATCGAGGAGTTGCTGGTCGAGCTGGCCCCGGACTGGGTGGTGGTCTACGGCGACACCAACTCCACCCTGGCCGGCGCCCTGGCCGCGGCCAAGCTGCAGATACCCCTGGCCCACGTGGAGGCCGGGGTGCGCAGCTTCAACCGGGCCATGCCCGAGGAGATCAACCGGGTGCTGGCTGATCACGCCTGCGATCTTCTCCTGTGCCCCTCACCTACGGCCCGGGACAACCTCCAGGCCGAAGGCTTTACCCCGGGGCCGGACCTGCGCGCCGGGTGGCCGGCGCAGGCCGGCGCGGAGCCATATCGCCAGGACATAAGGCGCAACCATCCCCTGGCCGTGCTGGTGGGTGACGTGATGTACGACGCGGCCCTATACCACGCAGAGCGCGGCCGGCACGCCAGCCGGATGCTGGCCGCGTTGGGGCTGGAGCCGGGGGGCTACTGCCTGGCCACGGTGCACCGCCAGGAGAACACCGACCAACCCGGCCGGCTGTCCGATATCTTCACCGCCCTGGCCGAGCTGGCCGACGACCACCCGGTGGTGACCCCCCTGCACCCGCGCACCCGCGCTCGCTTGGCCGCGGCCGGCCGGTTGGCCGAGGTGCAAAAGCGCCTGCGGGTCATCGATCCGGTGGGATACGGTGACATGGCCGTCCTGGAGAAAAACGCCGGGTTGATAATCACCGATTCGGGAGGGGTGCAGCGCGAGGCTTTTTTTTACGCCCGTCCCTGCCTCACCCTGCGCCGCGAGACCGAGTGGGTGGAGCTCCTGGGCGCGGGCCACGTACTGGCGCCCGGCGGCGCAAAGGCCATCGTGGAGAGCGCCCGCCGGATGTTCGGCCGGCGGCCGGAGGTCGACCCCGGCCCAGGTCCCTATGGCGACGGCACGGCCGGGGAAAAGATCGTGCGCCTGCTGGTTGGCGCCCGCCTGGTTTAAGCGACCCGGCGTTTCAAGGGTCCACCCTCTGGCCGGCCGGCTCGCACCAGCGGTCCCGAGTTCGCGGGGCGGGCGGTCATGGCTGCTTGGGAAACCGCGGGTCGTGGAGCCAGCCCAGGGAGGTGAGGTACCAACTGGCAAAGGTCTTGAGGGTCTGCAAGGCGTAGCGGGCCGAGTCGCGCAGGTCGATGCTGCTGGCCTCGTCAAAGTAGCGCACCGGGGCCGGGATGTCGCCGATGCGGAATCCGAAGTGCACGCACTGCACCAAAAACTGGGTGTCAAAGACAAAGTCGTCGCTATTTAGATGGTAGGGCAGCCGGCGCAGCACCTCGCCGCGGTAGGCCCGCCACCCGCTGTGCCATTCGCCGAGGTTCTGGCCCGAGATAACGTTCTCCACAAAGGTGAGCACGCGGTTGGCCAAGTATTTCACCAGGGGCATGCCGCCGTCCAGGGCCTCGCGCCGGGTGCGGATGCGATTGCCCAGGATCACGTCGCACACCCCCAGCTCCAGCAGGTTTGCCGCGGCCGGGATTAGGCGGGGGTCGTACTGGTAGTCGCCGTGGATCATGATCACGTGGTCGGCCCCGCGCTCCAGGGCCAGGTCGTAGCAGGTCTTTTGGGTGGCGCCGTAGCCCTGGTTGCGCGGCTGGCGCACCAAGGTGACCTCCAGGCCCCGGGCCACCTGCGCGGTGTGGTCGCGGCTGGCGTCGTCGACCACGATCACCTCGTCCACCAGGCGGCGGGGTATATCGCTTACCACCCTGGCCAGGGTGGCGGCGGCGTTGTAGGCCGGCACGACAACGATGGTGGTCTGGTGGCCGGGCATGGGCTGCTCACCGTGGTTGAGGGTGTCACCGGTAAAGCCGGACTCGGGCCATGTTACGGGGGCCGGCCAACGCCTGTCAACCGTGTCGTCCTTGCCTACCGGCCGTGCTTTGTGTTAACCGGGTCTATGTTCGCGTCGTTATCCCATAGCTCCTCCGGGCCGGCCCGCGCCTGGGGAGCCGGGCTGTGCCTGCTGGGCTTTTGGCTGGCGGCCGCCTGGCTGGTAGACCCGGCCGGCGAGTTCCCGCTCAACGACGACTGGAGCTACTGGCAGGCCCTCATGGCCCTGCTGCACCAGGGACGCCTGGCCTCCACCGGGTGGGCCGGCGGGGGCATCGCGCTCATCGTGCACCTGCTGTGGGGCGGGCTGTTCACCAGCCTTTTCGGCGAGAGCTTCACCGCGCTGCGCCTGTCCGTGGTGGTGATGGGCCTGCTGGGCTCCGGCGCGCTCTTTATGCTGCTGCGCTCGGTGGGGGCCAGCGCCGGCGTGGCCCTGCTGGGGGCCCTCACCTTGGCGGCCAACCCGCTGTTCTTCTCCCAGAGCTTCACCTTCATGACCGACGTCACGGCCACCTCGCTGGTGGCCATGGCCCTGCTGGCCCTGCACGGCGGGATGGGCCGCGGCGCCTGGGGCCTGGTCTGCCTGGGCCTGCTTTTGTGCGCCGCCGCGGTGCTCACCCGCCAACTGGCCCTGGTACTGGCCGTGGGGTTTTTGGCCGCCACCTGGCTGCACCCGGCGGCCCGCGCCCTGGGCCGTTGGCGGCTCACCCTGCTCACCGTGGTCCTGGTCTGCGGGCCCTGGCTGGCCTGGGAGTGGATGCTGGCCGCCAGCGGGTCCACCCCCTTGGGCCAGCACCAACTGGTGCGCCGGCTCATCCCCCTGCTACTCAGCGGCGACCCGCAACGCTACCTGGACTTCGCCGGCCTGGTCGCCGGCCGCCTGGTGGCCGCCGGCCTGGGTATCACTACCTTTTTTTTGCTGCCCCTGTTGCTGCTGGGCAGCCGACCAAGCCAGGCGGGAGCCCACGCCCGCCGCGGCTGGCTCATCTACGTGGCCGCCTGCCTGGCGGTTGAAGGCGCGGCCCTGGCCGGGTTCATCCCTTGGCCCAGCCAGGTCTTCCAGCGCCTGCTGGCGAGCATGGGCTTTGGCAACGTGCTGATGAACCTGGGCATCGGCCCCCTGCTGTTCAAAGACACCTACCTCCTGGGCCATAGCGCGCTGCGCCCCTTGCCCCCGATGGTGTGGGACCTGGTCGGTTTCATCACCGCGCCGGCGATGCTGCACCTGGTGGCGGCCCTGGCCCGTTCGTTGCGCGACCGCTGCGGCCAGGGCCCGGCCGGCTTCATCGCCCTCACCGCTCTGGTCAGCGGGCTAGTCTACCTGGCCGGCCTGGCGGTGATTGGTTTTCACGACCGCTACCTCATGCTGCTCATCCTGCTCTGGATCGTCTGGCTGGTGGCCCGGCCCCAGGGGCCGCTTCACCGCGCCGTACCCCTCCCGCGCCTGGCCGCGGCCGGGGCCCTGGTGGTCCTGGCCGCGGTGTGGGCGGTGGGCGGCACCCACGATTTCATGGCCATCGAGCGCGCCGCGCAGCAGGCCCGGCGGCACGCCGTACGAGACCTGGGAGTGAACCCCTGCCACCTGGACGGCGGGTTTGCGTTCAACGGCCTGCACTGCCACCACCCGTCCTTTCGCCCCCGGCCGGGGCTGAGCTGGTGGTGGGTCCAGCGCGAGGACTACCTGGTGGCCCTGGGCCGCCTGGCCGGCTACCAGGTGGTGCGCGCCTACCCGGCCCGCCGCTGGTTGGCCCCGGACACCGAGGTCTACCTGCTAAAGCCCGACTAACCCGCGATCTTGCTCAAATCCAGCACCACCAGGTCGCCCTGGCGAAAGACTGCCGCCCGGTCCAGTTGGCGCAGCACCTCACTGCCGCGGCGGCGCATGGCCCGGTGGGCCGCGCTTGTCCACTGGTCAAAAGGCGCGAAGTAGCGGGGCGGCTTGGGCCCCAGGTGACGCAGGTCCACCACCAGGTAGCCCACGCCAAAGCGGCGGCGCAGCTCCCGCAGGGGTTGGGGCGAGGTGGCGAAATAGGCCGCTATGAGCGCGCGCATGCGGCGGCGCATCTCATCGGCAAAGCCCTGGTGAAAGGCCTGGTGGCACTCAAAGGTGACCAGGGCCGGCCGGCGGCAGAGATAAGGCAGGTCGTCCACCACCCCGTTGGGCCATCCGGCGATCTTGGCGCCAGCCGGTAGAGCGGCCAGGCGTTGGTAAAACTCCGGGCCCAGCGTTTTGCTACGCAACGAGAGACCGGTGCGTCCGCCGCCTTGGCCGCCCAGGGTGAGCAGCACCACCAACGCGGCCGCGATAACCACGGCCGGGGCCAGCCCGGGCCAGGTGGTGCGGGGCCGCCCTCGCACCAGGGCGCTTATGGCCACGGGAAAGGCCAGGAAGGTGAGTATGGGTATGGAGTAGATGAGGTAACGATGGGGCAAAAAGAGGTAGGGGGCCAGCAGCTTGGCCAGGCCGTAGCCCAAGAGGGACGCGGCCAGCAGGGCCAAGAGCCGGCGCAGCTCCGGCCGGGACCTGAAGGCCAAGCCCAGCCCGACCAGGCAGGCCACCCCCACCACGCCCACCACGATCACCAGCGCCGTAGCGGGGCGGCCGGGGCGGGAGCCTTTTTGCAAGGTCCGGCGCAGGCTGGGCCACCAGGCGTCTTGGCCGGCCAGCAGCGATCGGCCAAAGGCGTCGGCCGTGGCGATCCATACGTAAGGATAGGGCGAACGGTCGTCCGGACCGTAGCGGCCGCCGGGACCCAGCTCCGGGTAGGCGGCCACGTCGGCCGGACCCAAGCGGCGGCCGTACTGGCGCAGGCCCATGGCCATGGGAACCACCAGGGCTGCGCACACCAGCGCCGTGACCGCGACCAGGCCCCAGCGCTTGGGCCAAGACCAGTCGCTGGCCGCGCCCCGATCGGCCGCCGGCCACAGCAAAAGCCACAGGGCCAGGCCGATTCCGCATACCGCGGCCGCCGGGGGATACAGCGCCGCTCCCAGCACCGTGATCACCGCCAGCGGGTACACCCGCCCCCAAACCAGGGCCGCCGCCGCCCCGGCCATGAGGGGATAGGCCCAGGAGCGGGCCACCCCGCCGGTCATGTAGTCCAAAAGCACGTGCGACGAAAGGGCCAGGGCCAGGGTTGCCAAAACCGCCGGCCAGCCCCCCAGGCGGCGGGCGCAAGCGCCCAGCAAGACGAGCACCCCGGCGTATTGCAGGTAAGGCAATACCTTGCTCACCCAGGCCGGGTCCCAGAGCCGGGCGGCCAGGATGTAGACCAGGCTGTGCCCCGGCGGCGACAGGGCCAGGATGTAGCGGGCCAGGTAGTCGCCGTCCAACAGGCCGGGTTGGTAATATGGATAAAAGGCAAAGACGTGCTGCCGCACGTCATCGGCAAAGACCAGCCGGTCGGCCGACAGGCGGACGTGTTCCACCAGGCCGGGAAGAAACAGCACCGCCAGTCCGGCCAACACCAGGCCCCCGGCCCACCACCCCTTACCGCTCGCGTTTATCCGCACCGTGTTTCCTTCCGGTTTGCTTCGCGGCCATTATGGCGCAGGGGCGATCATCACGGCAAGCTCCTTGCGGCAAGAGCCTTCCGGCCCAAAAGCCCCACATATACGCGGTGGTTGCTAGGGTTTCTCGGCGCCGGTAAACTGGATCATATGGCTCCGTGCATTAAACCGGCGGCCGCCCCGGGGCGGCCGGGCCCTATCCATGAAAAGAGGCCGCAGCATGCAACATGATCTTTTAAAAAAGGCCGATGAGTGCAACTTGCACCAACAGGATCACCGGCAGTTTTTGCAGCGGATTCCCGAGGTGGTGCGCGAGCTGGCCGGCACCTGCCGCAGCCGCGACTGCTACGACCACGTCAGCCCCACCCCCCTGCCCTCGCGCCAGGCGGTGATCCAGATCGTGGAGCGCACCCGCGATATCCTCTACCCCGGCTACTTTTCACCGGCCGGCATCGACGCTCACAACCTGGAGTACTACCTGGGCCAGGAGGTCACCGCCCTGTACCAGGAGCTGACCACCCAGATCACCCGCGCGGTGCGCCACGACTGCTTCCGCTATGCCCAGGACTGCCGGGAATGCGCCGACATGGGGCGGCAGGAGGCCCTGGTCTTCCTGCAGGCCCTGCCCGGTCTGCGCACCGTGCTGGGGGCCGACGTACGCGCCGCGGCCGAAGGCGACCCGGCCACCAGCGGTTATGACGAGATCATCTTCAGCTATCCCGGCCTGCTGGCCATAACCGTCTACCGCATGGCCCACCTGCTGGTGGGCCGCGGCATACCCATCCTGCCGCGCATGATGACCGAGTACGCCCACAGCCTCACCGGCATCGACATCCATCCCGGGGCCGAGATCGGCGAGAGCTTTTTCATCGACCACGGCACCGGGGTGGTGATCGGCCAGACCTGCCAGATCGGCCGGCGGGTGCGGCTCTACCAAGGGGTGACCCTGGGGGCCCTGTCCCTGCCGCCCGGGGCCGGCGAGCACCTACGCGGCCAAAAGCGTCACCCCACCATCGAGGACGACGTGATCATCTACGCCGGGGCCACCATCCTGGGCGGCGAGACGCGCATCGGCGCGCGCTCGGTGATCGGCGGCAACGTCTGGCTCACCGAATCGGTGCCGCCGGACACCAAGGTGTTTTTGGAGCGCCCCGCCCTGGTCTACAAGGGATCCGACGGCCAGGGCCCCGAGTTGGTCTGACAGGGAGAGATTCAATGGGTCGGCTTTATCGTGACGTTACCTGGAGCATCGGCAACACCCCCTTGGTGGCCCTGGAGCGGGTGGCCGCCGGATGCGGCGCCAAGCTGCTGGCCAAGCTGGAATACCGCAACCCGCTGGGCAGCGTGAAAGACCGCATCGGCGCGGCCATGATCGCCCAGGCCCAGGCCGACGGCAAGATCGGCCCGGACACCACCATCGTGGAACCCACCAGCGGCAACACCGGCATCGCCCTGGCCATGGTGTGTGCGGCCCAGGGCTACCGGCTGGTACTCACCATGCCCGAGTCCATGAGCCTGGAGCGCCGCAAGCTGCTGGGGCACCTGGGGGCCGAGTTGGTGCTCACTCCGGCGGCCGAGGGCATGCAGGGGGCCATCAGCAAGGCCGAGGAGATCGCCTCACAGACCGAGGCCGCCTATATGCCCAACCAGTTCACCAACCCGGCCAACCCGGAGATCCACCGCCGCACCACGGCCGAAGAGATTTGGCGCCACAGCGACGGCCGGGTGGACGCGGTGGTGGCCGGCGTGGGCACCGGCGGCACCATCACCGGCGTGGCCGAGGTAATAAAGGCGCGCAAGCCATCGTTCCAGTCGGTGGCGGTGGAGCCGGCCGATTCGCCGGTGCTCTCGGGCGGCAAACCCGGCCCCCACAAGATACAAGGCATCGGGGCCGGCTTCATTCCGGCGGTGCTCAATACCGAGATCATCGACGAGGTGATCACGGTAACCAACGACCAGGCCTTTGCCGCCGCCCGCCACCTGGCCAGGCTGGAGGGCCTGCTCTGCGGCATCTCCTCCGGCGCGGCCTTGCACGCGGCCCTTACGCTGGCCCAACGGCCGGAGTATGAGGACCGGATGATCGTGGTGATGCTGCCTTCGACCGGTGAGAGGTATCTCAGCACCGAGCTCTTTGCAGACTAGGCGCCCCGCATAGCCGGGCCCGGCGCCGCGACCGGTGAACTAGGCGGGCAGGACCGGGTCTTCTTCCTCGGTGAGGGCGTGCTCGGACTGCATCCACTGCATGGTGACCACGGCCAGGGCCTGGGCCTCGGTGAGGTTGTTCTCGTCCTCCACCTCGGGGTCGAACTGGAAGGAAACCTCCACACCGTCGCTGCTGTCTTCGAAAACCACCGTCACCTTGGCCATGGCCGCTCCACCTGTCAACTTGGTTAGCAAATCACCCCACCTCTTTACCATCCCTCCTGGCCCCAGGCCAGCCTAACCTTCACCTTGGACGCCTGGTGGGATAGAATATTTTGATTATCAAGCCGGTGCTTTGGTATTAAGATAGGCCCAAGGACAAAGCAGCGTGGTCCCTAACGCGGGCCAGGAAAAACAACCGGGAGGGGGTAATGGATATCAGCGCACAGCAGCAGGGAAAGCTTTGGGTCATCACCATCCAGGGACGCCTGGACACCATCGGCGCCCCGGAGTTCGACCGGGAGATGGCCCAATACCTGGAGCAGCCCGCCGAGGGCTACCTGCTGGACCTCTCGGGCATGGAATACATCAGCAGCGCCGGCCTGCGCAGTCTCCTGGTGATGGCCAAGCGCCTGGGCAATACCGGGCAAAAACTGGTTCTGTGCGGCCTCAACGACCTGGTCAACGAGGTGTTTGAGATATCCGGCTTTAAAACCCTGTTCACCATCTGCCAGGACCGGGAACAGGGATTGGCCCAAATGGCCTAGCCGCCTTTTCCCGCGCTCCCGGCCCCCAGCCCACGAGGATGCCCGTGGCCCCGCTTCCCCCCGACCAAGTAACCGTACCCGCCGACCTGGGCCACCTGGCTCGAGTGTTGACCATGGTGCTGGACTACGCCCGGGCGGCCGGATTGGACCCGGTGTCGGCGGTGGCCCTGGAGGTAGCGGCCGAGGAGGTGTTCGTGAACATCGTCAACTACGCCTATGACGGCGGTGCGGGCGAGGTGGAAGTCATCTGCCGCCAGGAGCCGCCGGGCTTTTTGGAGATTCAGTTTCGCGACCGCGGACGCCGCTTCAATCCCCTGCAAAAGACGCCTCCGGCCACCACCACCGACGTGGAGCATCGCCAGGTGGGCGGCATGGGCATCCCCCTGGTACGCGCCTTTGCCGACCAGGTAGAATACCAGCGTCGCGATGGGTACAACATCCTCACCCTGCGCAAGAGGATAGAGCCGTGAACCGGGCCGCCGCACCAAAATGCCCCGGCGCTCGGCGCTGGGTGGCGGCCGGGCTGCTGCTGATCGGACTACTGGCCACGGCCGCGCCCGTCCAGGCCCTGGACCGGGTGAGCTTGGGGCTGGTGTGGACCCACCAGTCCCAGTTCGCCGGCATCTACGTGGCCCAGGACCAGGGCCTGTACCGGCAATACGGCCTGGAGGTACGCGTTCGCACCGGCGGTCCCCATAAGGACTCCCTGCGGGAGCTGGCCCAGGGGCACTGCCAATTTGTCATGTCCTCCCTGGCCGCGGCCATGGTGCGGCGGGCCAAGGGACTGGAGTTGGTGCACCTGGCCCAAGTGGTGCAACGCTCAGCCAACCTGTTGGTGGCCCGCGCCTCAACCGGCATCACCAGCCTGGCCGACCTGGAGGGGCGACGGGTATCCCTGTGGGGCGGGATATCCTCCCTGGCCGCCCAGGCCCTTTTTAGACACCAGGGCATCAAGGTGCGCACCATTCCCCAGGGCACCACTATCACCCTGTTGCTAACGGGCGCGGTGGACGTGGCCTCGGCCATGCGCTACAACGAGTACCACCAGCTCTACCAGGCCGGCGTGGACTATGACGAGTTGGTGGTCTTTGACATGGCCAAGCTGGGCATCAACCTCCCGGAAGACGGCATCTACACCATGGAGGGCACTTGGCGCCGATCGCCGGATATTTGCCGCCGCCTGGTGGCGGCCACCCTGGCCGGCTGGCGGCGCGCCTTTGCAGACCCCCAAGCGGCCCTGGACTCGGTCATGCGCCGGGTGCACCGGGACCGCCTGGCCACCAACCGCAGCCACCAGCGCTGGATGCTGGAGGAGATGCGCCGCATCATCATGGTGCCCCGAGACCAACCCGGGCGTATGGGCCGGCTGGACCCCCGGACCTTTGCCCTGGTGGGACGGGTACTGCAAGCGCACGGGTTCATCAAGTCTACGCCGGCCATGCAGGACATGGTGGTAAACGCCCATAGGAAGCGGCCGTGAGACCGCACTGGTTGGGACTGCGGGCCCGTTTCGTCCTGGTGGTATTTGCCGGGGTAGCCCTGGTGGCCTCGGCCGCGGGGATGGTCAGCTACATCGACACCCGCCACTCCCTGCTCGCCGCCACCCAGGAGCGGCTTTCAGACCTCACCCAGGCCCAAGCCGCCCGGCTCGGCGCCTACCTGGCCGAGGTGGCCGGCCGCACCAAGGGCCTGGCCGTTTCCATCGAGACCCGCCCTCCCCGGGGCGTGGACCAAATGTGGTCTATGCTGCGGGCCCAGTTAATGGCCGACCACCGCATCTTCGGCATGGCCCTGGGCTTCGCTCCCTTTGCCCACGATCCCAACCGCCGCCGCCTGGCCCTGTACATGTACCGCTCGCCCAGCGGTCCCAAGCGTGCCTCTCTCGACAACCTGGAGTACAACTACCTGCGCCAGCCTTGGTACCTGGCGCCCTCCTTGCTGGGCCGTGCGGTGTGGAGCGAGCCCTACTATGACGAGGGCGGCGGCGGCGTGATCATGACCACCCTGGGAGTGCCGGTGTACCGCCAGGGCAAGCTCTACTGCGTGGTTACCGCCGACATATCCATCAAGGACCTCAAGCGCGGGCTGCGAAAAATGCCCGGCCCCTCCCGCGGCTGGACCTTTGTCATCAGCCGTACCGGCACCTTCCTGGCCGCGCCCCAGGACCAATGGATCATGGCCGAGTCCATCTTCTCCCTGGCCGAATCGCTGCAGCGGCCCAGCCTGCGCAAGCTGGGGCAACGCATGATACGGGGAGGCGTGGGCGTGGTGAGCGTCAAGGACTGGCGTACCGGCCAGCCGGCCTGGCTGGCCTTCGCCCCGGTGGCCGGGGTGGGCTGGAGCTTCGGCGCGGTGGTGTCAGAGCAGGACATCCTGGCCCCGGCCGCCCGCCTGGCCCGGCGGCAGGGCTCCATCGCCCTGGCCGGCTTGGCCGTTTTGGTGCTGGTGGTGTGGCTGCTGATCACCAGGCTCACCCGTCCCCTCACCCGCTTGGCCCAGGCCGCCCGCCGCCTGGCCGCCGGCGACTTCTCGGTCAAGGTGGCAGGCGTGCGCCCCGGCGACGAACTGGGTGACCTGGCCGAAGGGTTCAACCAGATGGTCGACGACCTCAACCGCTACATCGAACAGCTAACCGAAACCACCGCGGCCAAGGAGCGCATCGAGAGCGAGCTGGACCTGGCCCGCCGCATCCAGGAGTCCATCTTGCCGCGCACCTATCCCCCCTATCCCGACCGCGACGAGTTCGACCTCTTCGGCCTCACCATCCCGGCCCGGCAGGTGGGCGGCGATTTCTATGATTACTTCATGATCGACCACGACCACCTCGGCGTGGTGGTGGGTGACGTGTCAGGCAAGGGGGTGCCCTCGGCCCTGTTCATGACCGTGGCCCGCACCCTCATCAAGAGCGCCGCGGCCCACCACCTGGACACCACCGAGGTCTTGGACGAGACCAACCGCCAGATCCTGCCCGGCAACGACATGTGCATGTTCGTCACCGTCTTTTACGGGGTGTACCAGATATCCACCGGCCGGCTGGTCTACAGCAGCGCCGGCCACCCGCCGCCGCTGGTCCGCCGCGCCTCGGGCCACGTGAAACAGGCCGAGCGCCTGGCAGGCATGGCCGTGGGAGTACACGATGACCTGGGGTTGGCGGTGGGCTCTTTGCAAATGGAGGTGGGCGACCTGCTGCTGGTCTACACCGACGGTCTGGACGAGGCCATCGACCCCCGGGGCGAAATGTTCGGTACGGCGCGGGCCATGGACTGGCTGTCCCGCACCGAGGTGACCACCGCCCCGGATATCATCGACCGGCTGGTACGCTACCACCGCGCCTTTACCGGTCCGGCCGAGCAGTTTGACGACCTAACCTTACTGCTGCTGCGCCGCACCACTTAGGCCCCGCGGCGGCGCCCCACCACAGTTTAAGACAACACCGCGCTCCTTGGCCCACCGGCGAGGGTGAAGCCGGGCTAGGTCTTGGAGTAGGTCTTTTTCCAGGGCTGGGAGCGCTTCTGGTAGTAGTCCTGCAGGGCCTGGTTCAGGGCGCCCTCGGCCAGGGTGGCGCAGTGCAGGTGGTCTTCGGGCAGGCCGCCCACTTCGGCTTCGACCTCCAGGTAGCTGAAGTTGGCCGCCTCGGACACGGTTTTACCCTTGATCAAGCTGGTGAGGGCGCTGGCGCAGGCGATGGTGTGTATGCAGCCGTCGGTCATGAAACGGGCGTCGGTGATCACTTCGTCTTGCACCCGCAGGTATAGCTCGATGTTGTCGCCGCAGGATCCCGTGGGGTTGGCGTAGCCGTCGGGATGGGGGATGATCCCCACGTTGGCCGGCGTCATGGCGTGGGCCAAAAACTCGTCGGTCATCTGGAATTCTTTGCTGGCGCCAGCGTGCCGCTGATCGTGTTGCTTGGTCATGCCAAACTACCTCCTTGCCTCTCTCCCGGGCCGGCCCGACCGGCCGGCGCGCGCGGCAATACTACACCCAGCGCCCGAACCCGGCAAGCCGGGCGCCGGCGATGGGCCTACGACCAGAGCATGGTCTCCAGCCGGCTCCACAGGCTGCGCAGTTCCCCGGCCGAGCGGCCCTGGGGGAGCTGCTCCACCAGGGTGCGGCCGGCCACCACCGCTTGGACGAACCCGGGGTCAAACTCCAGCCGGGCCACCACCTCCACCCCCCACCGGCGGCAGGCCTCTGCCACCTGGCCGGTCATGGCGGGGTTGAGGTCGGCCTTGTTGATCACCACCTTGGCCGGCACCCGGAAATGCTGACACAACTCCAACACCCGCTCCAGGTCATGCACCCCGCTGAGGGTGGGCTCGGTCACCACCAGGGCCAGGTCAGTGCCCGAGAGCGAACTGATCACCGGGCAACCGATGCCCGGGGTGCCATCGGCCAGGATCAAGGCGTGGCCCTGCTGCTCGGCCAATTGGCGCGCCTCTTGCCGCAGCAGGCTCACCAGGCGGCCGGAGTTCTCCTGGCCCGGGTAGAGCTGGGCGTGCACCATGGTCCCGAAACGAGTGTCGCTCACCATCCACCGCCCACACTCGCGCTCCGGAAAATCAATGGCCTCCTCCGGGCAGGTGACCACGCAGAGCTTGCAACCCTCGCAGGCCATGGGATCGATCACCGCCGAGCCGTTCTCCTCCAGCGCCACCGCCTCAAAGGCGCACACCTCCTGGCAATGGCCGCAGCCGGTGCAGTCCGGCGCGCGCACCTGGGCGTAGTTGCCGGAGACGAACACCTCCTGCCGGCTGGACTGCGGGCGGGTGAGCAGATGCAGGTCCGGGGCGTCCACGTCCAGGTCCACCAGGACCTTGTTCCCGGCCAGGGCGGCCAGGGACCCGGTGATGGAGGTCTTGCCGGTGCCGCCCTTGCCGCTGATTACCAGCAGTTCCTTCATGATCTCTCTCCGTCGCCGGCCGCCGCTGGGGGGGCGATCCTGGCCCGCATCTGGTCATAGAGATCCACCAGGCGCTGGTTCCACTCCGGCCTGGCCTGGCCCAGGGTTTGGCCGTGGCTGTAGGCCAGGGCCACCTGGCGGTCGTAGGGGATCTCGGCCAGGATGTCTAGCCCCTTGTCCTGGCAGTACTCATAGACCCGCTCGTCACCCAGGCCGGCCCGGTTGACCACCACGGCCAGGGGCTTGCCCAGGCCGGACAGGGCGGTTACCGCCAGCTTGAGGTCGTAGAGTCCAAAGGGGGTGGGCTCGGTCACCAGCAGCACCGCGTCGGCAAACCCGCAAGCGGTCATGGCCGGGCAGGAGACCCCGGGCGGGGCGTCGATGACCACCGCCTCGGCCGGCTCCAGGGCGGCCATCACCTTTTTCATCAGCGGCGGGCTCATGGCCTCGCCCACCCGGCTGCGGCCCATGAGCAGGCGCAGATCGCCCGGCTCCCCGGCCACCCGGCCGCCGAGCACCTCGCCCAGCTCGCGCCGGTCCTGGGAGATGCAGTCCTCGGGGCACACGGTCCAGCACCCGCCGCAGCCGTGGCACATCGGGGTAAAGGTAACGATGGCCGAGCCCAACACCTTGATGGCCGCGAATTGGCACAGGTCGCTGCAGGCCCCGCAGCGGGTGCAGCGGTCCTCGTCCACCAGGGGCACCGGAATGTAGGCCCGCTGGGAGAGGTTCCAATCGGCCTGGAAAAACAGGTGGTCGTTGGGCGCCTCCACGTCCAGGTCCACCAGGGCGGTCCCGCCCCGTTGGGCCAGGGCGGCGGCCAGGGAAACGGCCACCGTGGTCTTGCCGGTGCCGCCCTTGCCGCTGGCCACGGCCAGGATCATCGCCGGTCGCTCCCCCGGCCGCCACCGGGCACCGGCATCCCGTTGGCCTCGGTGGAGGGTTTCAACTCGCCCCGGGCGTACTGGCGCACCGCCTCGTCCACCACCCCGGCCACGTCCTGGTAGACCGCCAGCCCGGCCGCCTGCAGGGCGTCCATGGCCTTGGGGCCCACGAAGCCGCTGAGTACCGCCTCGGCCCCGGCCCGGGACACCAGCTCGGCCGCCTGGATGCCCGCCCCGTGGCTCATGTTGCGGGCCTGGTTGTTATCCAGCACCACCGTGTCCATGGTCTCGGTATCCACCACCAGGAAATAGGCCGCCCGCCCGAAACGCGGGTCCACCTGGCTTTCGAGTCCCTTGCCCTGACTACTCACCGCTACCTTGGCCATGGTTCAACTCCTTCCCAATGTACGTTGGTAAATTGCTTCCACCACCTGGGCCACCGCCGGTCCGGCTCCCTGCTCGTCCTGGCTCAGGGTGAGCGGCGCCCCCTGGTCGGCCGCGGTGGTGATGCGGTGGTCCAGCGGAATGGAACCCAGGAAGTTCACCGCGTAGTCCTTGGCCGTGGTCTCGCCGCCGCCCTGGCCAAAGAGGTCGATGGGCTCACCGCAGTGGGGACAGGCCATGGCGGCCATGTTCTCCACCAGGCCCAGCACCGGCAGCTCCACCTGCAGGCAGAAGTCCAAGGACTTGCGCACGTCGGCCAGGGCGATCTCCTGGGGCGTGGTCACCACCACCGCCATGGCCCCGGTCACTTCCTGGGCCACGGTGAGCGGCTCGTCGCCGGTGCCCGGCGGCGAGTCGATGATCAGGTAGTCCAACTCGCCCCAGCGCACGTCGCCGATGAACTGCTTGATCACCGCGATCTTCAAGGGCCCGCGCCAGATCACCGAGCTGTCGCGGTCCGGCAATAGCGACTCCACGCTGATCACCCGCAGGTTGGGACTGTAGATAATCGGCTTGATGGCCCCCCCCTTTTCGTCAATAACCGCCCGGCCTTCCAGTCCCAGCATGCGTGGCAGCGAAGGGCCGTGCAGGTCCACGTCCATCAAGCCTACTTTGAAACCCCGCTCGGCCAGGCCCAAGGCCAACTGGCAGGCCACGGTGGACTTGCCCACCCCGCCCTTGCCGCTCATCACCAGCAGTTTGCAGCGGATGTTGTCCAGGGTGCGCGCCACGCGGGCGTCCAGGGGATCCAGTTCTTCCAGGCCTTGCGGCCCTGATTGAGTTTGGTTCATGGGTTTTCGCCTTTGGCAACTTGCGCCGGTCTCCCGGCGCAGGGTTTGTGTATGCCCAGAGGTGATACAACCTTCGTGCCAAGATGGTCTATCTGGCTTAGCGTTGTTTTTCCAGGATGTTAGCTGTTTCAGCCTTGTTTGGGAGGCGACCGGCGTATTTCATTTTGAAATGATTGCTTTCAATCTGAAACGTTTCAGCTATGAAATGCCGTAGCGCTTCATGCGCCGCCACAGGGTGGTGGTGGAGATGCCCAGGGCCTCGGCGGTGCGCAGGCGGTGGCCGGAGCAGGCCCGCAGGGCCTGGACAATGGCCTGGCGCTCGCGCTGGGCCAACTCCAGTCCCGGCCCCGGGGTAACCGCCCGGCGGTCGACAGCGCCCCGCACGAACTCCGGCAGGTCCTCCGGCCGCAGCTCAGGGCCGGGGGCCAGGACCAGGGCGTGCTCCAGGGCGTTTTTCAGCTCGCGGACATTGCCCGGCCAGTCGTGGTCCATGATCAGGGCCATGGCCTGGCTGCTGATGGTGCGCACCGGTTCGCCGCGCTCGGCGGCCAGGGTTTGCAGGAAATGCTCCACCAACAGGGGTATGTCCACCCGCCGCCGGCGAAGCGGCGGCAGGTGCACCTCCACCACGTTGAGCCGATAGTAGAGGTCTTGCCGGAAGTTGCCGGCGTCCATCTCTTGGCGCAGGTCGCGGTTGGTGGCCGCCACCACCCGGGCGTCGGTCTTTTGCGGCAGGTTGTCGCCCAGGGGGACATACTCTCCCCGGTCCAGCACCCGCAAAAGCCGCACCTGCAGGGCCTGGGAGATCTCACCGATCTCGTCCAAAAAGATGGTCCCGCCCCTGGCGGCGGCAAAGCGGCCGGGCCGGTCGCGGTCCGCGCCGGTGAAGGCGCCGCGGCGGTGGCCGAAGAGCTCGCTCTCCAGCAGGGTGTCGGGGAGGGACCCGCAATTCACTGGCACAAAGGGTCCCTCGGCCCGGGGCGAGAGGTCGTGCAGGGCCCGGGCCACCAGTTCCTTACCGGTGCCCGACTCGCCGGTGACCAGCACGCCGGCCCGGCTGCGGGCCACCTCGGGCAGCAGGGCGAAGAGCCGGCGCATGGCCTTGGACTTGCCCTTGATGTCGCAGAAGGTATAGGAACCGGTGAGCCGCTTGATGAGGTGTTGCTCCTGGCTCAGGTCGCGGAAGGTCTCCACCCCGCCCCGCACCCCGCCCCGCTCGTCGGTGAGCACCGCGGTGCGGATGCGTACCGGCTTGCTGCCGCCGTCGGCCGTGGCGATGTCCACGTCCATCTCCAGGGAGGGCTCGCCGGTGCGCATGGAGCGTTTCAGGGGACACCCCTCGCCGCAGACCGAGGCCCCCAGCACCTCGCGGCAGGGACGCCCCAGGGCGTCGCGGGCGCTCACCCCGGTGATGGCCTCGGCCGCCTTGTTGAAGCTCAGCACCCGCATCTCAGGGT
>Ga0256835_1000942_pt1 | contig 18724 bp, 15 predicted proteins | sample PIR30metaG_FD_185972 | JGI IMG/M metagenome (GOLD analysis project Ga0256835, IMG submission 185972) | Hydrothermal vent microbial communities from East Pacific Rise, Pacific Ocean - PIR-30 | ecosystem: Environmental > Aquatic > Marine > Hydrothermal vents | place: Pacific Ocean: East Pacific...
GCCCGCCGGTCGGCGGGGAGCCCCCGGGGCTCGAGCAGCCGGCGGCCGGTCTTCGGGGCCGGCCGCGTGCGGACCGTCACCTTGAGCGTGCGGGCCACCAGCGCCTCGCCCGTCACGGGGTTCCACCGGACGGGGTGGAGCTCCACCAGCGCCACGGGGTACCCCGAGGCGTGGCCCACCGCCGCGAGCCCGCCCCACGACCCCGGATGGAGGGCGTCGCGGCCGTAGATCGACGGATCGGGAGAGGTGGAGGATGGCTCCTCGCAGCAGAGCGGGACCTGGCGGGGGATCGGTGCGACGGTCTCCGGCGGTGTCCATGGGACCACCCCGCCCGGGACCACCGTGACGCCGGCCGCGTCCACCGAGGTTCCGGGGGGGAGGGCGAGACGAAGTGTTCGGACCGGCAGCGCTGGCTCGCCCGGCCCACCCCGAACCTCCCATCCGGGAACCCTCACGATCCCGTCCCGCACCATGGGCGCGGGGACCGTCACCGTCCGGACCACCGCTTCCGGGCCGCCTCCCGCGGCAGAACCCGTCATCACCGACATCGCCATCATCACAGTTCCCGTGACCGTCCAGATTCGCATTCCTTGACGTCCCTCCATCCACGATCTCCGCGCTGGTGAACCAGTCCAGAAACCCGCCCCAACGATACACCACCCCCACCATGACAAGGTGAGGCGAGTGCTCCTTCTCTGCCAGAGGAGGGAGCTTCTCCCATGTTCTCTCGGGGAAAGAGGCCGTTCCACCGCACGAGCCCTCCGTGACTCCGTGAGGTGCGACGGGGGTGACCGCCGTTGCACCCCACGGTTGACCCACCATGCACCACGGGAACGATGCGGCCCTGGACGCGGGCTTGAGTCAGCGGGGATCACCATCCGTTTCCAAGCTCTGGCCGCCCCGGGGAGACGCGGGCTGAGGCCAGCGCTCCATTGGCTCGGCCCGACGGGAGAGCGCAGCGCAACGGTTCTGGAGAGGCTGCGGCTTGTCAGCGGGGGAACGGCGCTGTACGGTACGGCGGGAGGTGCCATGGCGGAACGGAAACGGGCACTGGTCACGGGCGGAGCAGGGTTTCTGGGGTCGCACCTGTGCGAGAGGCTGCTGGACGAGGGTTGGAACGTTGTCTGTATGGACAATCTGATCACCGGGAATCTGGCCAACATCGAGCACATGATCGGTCGGGAGGGGTTCGTATTCGTCAAGCATGACGTGACCAACTTTATTCACGTACCCGGACGGCTCGATGCGATCCTCCACTTTGCGTCCCCTGCCTCGCCTATCGACTACCTTCAACTGCCGATCCAGACTCTCAAGGTGGGATCCCTCGGCACCCACAAGGCACTGGGGCTTGCCAAGTCCAAGGGCGCCCGGTTCCTGCTGGCCTCCACGTCGGAAGTCTACGGTGATCCCCTGATTCACCCCCAGCCCGAGTCGTACTGGGGCAACGTCAACCCGGTTGGGCCCCGCGGTGTGTACGACGAGGCCAAGCGGTTCGCCGAGGCGCTGACCATGGCGTACCATCGGTTCCACGGCGTGGACACGCGTATCGTGCGGATCTTCAACACGTATGGGCCGAGGATGCGCGCTGGGGATGGCCGGGTCGTGCCAGCGTTCATCACCCAGGCGCTGGCAGGAGAGCCGCTGACCGTGTTCGGCGACGGTTCCCAGACGAGGTCTTTCTGTTACGTCGAGGACGAAGTGGACGGAATCTGGCGGCTCCTCAACAGCGGCCATCCAGATCCTGTCAACATCGGCAACCCGGCGGAGATGACGGTACTCGAGTTCGCCCGCGAGATCATCCGGCTGACCGGGTCGCGATCCGAGATCACCTACCGTCCGCTGCCCGAGGACGACCCGAAGGTCCGGCAGCCCGACATCTCCCTGGCGCGGAAACTGCTGGGCTGGGAGCCTCGCGTGCCGCTGGAGGAGGGGCTACGGCGGACCATCGCGTACTTCCGGGATCATCACCCGGCATCCTGACCGCTCCGGGGCCTGCCAAAGATCGTCTGGCGCATCCTTCTTCCTTCCGGCCAGGGGACACCAGCCGCCAGACCGGTGCCGGAGCGCGGGGAACGGTCACTCCCGGATCGCGTCGGAGGATGGCTCCGCGGTTCTCGACGTCCAGGCTTGCGAGGAGGAGGAGAAAGAAACCGCCCCGGAGTCGAGACTCCGGGGCGATGACTGATCCGAAATCTGTTGTAGTCAGTATCTACTGAGCGTTTGCGGGGTGCTCCGCACCACTCTCAGAGATCTGCTCCGCGGCTTCCTGCTCGACGATCTCGCCAGCTTCCTCCACCGCCTCTGCCGCGGCGTCCTCCGCGGTCTCTGCAGTCTCCACCGCCTCTGCCGCCGCACCCTCCGCCGCCTCCACGACCTCGGCCGGAGCGGACTCTTCGGAAGGTGCAGCCTGCGCTGCCGGTGCCACCTGCTCCGCCTGCTCGGCCTTCTTGCAGGCCATCGTCAGACTGAGCCCGAGAGCCAACACCGCCACGAGAACGACACTCCACATCTTCTTCACATGCATTCTTCTCCTCCTTTCGATCCACCGTCCATCGGGACCAAGGGGATCACGAAAGATTCTGGCGCTCCGGCGACGCTTTGTCAATCTTTGACCGTCCTCATCGAAAAAGGGACACTGTTGATCTCGTGCTGCTCCAAGCGCAGTCGCGATCGGGAAGGACGTCCTTGGGAAGCGAGCCGGGACGTTGCTGCGCTCGTCCCTGGGCGGATCTGAGTAGGGGACAGTGTTCTTTTTCGGCGTGATCTGAGTAGGGGACAGTGTTCTTTTTCGGCGTTGATTGGCTGGTTCCTGGGCGGCCGCGAACCGTGCCGAGGGCGGTTTCTCCTCGCGTTCGAAGCAAGGGATGGTGTTGTGGCTTGAGCCCGCATGGCCCCTCGCTGGCCGATGAGGACACGAGAAAGGGACAGTGTTGATCAATCGATCCGTCCGACACCATCGGGTGCCGGGTACGGACACGGGTGCGGCCTCGGGGCCGTTGCACCGGACGCCTCTTTGAGCTGGGCTGATGGAGCGTGGGCTTCGGCCCTCTGTATCACGGGTCGAACGGGGTGGGGAGTGGACGATGGTTGCTGATGATCGAGATCCCGCTATTGAACGCAAGAAGAGAAACACGCTTGATTCCGTGCCGCGCCGGCGGGAGGGTTTCGATCCTGGGGTCATCTGGGAGCCGGCGCGCGCTCAGCCTGGCCGGCCAAGGGGGGTGTGGCGCGACGGTCGTCTCCTACCACTGGCGGGGACGGGAGGGTTGGCCTATCCTTCGTGCGTGCCGCACGGGTTCTGCGGCGGGAGGAGGAACCGTGGCCCATCGTTTCGACGAGGTCGACCGTCTCGCCATCGACACCATCCGTACCCTCGCCATGGACGCCGTCCAGAAGGCGAACTCGGGCCATCCCGGGACGCCGGTGGCGCTGGCTCCCGTGGCGTGGCTGCTCTATTCGCGGTTCCTCCGGCACGATCCGGCGGACCCGTCGTGGCCCGGGCGCGACCGGTTCGTGCTCTCCTGCGGCCACGCCTCGATGCTGCTGTACGCGGTGCTCCACCTGACCGGGTACGATCTCTCGCTGGACGATCTGAAGGCGTTCCGCCAGTGGGGCTCCCGCACGCCGGGCCACCCGGAGTTCGGGGAGACGCCCGGGGTGGAGATCACCACCGGGCCACTGGGCTCGGGGTGCGCCGCCTCGGTGGGGATGGCCATGGCGGAGGCCCACCTGGCGGCCCGGTTCGACAGGGAGGGTGAGGAGATCGTGGCCCACCGGACCTGGGCACTGGTCTCCGACGGCGACCTGATGGAGGGGGTGGCTCACGAGGCAGCCTCGCTGGCCGGGCACCTCGGCCTGGAGCGGCTCGTCTGGATCTGGGACGACAACCGGATCACCATCGAGGGGTCCACGGATCTGGCGTTCACGGAGGACGTTCCGGCCCGGTTCCGTGCGCTGGGATGGCGGACGCTGGAGGTCGCCGACGTCAACGACCTCGACGCCCTGGCGGACGTGCTGGAGGCGGCCTCGGCTCCTGACGGCCGGCCGACGCTGGTCCGGGTCCGCTCCCACATTGCGTGGGGTGTCCCCGGCAAGCAGGACACGGCGGCGGCCCACGGCGCGCCGCTGGGCGAGGAGGCGATCCGGGCCGCCAAGCGGGCGCTGGGGTGGCCGGAGGACGCGACGTTCCGGGTGCCGGAGGCGGTGCTCGAACGGGGCCGGAAGGTGGCGTCCCGCGGCGCCGCCCGCCACGGCGCCTGGCGGCAGGCGCTCGCCGAGTACCGCGAGGCCCACCCGGAGCTGGCGGCCGAGTGGGAGCGCCGGATGGCCGGCCGTTTGCCGGAGGGGTGGGATACGGCGCTCCCGCGGTGGGAGCCCGGGGAGACGCTGGCGACCCGTGCGGCGTCGGGAAAGGCGCTGACCGCCCTGGGCGGGCGGGTCCCGGAGCTCGTGGGGGGCTCGGCGGACCTCGGCCCGTCATGCAAGACGACACTCCCCGGCGAGGCGGATCTCGAGCGCGGTACGCCGGAGGGCCGGGTGGTCCACTTCGGGATCCGCGAGAACGCCATGGGCATGATCATGAACGGGATGGCGCTCCACGGCGGCGTGCGGCCGTTCGGCTCGACGTTCCTCGTGTTCTCCGACTACGCCCGCCCGGCGATCCGCCTGGCGGCGCTGATGCGGCTGCCGGTCGTCTGGGTGTTCACCCACGATTCCATCGCCGTGGGCGAGGACGGGCCGACCCACCAGCCGGTGGAGCACGTGGCCGCCCTGCGCGCGATCCCGGAGCTGACGGTGATCCGCCCCGCCGACGCCAACGAGACGGCCGCGGCGTGGGCGTGGGCGCTGGAGTCGGCGGAGGGCCCGGTGGCGCTGATCCTCTCCCGGCAGGGGCTGCCCGTGCTCCCGGGCACCGCCGGGCGGGCGCGGGAGGCCGTGGAACGGGGGGCGGCGGTGCTCCGGGACGTGGACCGGCCCGACCTCGTGCTGCTGGCCACGGGCTCGGAGGTCGCCCTGGCGATGGAGGCCGCCGAGGCGCTGGCCGGGGACGGGATCGCCGCCCGGGTGGTCTCCATGCCGTCGTGGGAGCGGTTCGAGGCCGCGGGCGCGGCGCACCGGGAGACGGTGCTGCCGCCGGGCGTGCCGGTGCTCGCCGTGGAGGCCGGCGTCACCCAGGGGTGGGGCCGGTACGCCGACGACGCGGTGGGGATCGACCGGTTCGGCGCCTCGGCGCCGGGGCCGGTGGTGTACGAGCGGATGGGGTTCACCGCGGCGGCCGTGGCCGCCCGGGCCCGCAGGCTGCTCGGACGGGACTGAACGGGAAACAGGAGGCACTATGACCAACCCGCTGCTCGAGCTCCGCAGACTGGGCCAGTCGGTCTGGCTCGACGACATCCGCCGCGACCTGCTGACCGGGGGCGGCCTCGCCCGCCTCGTGGAGGAGGACGGCCTGGCCGGCGTCACATCCAACCCCTCGATCTTCGAGAAGGCGATCGCCGGGTCGGACCTGTACGACGCCCAGATCGAGGCCGAGCTGGCCGCGGATCCCGCGATGGGTACGGCGGCGCTGTACGAGGCGCTGGTGGTGGAGGACATCCGGGGCGCCGCGGACGTGCTGCGGCCGGTGTGGGAGGCCACGGGCGGCGTGGACGGGTACGTCTCGCTGGAGGTCTCGCCCCACCTGGCCCGGGACGCGGGGGCCACGGTGGCCGAGGCGCGCCGGCTGTGGGACCGGGTGGGCCGGCCCAACCTGATGATCAAGGTTCCCGCCACGGCCGAGGGGATCCCGGCCATCGAGGCGCTGATCGCCGACGGGATCAACGTCAACGTCACGCTGATTTTCTCCGTGGCCCACCTGGAGGCCGCCGCGGGGGCGTACGTACGGGGCGTGGAGCGGTGCGCGACCCCCGGCGGCGTGGCCTCGGTGGCGTCGCTGTTCGTCAGCCGGCTCGACACGGCGGTGGACCGGGAGCTCGAGGCCGTGGGGACGCCGGAGGCACTGGCGCTCCGGGGCCGGGCCGCCGTGGCCAACGCCCGCGTGGCGTACGGCCGGTTCCGGGAGCTGTTCGGGACGCCGTTCGAGTCGCTCGTCTCGGGCGGTGCGCGGGTCCAGCGCCCGCTGTGGGCGTCCACCTCGACCAAGAACCCGGCGTACCCCGACGTCAAGTACGTGGAGGAGCTCGTGGCGCCCGACACGGTCAACACCCTGCCGCGGGCGACGCTGGAGGCGTTCCGGGACCACGGGCGGGCCGCCGTGGCGATCACCCCGGAGTCGATCGGGGCCGCCCGCCACGACCTGGAGGCGCTGGCCGGCCTCGGGATCGACCTCGAGCGGGTCACCGGCGAGCTCCAGGCGGCCGGCGTGGCGGCGTTCGAGGAGGCGTTCGACCGGCTGATGGCCGCCATCGACGCCCGGCGGCGGTCGGCGCTGGACGCCGCGGCCGGGAGGTGATCCGGTGATCCGCGCCGGGGCGGTGGAGGCGGCGTACCGCGAGCGGCTGCGGCGGCTCGAGGCCGAAGGGTTCGCCCGGCGGCTGTGGGCACGGGACGTGACGCTGTGGGCCGACGGGCCCGTCCCCGAGCTCGCCGACCGGCTGGGCTGGCTCGACCTGCCGGACGCCATGCTCCCGGGCGTGGGGGAGCTCGAGCGGCTGGCGCGGGAGATCCTGGACGACGGGCTGGACCGGGTGGTGCTGCTCGGCATGGGCGGCTCCTCCCTGGCGCCGGAGGTGTTCGCCCGCACCCTTCCCGGGAGGGACGGGTTCGCCGCGCTCGAGGTGCTCGACACGACCCACCCCGACGCCGTCGGTGCCGTCACGGAACGGCTCGACCCCGGGCGGACCCTGTTCGTCGTCTCCTCCAAGTCCGGCGGCACGGTGGAGACGCTCTCGCTCTTCCGCCATTTCCAGGCGTGGCTCGAGGGCGCGGTGGACGATCCCGGCCGCCATCTCGTGGCGATCACCGATCCCGGGAGCGCGCTGGAGGCGCTGGGGACCGAGCGGCGGTTCCGGGCCGTGGTGACGGCCCCGCCCGACGTGGGCGGCCGGTTCTCGGCGCTGTCGGTGTTCGGGATGGTCCCCGCGGCGCTCGTGGGCGCGGACCTCGCCGCCCTGCTGGGGCACGCGCGGACCGCCGCCCGGCGGTGCCGGCTGCCCGGTGAGGGCAACCCCGGTCTGGAGCTCGGCGCGCTGCTGGGCGAGGCCGCCCTCGAGGGCCGGAACAAGCTGACCCTGCTGACGTCGCCGGGGCTCGCCGCCTTTCCCGCCTGGCTCGAGCAGCTGCTGGCCGAGTCCACCGGGAAGGACGGGAAGGGGATCGTTCCCGTGCCGCGGGAGACCAGGCTGGAGCCGGACGCCGTGGGCGGCGACCGCCTGTTCGCGGTCTTCATGCTGGAGGGCGAGGAGGACCGCGTCCCGCGGGAGGCCGTCGAGGCCCTGGCGGACGCCGGGTACCCCGTGGTGGAAACCGTGCTGGGCGGTCCGGAGCGGCTGGGGGCCGAGATGTTCCGGTGGGAGGTGGCCACGGCGGTGGCCGGGGCGATCCTCGGCGTCCACCCGTTCGACCAGCCCGACGTGCAGCTGGCCAAGGAGCTGGCGAAGAAGGCGCTGGCCGGCGGGCTCGAGGCGGACGTGGAGGGGCTCGCCTGGGACGACGGCGCCGTCCCCGGCCGGATCGGCGCCCTCCGGGCCGCCGCGGACGGGGGCTACCTCGCGGTCCAGGCGTTTCTCGCCCCAGGGCCGGGGACGGACGCCGCGCTGGAGGCGCTGGAGCGCGCTCTCCGGGGTCCGGGGACGTTCCCCGTCATCACGGGGTACGGCCCCCGGTTCCTCCACTCCACCGGGCAGCTCCACAAGGGCGGGCCGCCGGAGGGCGTCTTCCTCCAGCTCGTGGACACCCCCCGGGGCGACGTGCCGATCCCCGGCACCGACGCCACCTTCGGCCGCCTGATCCGCGCCCAGGCCGACGGCGATCTGGCCGCTCTCGCCTCTCGCGGCCGCCCCGTGCTGCGGCTCGAGCTCGGCCGCGATCCCGACCCGGCCATCCGCCGGCTTGCGGCGGCCTCTCAGGGGTAGACGAGGCGGTCCAGGGTGGCCAGGTCGGCGGCGTCGGCCTTCCCGTCGCAGTTGGCGTCGGCGCTGAAGATGGGATGGTCGTCGAAGAGGTAGAAGATCAGGTAGGCGATGTCGGCGTGCGACGGCGCCGGGTCGCCGTCCATGTCGGTGTTCTCCCCTTCACCGAAGACCCCGGTCGTCGCGGCGAACGGGTCGCCGGGGAGGCTCTCCACCAGGTTGCGGTTCGAGGGGTGGGGGTCGGTGAACGTCGAGACGGCGAAGTAGTAGGTGGTCATCGACGCCAGACCGGTCACCCGGAGCGTGGTCAGGTTCTTGGCCTTGCTCCGGACCGCGAACCGGGTGTACGGCCCTCCGGAGTCGGTGGCGTACCAGACCTCGTACCCGCCGGGGTCCTGGTCGTAGGTGACCGGGTCCCACTGGAGGACGACGGAGCAGCGGGTCCGCGAGACGTCGTCGAGCCCGTCGGGCGCCAGGGTCTGGGTCGTGGCCCAGCCGGGGTCGTGCGCCTGGAGGAACTGGCTGAGCGCGAAGCTCCCGGACCAGAGCGCGTTGTATTCGAGGGTCAGGGTCATCAGGTCGGTCAGGTGCACGAAGGACGCGGGCACCTGGCCGGTGAAGCGGTTCCCGTCCAGGAGGAGGTACCGGACGCCGGTCAGGTCGCCGAGGCTCTGGGGGAGGAACCCTCCGAGGGCGTTGCCGGCGAGGTCGAGGGCGATCAGCTGGTCGAGCTGCCCGATGCACGAGGGGATCTCCCCGTCCAGGCGGTTGCCGCCGAGCTTGAGGTACTGCATCCCGGTCAACGAACACAGCTCCGTGGGGATCGGGCCGGTCAGGTCGTTCTCCCCGAGGTTGAGGCCCATGAAGTCCGGTCCGAGGTTGCCGAGGAGGGAGGAGAGCGGCCCCACGAGGTGGTTGCCGGCGAGGTCGAGGGCGGTCAGGTTCCCCAGCGACCAGATCTCGTCGGGGATCGTGCCGGTCAGGTCGTTGTCCGAGAGCAGCAGCGACTGGAGGTTCGTCAGGTCGCCGATCGCCGGACCGATCGGTCCGGTGAAGGCGTTGCCGGCGAGGTCGAGACGCCCGAGGGCGGGCAACCGGTAGACCACGGTTGGCAGCGGGCCGGAGAGCAGGTTGCCTCCGAGGTCGAGCGAGTCGAGGTGGACGAGGTTGTCGAACGTCGAGGGGATGGTCCCCGTCAGGTCGTTGCCGTCCAGGTTGAGGTAGGAGAGGCCCGTGAGGTTCCCGATCTGCTCGGGGATCGCGCCGCCGATGGCGTTGTCGTAGAGCGCCAGGCTCTGGAGCGAGCCGAGGTCGCCGATCTCGGCGGGGATCGTTCCGGTCAGGTTGTTGTTTCCCAGGTTGAGCGTGAGGACCGTGTACGGCGCGGAGGCCGAGCACGTGACCCCGTACCACGTGCACTCCGTTCCCTCGGCCCCCAGCCAGTTCGTGTGGTCCGTCCAGAGCAGGCCGCCCGTGGATTGAAAGAGCTCGATCAGCGCGTTCCGTTCGGTCTGGGAGACTTGCGCCGCCGCAGGGGCAGCCCCGACCGCGCCCGCCAGTGCCACGGCGGCCGTGAGCCGCGGGAGAAAACCGTGTCGCCGTCTCATCGTGTCACCTCCGGATCGTTCCCCGGGCGGCCGGTCGCCGTTCCGGGTCCCCGCGGTCATCGTTCCCCGCCGCCGTACAGCTCCGGGTGCAGGTACGTCCCCGCCCGGTCCCCGGTCTTGACCCGCCGGACCTCGAACGGGTGGGCCCGGGCCCACGGATCCCGGCGGACCGCCGTGATCTGCCAGGAGATCTTCTGGCCCGGCGTGCCGCCGGCGATGGCGAAACGGCCGTCGACGATCTCCCATGCGATATGAAGCCGCGGAGCAGGTGCGCCGATCGGCGTGAGCTGGTACCGCGCGTCGCCGTTGAGCTCGCCGAACCACTCCGGCAGCTCCACGACGGCCTCCCCCGATGCGTCGAGGACCACCGTGCCGCTGTAGATGTCGAGCCGCTCGGAGGAGTGGACCGTGGCGTGGGCCAGCGTCCGTTCCCCGGGAGCCGCCGGGTCGTCGATGACGAAGGCGCCTGCGGCCTTGGTCAGGGTTCCCGTCACCTCCACGTCGCCGTCGAACCAGCCCGCGTAGTACCCGAAGAGATCCGCGGCGTGGCCGAAGACGGCGTAGGAACCGCCCCCGAGGTATCCCCATGTGCCTGTCGCGTTCTCCCCCTGCACGCCCCACCCGCTGGAATCGTTGTTGACGCCGAAGACCCCCGCGCGGTTCGCGGCCGAGGTCCCGCCCCACACGCCGTAGTTGCTGTCGCTCCAGCCGAACGCGCCGTACCCGGCGGTGGCCGTGCCGGCGATCGCCTTCGAGCTGGCCGAGGAGGATGTGGTCTCCCCCCAGATCGTCGTGCTGCGGGAGACGGCGTGGATCGCCCGGCCGTTTCCGGTGTTCTCGATGTCGAAGGCGTTGGCCGAGGTCGAGGCGCTCCCCTGGTACGGCAGGGAGAAGCTCCCGCCGCCCGAGGGAGGATCGGCCCAGACGGCGCCGCTCCCCGAGACGGTCAGGACCTGGCCGCTGGTTCCGCCCGCGCCGGAGACCATGGCGGCCGTCACGCCCCGGTCGGCGATGGACAGGGTCACGTCGCCCGACGTCCCGCCACCCGTGAGCCCCGCACCGGCGAGGACGGCAGTGATGTCGCCGTTCCCGGTGGCGCTGGCCTGACGGAAGGTCATCTCGAACGTGGATGGATCCTGGGAGCCGTTGGCGATTCCCGACCCGAAGGCGAGAACCTTCCCGGCGCCACCGGTGACCGCCACGCGGAGCCACCCGTGGTGTGTGGGCTCCGTACCGAGGCCGAGGTCGGCGAGACCGACCTGCATCGCCTCGTACGGCTCCAGGTGGTAGCCCTTGGTCCCCAGGACGTCGCCGTCGCCCGTCAGAAGCGTCACGGTGACGTTCACGGCGTGGCCGGTGGTCTCGACGAGGCCGAAGTTGTACCGGAACGGTCCGCCCGGTCCCTGCCGTACGCCAAGGATGTCCGTGGATTCTCCGGCCCCGATCGCGAGCACGGCGGGGACCGCGGCGAAGAACTGGCCCTGGGTGTCACGGGGGTTGCCTCCGGCCGGCTGGTTGTAGATCCGGGAGTTCACCGTCACGGGGACGTCCGAGATCACCCGGAGCGCGCCGAACCCCTCGGTACCGAACAGTGCATCGATGGCGTCCCCGTACTGGAAGGTGCGGCCCCCCGGGACGACGACGTCGTACTCATCCGGTGTGGGGTTTGCCTGGCCACGCAACAGGAACTGAAGGCGGCAGTGGGCCGCCGTGGGCCCGGGGTTGTGGATCCACAGTGTGGTCCGCCACTGGGAGCCTCCACTCCCCCCACCGTGGCCGACCGACGCGATGAAGACGTCGGTTCCGGGGAAGGCCGCCCCCGCCGGGCCAGCGATGCCGGCGGCGAGGAACGTGACGAGTGCCGGGACGAGCTTTCCGATCATTTCCAACCTCCCTGTCGGAGTCATCACGTGGAGAGAGGCGGAACCTGTCGGTCTTGCTCACCCCCGTCGGCCGTGACCCGGCGCCGGCCGCTCCGGACGGTGCGGTACAATGGGCGCCGTTCGCGAGGAGGCGATCATGGCGTTTCTCGAGGAGCTGGAAGACCGCGCCAGGCGGGTGGAGGGGCACGTCGTCCTGCCCGAGGGCGAGGATCCCCGCGTCATCGAGGCGGCCCAGGTCCTGGCGGAACGGGGGATTTGCCGGGTCACCGTGCTGGTCCCGTCCGATGAGAGGACGCCGCGGCACGACGCGCTGGAGCAGGCGGGCGTCACGGTGACGGACCCCGTGACCGACTCCCGGCTCGAGCGGGCCGCGGAACACCTGCACGGGCGGCGGAAGGCAAAGGGGATGACGGCGGACGAGGCCGTGGAGGCGGCGCGCGATCCGATGGTCTTCGCGTCCCTGCTCGTGGCGATCGGCGAGGCCGACGGGTCGGTGGGCGGCGCCGTCCACACCACGGCCCACACGGTCCGGGCGGCGCTCCACGCCATCGGTCCGGCGCAGGGGCTGTCCACCGTCTCGTCCTGTTTCGTCATGGTGCATCCCGATACCCGGTGGGGCGAGGAGGGCGTCATGGTCTTCTCGGACTGCGCGGTGCTGCCGGCGCCCGATCCCGGTCAACTCGCGGAGATCGCCATCGCGGCGGCGGGGAGCTTCCGGATGATCGTGGGGGCCGAGCCCCGCGTGGCGTTGCTCTCCTTCTCGACGAAGGGCAGCGCCGAGCACCCGCTGGTGGATACGGTGCGGGAGGCGGTGTCGATCCTGGAAGAGAAGGACCCGGGGTTCGCCTTCGACGGCGAGATGCAGCTCGACGCGGCGCTGGTTCCGTCGATCGGCGAGCGCAAGGCTCCCGGCTCGGCCGTGGCGGGGAAGGCCAACGTGCTCGTCTTCCCCGACCTGGACGCGGGGAACATCTGCTACAAGGCGACGGAGCGGCTCGGCGGCGCCCGGGCGCTCGGACCGCTCCTCCAGGGGCTGGCGAGACCGGCCAACGACCTCAGCCGGGGGTGCTCGGCGGCGGACATCGTGGAGACGGTCTGCCTGACGCTCCTTCAGGCGGGTGGGGGGCGGTGATGCGCGTTCTGGTCGTCGGCTCGGGTGGGCGCGAGCACGCCATCGCCCACGCCCTGAGGCGGTCGGCCAGCGTGGACGAGCTGTACGCGGCGCCGGGCAACCCCGGGATCGGTCTCGTGGCCGACACGATCCCGGTGTCTGCGGACGACGTCCAGTCGCTCGCCGAGGCCGCGGCCGACCTTCGGATCGACCTGACCGTCGTCGGTCCCGAGCTTCCCCTTGCGCTGGGGATCGGCGACCTGTTCGCGCAGCGTGGGCTGCGGCTCTTCGGGCCGAACCGGGAGGCTGCACGGCTGGAGTCGAGCAAGGTGTTCGCCAAGGAGTTCTGCCGGCGCCACGGGATCCCGACCGCCGACGCGGAGGTGGCCGCTTCGGCGGCGGAGGCCGAGGCGGCGGTGGAGCGGCTCGGACTTCCCGTGGTGCTCAAGGCCGACGGGCTGGCGGCGGGCAAGGGGGTGATCCCCGTCTTCGACCGGGAGGGGCTCGAGGAGGCGCTGGACGTCTTCTTCGACCAGCGGCGTTTCGGCGAGGCCGGCGACCGGGTCCTCGTGGAGGCGTTCCTCGAGGGCGAGGAGCTGTCGTACATGGTGATCGCCGACGGCAGGCGGGCGCTTCCGCTGGCGACCTCCCACGACTACAAGCGGCTGCTCGACGGCGGCCGCGGCCCCAACACCGGCGGGATGGGGTCCCACTCGCCGGCGGTTCTCGCGCCGGGAACGGCGAAGGCTGTCATGGAGGGGATCGTCGTCCCGACGATCCAGGGGATGGCGGCGGAAGGGCGGCCGTACCGCGGCGTGCTGTACGTCGGCGTGATGCTGACCGCCGAGGGGCCGAAGGTGCTCGAGTACAACTGCCGGATGGGCGATCCCGAGACCCAGTCGATCCTCCTCCGGCTGGAGAGCGACCTCGCAGTGGTGCTGGCGGCCGCCGCCGACGGCCGGCTCCCTTCCGGGCCGCTCGAGTGGCGGCGGGAGGTCGCCGTCTGCGTGGTCCTGGCTTCGGAGGGGTACCCGGGGAGCGTCCGCAAGGGCGTTCCCATCGAGGGGATCGACGATGCGCTCGGCCTCCCGGGCGTCACCGTCTACCAGGCGGGGACCGCCGTGGAGGACGGGCGGCTCGTCACGGCCGGCGGGCGGGTGCTCTCGGTCTGCGGTCGGGGCAACGGCCTGGAGGAGGCGATGGCGACGGCGTACGCCGGAGTGGAGCGGATCCGGTTCGACGGGATGCAGTACCGGCGCGACATCGGCAGGGACAGTCTCGAGCGGTTGAAGGAGATGCGCGGTGGCGAGTGAGGTGACGATCCTGATGGGCTCGATCTCGGACCGGGAGCAGATGGCGCCGGCCATGGCGGTGCTCGACGGGCTCGGCGTCTCCTGGGAAGCGTACGTGACCTCGGCGCACCGGACGCCGGAGCGGACCGAGACCATCGTCCGGGAGGCGGAGGCCGGGGGGTGCCGTGTCTTCTTGTGCGGGGCGGGGATGGCGGCCCACCTGGCCGGTGCGGTGGCGGCCCGGACACGGCTTCCCGTCCTCGGCGTTCCGCTCAAGGGCGGGATGCTCGACGGGCTCGATGCGCTGCTCTCCACCGTCCAGATGCCGCCCGGCGTGCCCGTGGCCACCTTCGGTGTCGGGCGTGCGGGGGCGCGGAACGCCGCGTTCTTCGCGGCGCGGATCGTCGCCGCCCACCGCCCGGAGGTCCGGGAGGCCGTGGAACGCAGCTGGCGGGCGGCGGCTGAGAAGGTCGTCGCATCCGACCGGGAGCTCCGGAAAGGGGAGGGAACTCCGTGAAGAGTGCCTGCGCCGGCTGCGTCGTGCCGCACCTGGTGGAGGACCTGGTGCGGGTCGTCGTGGACCCGAACCTGCCCGCGATTCCGTGCCGCACGGGCGACCTGGAACCGCACCACGATGACCCGGTCGTGGTGGAGCTCAACGACGGTGTGTTCCTTGGACGGGTGACGCTGTTCGCGCCGCCGGTGTTCCGGCCGCCCCACCGGGGCGCCGGGGGACGGATCCTCAGGGCCGCCCTGGATGAGGACGTAGAACGGGCACAACGCCTGGTCGAGCAGGAACGCAACGCCCTGACCTACCTGCGCCGCCGGGTCAAGGAGCTCCGTCTGGAGATGCGGCCGCTCAAGGTCCGGTTCTCCCTGGAGGGACGGAAGGCGATCGTGCTGTTCCTCGCCGAGAACCGCGTCGAGTACGGCGGTCTGGTTCGGGACGCCGCCCGCCGGTACCGCAGGCGGTTCGAGATGCGCCACCTGGGTGTGCGAGACGGGGCCAGAGCTGCCGGCGGACTGGGGCCGTGCGGCCGTCCGCTGTGCTGCGCCGGGTTCATGACGCGGTTCCATTCGGTGACCGTCCGCATGGCGAAACGGCAGAAGCTCAGCCTCAACCCGGCGAAGATCTCCGGGATGTGCGGCCGCCTGATGTGCTGCCTCTCCCACGAGGTCGACCAGTACCCGGACCCGAAGAAACGCTGAGGTCTCGGGACGCCGGCACGGCGCACCACCGCGTCACGATGGCCGGGTCGTGTGATGGCTGTCTCATCGACCGGTTCCCAGGCCGGCACGGAATCTGCTATGCTTGAGAGAGACGCACGAGACAGGCATCCTGGAGATGGGGCGAGGGCCGCAGGCGGGGTGCTGGGGAGTATGCCATGTCCGAACGGAAACTGATCCGTCCATCCCTGAGCGAGATGATGGAACGCCACCCGGCGGGGCGCTCGACCGGCCGGCGGAAGCAGGTTCCGGCCGAGCAGACGAATGCCGAGAACTTCTACTACCTGAAGCAGATGCAGGCCAAGACTCCGATGGTCGTGGTGCTCACCGACGGCAGTGAGCTCACCGGATGGATCGAGTGGTACGACAAGAACTGCATCAAGCTCAACCGCAACGATGCACCCAACCTCCTGATCTTCAAGCACTCCATCAAGTTCATGTTCAAGGAGGAGGAGCTCCACATGCGCCGCCGCCGCCGCCCCCCCGTGGCGCGGTGAGGCAACCGCTCACACCCTGAGCTGATCGAAGATCTCCAGGGGGGTGTAGAGGCGGGGGAGGCCGAAGCTCTCGGGAGGAAGGTGCTTCATGACGTGCAGCGCCCGGTGGGCGATGTAGGCGAAGTTCTCCCGGACCTGCCGGTCGCCGTGGTCGCGGTACATCCGTTCGAGGATCTCGAGCTGGCGGTCCACGGTGCACGAGGGGTCGATCCGCTGCAACTCGTCGAGGTTCACGGGCCGGGGGCGTTCGCGGCGCATGGCGGGGAGACCGAGGACGGAGGACTCCAACGCCGCGAGCTCCTTCCGGACGGGGTCAGGATCGGCCGTCCGGCGTTCCTCGGGCTGCTGGAGCAGGATCGGGGTCCGGCGGCAGTTGGCCTCGTGGATCCTGGGGTCCTGGACGACCCACCCGAGGTTGGTCAGCGTCAGCTTGCCGGAGACGTTCCGGCGAAGCGACTCGACGAACGGGCGGATCGAGGTCTCGTACGACTCCTGCACGCCGTTGAACATGTTGAGGACGAAGTAGACCCCGAACGACCGCAGCACCCAGGCGATGGCGCGCAGGTACGGGTTGTCACCCAGGGCGCCGTGGAGGTCCACGAGGAACGCGTCCAGGTTCGGGAGGTTCTCTTCGTAGACGTCCTCCACGGCGTCGAGCAGCTCGGTGACCATCCGGTGGTGCGAGGTATCCGGCAGCGACCGGAAGAACGGCGAGCCCTCGGAGAAGATGATCCGGAGCTTCCGGAACAGCAGGCTCTTGACGATGTCGGCTGCGGCCAGGGTGGCGGCGGGGTGGTGTGGTGTGAAGACGAGGACCCCCGAGTTGGAGAGGGGCAGGAAGTCCACCACGTTGGCGTCGAGGCCGGCCCGGAGGTCCAGGACGATGAACCGGGCGTCGAGCCCGTTGATGGCGTGGAGCAGCCGCCACCGGAGGTCGTCCCGGAGGTTGGTGATCTCGTCGATGGCGTGGCGCGGTGCGGCGATGAAGGCGAAGTTCCGGTAGGTCCCGTCGGGGTCGATCCGGCCGTCCAGAGTCGTCAGGCACTCGTCGAGGGCCGCCCCCTTGCGGAAGAAGTGGTAGAGGTCCTTCCCGACCGGGACGTCGATGGTGTTGCGGATCGAGGAGGTTCCGGTGTCGAGGTCGATCAGCACCGTGGGCGCGACACGGGAGAGGGTCAGGGCGAAGTTGATGGCGAAGGTGGTCTTGCCCACGCCGCCCTTGCCCGACGAGACCGGGATGATCCGCCGCACCTCAACCGCCCTCGATCCGGCCCAGCATCTGAAAGATCCGGGAGATGACGAGGTCCAGCGCGACGGAGTTGAACCCACCCTCCGGGATGATGACGTCGGCCCACCGCTTGGAGGGCTCGACGAACTCCAGATGCATGGGGCGGACGCTGTCGAGGTACTGGGCCACCACGCTCTCCACGGTCCGGCCCCGCTCGGCGATGTCGCGGTCGAGCCTCCGGATGAACCGGAGGTCGGCGTCGGTGTCCACGAAGAGCTTGATGTCCATCAGCTCCCTGAGCGCCGGTTCGGCGAGCACGAGGATCCCCTCGACGATGACGACGGGCCTCGGCTCGACGCGCTCCGGCTCCGGGAGCCGCACGTGGCGGGTGTAATCGTAGACCGGGAGATCCGCCGCCTTGCCGTCGAGGAGCCGGCGGAGGTCCTCCACCATCCTCGCGGTCTCCAGCGCGTTGGGGTGGTCGAAGTTCCGTTGGTGGCGCTGGGTCAGCGGCAGGTGTGAGAGGTCGAGGTAGTATCGGTCGTGGGTCAGCATGACGATCCGGTCCTCTCCGACCCTTCGCACCACCTCCGTGGCCACGGTGGTCTTCCCGGACCCCGTGCCACCGGCGATGCCGATGCAGAGAGGGCGCGATGTCATGACACGGCCGGCACCATCAGAGGTACTTCAACGTGTCCTTCGCGGCCGCCGCGTCCGGACCGTCGGGCTCCACCTCGAGGTAGTGCTCGAGCATCTTCTTCGCTCCGGCCATGTCGCCGGTGCGCAGGAGCAGCATCCCGTACTCGAACACGCACTTGCCGTAGTCCGGGTCCGCCTGGAGGCACTTCTCGAGCAGCGGTTTGGCGCCAGCATCGTCCATCTTGTTGAGGAAGACCGCCGCCTCGTTGAAGATCGCCGCGGGATCGTCGGGGTTGAGCTCCTGGTAGTGTTCGAGGTACCGGTCGTGCGCCTCCATGTCGCCCACATCCTTTGAGGAGTTGGCGGCGACGGCGAGGCAGGGGACGTTGTCCGGGTCGTTCTCCAGGCACGACTTCGCGGCGGCGAGGGCGCCCTGCGGGTCCCCGGCGTCGTACCGCAGTCGGGCCAGGGCGGCCCAGGCGCTGACCATGTCCGGCCGCGCCGCCACAGCCGCCTCGAGCTGCTTTGTGGCGCCGGCCTTGTCGCCGGCCTCGAGCAGCTTTTTCGCCTCGGCAAACTCCTTGTACCCCGGCTGTTCGAGCAGTTTCTGCTGCTCGAGCTGCATCACTTCCTGCTGGGTTTTCAGGGTGAACTCCTTGGTGAAGTCCATCGCCCCGACGGGAGCCTTGACGTCCTCCTCGTACGGAATGAAGCCGGGCGCCTCGATGTGGAAGAGGTAGTGTTTCGTGGCGTCGAGGATGAGGAAGGAGAAGGTTCCGTCGTCCCTGACCTTGATCGTCTTCTTGAAGTTGTTGATCGCCTTGGTCGTGACCGTGATGACGGCGCCCTTGACGGGGTTTCCGTCCTTGTCCATCACCTTGCCCTTGATCCGGGCCTGCGCCCCCGCCCACACCGTGGCGGGCACCAGCGCCCCAAGCAACCCAAGCACCAGTATCGTTCTGACGGTTCGACGCATCGTCACCCTCCCGTGTGCAACGGCACGTCTCCAGCATAACGCGTCCACCTGCCCCGCTCAACACACATTAAGGGACACTGTTTTTCTCTTGACATCCCCCTCTCGCTCTCCTACCCTGTTCCCATCACAACCCAAAGGAGGCACACCATGCCCCGGATGCCCCGTCTCAAGTTCTCCCACGTGGACACCTGGTAC
>Ga0256835_1000943_pt1 | contig 18722 bp, 14 predicted proteins | sample PIR30metaG_FD_185972 | JGI IMG/M metagenome (GOLD analysis project Ga0256835, IMG submission 185972) | Hydrothermal vent microbial communities from East Pacific Rise, Pacific Ocean - PIR-30 | ecosystem: Environmental > Aquatic > Marine > Hydrothermal vents | place: Pacific Ocean: East Pacific...
TTTCCCAAAATCCGTCAAACCTGCCACAGGCTACATAGGCAAGATCAATGGCTGCAGCACCTGCCCTTCTGATACCCTGTGCCCTTGTTATCATGGCCTTAAGGGCATCAATAACCTCGTCCGGATACTCATGTACATCGTATGGAAAACCGGTTGCGACAAGAGATCTTGACAGGGTGCTTTCTTCAGAAACCCTTATCTTTTCACCATTTAAATAACTTCCCTTATCTTTAACCGCCCAGAATAACTCTTTCAAAATAGGGATGTATATACAACCAAACCTGGTCTCATATACACCTTTTTTTACCTCGGCATAGGCAACAGAAGGAGCAAAAAAGGGAAAACCATGGGCAAAGTTGGTTGTTCCATCTAGCGGATCCACTATCCAGAAAGTTCCATCCCTCAGACTAAGGTCTTGGGCGCTCTCTTCTGCCATTATCTGACCTTCTCCAAGGCCGTCAAGGGACTTTTTAAGTATTTCCTCAGACTTGTAGTCTGCCTCTGTTACCAGATCGATCTCGCCCTTGAATTCCACATGATGGGGCAGGCCGTAAAGGGACTTGATAACATTTCCTGCCTCATAAACAGCCTCTATCGCCTTAATCACAATCGTACCCAGTTCATGACCACCTACTTCCATGGCCATATGTCTTATATCTTCTATCATTTGTCTTTCCTTGTTGACCTGTTTACAGATGGGTTAAAGTATCCAAATTTTAAAAAAGGAAATCTGCTTTTCAGTGTTTCGACCATGTTTTTTATGCCTATTGGATCTTTTGTTTCGCTAAATCCTATTGATTCTAGATACCAATCAGGATCAATATTGTGATTCCTCAACTGGATAAGATCAAGACCATTTTTCTCAATCAAAACACAGAGTTTTTCCAAGTGATCAGGGGCGTCTGTAAGACCTGGCATTATAAAAAGATTAAGAGATACATGAAGACCAGCCTCCTTGGCTATCCTCCAAGATTCTATCACATGGTTAAAATCATATCCTTTTGGCCTGTAATAGGCCGTGTAATAGTTAAAATCCACACTGTTCATGCTGATTCGAATACTGTCAAGACCCTTTTGTGCCAAAAGCTTTACAGCGTCTGGAATGCTGGCATTTGTATTGAGATTTATCGTTCCAGCCCTAAACTCCTTTCTTATAAGATCAATAGAAGAGGCTAAAAGCTCTTTTTGCATGATTGGTTCACCTTCGCATCCTTGACCAAAACTTACAATGCCATCTTCTACTTTTCTCAGGTGAATAATAGCTGTTTCCTTGATCTCTCGAGCCGAAGGCGTAAAGGTTATACGTTCCTGAGTGGCTGGCGGTCCTCCAGGAGGCTGATAAGAGAGACAACCGAGACACCTTGCATTGCAAACGGGAGAGGATGGCAACGGGGCCTCGTACCTTTCTAGGAAAAAATTTTTGGCTGCAGGACATCCGTAAGTTAGGCTGCATTTACCAAGGTGTTGAATCAGCCTGTTTTTTTTATACCTTTTAAGTCTGTTAAGCGTCTTTTTTCTTACCTCTGCCTGGTTAAACCCCTTTATGTCTTGCCTTCTGTCTTTGTCACTTCTAAAGGCCGGCACCCAAAACCTGCCCTTCCACCAGCCAACAGCGGTATAAGCAAAAAGGGGCAAGGGATTTTGTGATTCCCTCTTGTATGCGGCAAGGGCTGTCTGGGTATATGCAGGAGCCATAAAAGCGGCCACTGCCTGCACCCTTTGGCCAGAGATCTCCGTATCAAAGACGACAAAATCTTTCTGATACGGATCCCACGCTATTGGAACTGCATCAGGGATAACAAAAAGTTCACTGCCTGGCGGCAAAGGAATCAGGTCTTCGAGGTTGGGTTGAAAAAATCCATTGCCAGACCTTCCCGCCATCCCAAGGCCTGGATAGTCGAAGATCTCTCCCTTTCTATTTGCGTATAACAGGCGTGGATAGTCCATCTATTTCTTGTTTGTCATGGTGACTTGTCTTATTTATAGTGTCATGGCATCAAATCAGGGCCTATCAACTTTTTGACTTGTAAATCAGACGGCATATGAAAGCTATCCGGATAAAAGACATATTTATATTAATAACAGCCTCCATTGGCCTTATTTTGACCACCATTCAGATATTAATGCATCTAAAGGGTCAAGAACTGTGCTTTAACCAGGGATGCAGGATTGTAGAAAACGTCCTAAGCATCAATCCTCTTTTGGTAAATGGACTTGGCACCCTGTTTTTTTCCACTGTCATTTTACTGGTTTTTTTAACAAGAAAAAGGAAAGATCTGCTGTTTCTTTTTGATCTTTTGATTCTCTGTGCCATGGTGGCTGAGGGAATATTGTTGAGCATCCAACTATTTGTTGCCCATACCTTTTGTTCCTACTGTCTTATAATTGCATCCATGATTATATTAATAAGCCTATTTTACAAAGCCAGAACCACCATATTTGGCATGGCATTTATTACTGTGGAACTGGCACTTTTTTCCTTTATAGACCTGTCATTTTCAACCAGACAGTCAGTAAATCTAAACCAAGGGACCTATGCAGTAAAGACCTGCTCAAACCCTAGGTCTGTGGCATATCTTATATTCTCTCAAAACTGTCCGCATTGCAAAAAGGTGCTATCAAGCCTGCAGGGTTGTGTAAAATGCGAGATCCATTTCAATCCCATATCGAAAATCAACAAGGAGATCCTTCCAGGTCTGATACCAATAGAGGGTTACAAACCTGAAGTCAACGTCCTAGCCCTGCACATATTTGATATAAACTCTGTACCAGTATTAATTAATAGAACAGATGACGGGTATAAAATAATAAAAGGTGATGAAAACATACTAAAATTTATAAAAAATCAGTGTTTTTGCCCTGGTTCTGGAATTGTTCAACTGCCTTTTATAGAACAGGCGCCCCTTTTTGACTCCCAAGAAGGGGTATGTTCTCTCAAGGAAGAATGCAAGTGATAGTAGTCAGAGAAAAAAAAGAGATAAGACAAAACGTTGATAGATGGAAAAAACAGGGGTTAAAGGTTGGATTCGTCCCCACCATGGGTTTTTTCCACAAGGGACATCTCAGCCTAATGAAAAAATCTCTTAAAATGTCAGACAGAACGGTTGTTTCCATATTTGTAAATCCTACCCAATTTGGCCCAAATGAAGACTTTGATAAATATCCTAGAGACATAGAAAGAGACATTAAACTTGCTGAAGAGACAGGAGTTCACGCAGTTTTTATACCTACCGTGAAAGAAATGTATTCTGGAAATTCCAAGACCTGGGTAACGGTAGAAGATCTTTCAAAGAACCTCTGTGGTAAGTCAAGGCCCGGTCACTTTAAAGGAGTTGCAACAGTGGTGGCAAAACTGTTCAACATTGTTCAGCCTGATGTTGCCATATTTGGTCAAAAGGACTTTCAACAGCTCTGTATAATAAAACAGATGGTAAAAGACCTTGATTTTCCTATTCAGATTGTGGGCGCACCCATTTATCGTGAAAAAGATGGGCTTGCCATGAGCTCAAGAAATGCATATTTGACAGATGAAGAAAGACATAGCGCCACTTGTCTTTTTAAGGCATTAAAAATGGCAAAAGATCTCATTGACAGGGATGAGGTAGAACGAGCAAAAGATCTTTTCAGCATCATCAAATCGTTTATAGAGACCTTTCCATTTACAAAGATAGACTATATATTTATTGGAGATCCTGAAAGCCTGGAACCTGTCGATGAACTGAAAAAACCCCTGCTTATTGCACTTGCCGTTTATCTTGGAAAAACAAGACTTATTGACAACATATTGATTAATTAAAAGAAATTTTATAAATCGAAGCCATGTTTAGGTATATGCTCAAATCAAAAATACACAGGGCAACGGTCACCCAGACCGAGCTCCAATACGAAGGCAGTCTGACCCTTGACAGTAATCTTATGGAGGCAGCAGACATTTTGCCAAATGAAAAAGTGATGGTCTACAACATCAGTAATGGTGAACGTTTTGATACCTATGTAATAAAAGGGAAAAAAGGAAGTGGTACTGTCTGTGTAAATGGTGCTGCAGCAAGAAAGGCGTGCAAGGGAGACCTTATAATCATTGTAACCTATGCCCTGTATACGGAAGATGAGGTCAAGAAACACAGAGCAAAACTCATCCTTTTAAATCCTGATAACACTATTAAGGTTATAAAGGATTCTCCTGTGAATGAGGTAGATGTCTAAAGCGCCTAAAATCCTTGTAGTAAGCCTTGGATGCCCTAAAAATCTAACAGATACTGAACATATCTTAGCGGTACTTGAAAGATCCTTTGGTGTCCTTTCTTTTACACAAAACCCTGAAGAGGCTGACATCTTTCTTGTAAACACATGTGCCTTTATAGAAAGAGCAGTAAAAGAATCTATAGACTCTATATTAGAGCTGTCATATCGAAAAAAAGATCACCAAAAACTTATTGTATTTGGATGCCTTCCGCTGAGGTATGGATCAAAACTCCAAGGCCTTCTTCCTGAGGTTGATAAATTTATTTTCCACGTGGAACCCTCTTTAATAGCAAACTCTATTTTAGATTATCTTGGTGTGAAAAAGGGGAATATTGTCAATGACCATGACAGAATAGTAACAGGAAGTCCTTGGCATGTTTATGTCAAAATATCCGACGGTTGCCCCAACAGGTGTACCTATTGCCTCATTCCAAGGATCAGGGGCGATCTTAGGTGTAGATCCCCCAAATCAATTATAGATGAGATAAATATTGCAGTTGAAAAGGGAGCTATAGAGGTCACCCTTGTTGCACAGGATCTTACTACATATAAAAAAGATGGAGTAAATCTAACAGGTCTTGTTGAAAAAATACTTAAAGATACCAACGTCTCTTGGCTGAGATTGATGTACATGTATCCAAATGGAATCACAGATGAAATTCTGAAACTTATTAGATCAGAAGAGAGAATCTGCAACTATCTCGACATCCCAATTCAACACGCTAGCGACAAGATCCTTAAAAGGATGGGTAGAAAGTATTCAGGTGTTGAATTGGAAAAAACCATGGAAAACATAAAAAGGTTTCTTCCTGAGGCCTCTTTAAGAACTACCGTGATGGTTGGCTTTCCTGGTGAAGAAGAAAAAGATTTTCATATTCTCCAAGATTTCATTCAAAGATGGCAATTCCATCATCTTGGATGTTTTGTTTACTGCGATGAGGAAGAAATCTATTCCAGACGGTTTGATGGAAAGGTTGATAAAGAGATTGGCAAGCAAAGAAAAGATCAAATCCTTTCCATTCAAAGGGAGATATCTTTGTCAATAAACAAGACTTTTGTGGGAAGACGGTTACAGGTACTGGTTGATGGATACTGTCCAGAATCTGAATTGCTTCTTTGTTCAAGAACCAAATTCCAGGCGCCAGAGGTTGATGGCACAACCTATATCAATAAGGGAATATCAAAACCAGGCGCATTGGAAACGATCAAGATAACCGAGGCATTTGAGTACGATCTGGTGGGAGAGCTTGTCTAGTATTGAAAATCTGTGTTAGCCTTCAAACCTTTCCCTCAGTTACAAGGCGTGCAAAGTGCTCAAAACTTCTGTCCCAAGTCTTTTCGGCCTCATCAGGAAAACAGCATCCGGGTAACTGGCGCATCTTCAGGTGATACTTGAGACATTCACAGCATATTCCCTTTCTCGGACATGGTTCATAGGTACAGTTACATCTGGTTAGATTTTTTTCCCTTTGACATTTCATAAGCTGCGAGCCTCCAAAATAAATCCTACCCTATATATCAAGTTCCTGAACCTCTAGGGCATGGGTCTGGATAAACTGTCTCCTTGGCTCTATCTTTTCTCCCATAAGGGTAGTAAAGAGGTTTTCGGCCTCATCAGCGTCCTTTATGGAAACCTTTAACATTGTCCTTTTTTCTGGATTCATTGTGGTTTCCCACAGCTGATCAGGATTCATCTCCCCAAGGCCTTTGTATCGCTGGATATTAAGTCCCTTTCTACCTTCCTGGCGAAAAAATTCTATCAGTTCGTAAAAATCCTTGCAGGTCTTAATGTGTTTGTCTTCTTTATATATTTCTATCTCTGTGTTAAATATGTGTCTGATATTTGAATAATTTTTAAGAACCCTTTTGAATTCTGGACTCTTAAAAAATTGTGGTGATATCTCCATATTAAGATATGCAAGGCCTTTGGCAGCTATATGAAATCTGTAACCAGGTGTTTCCGAATCTGACGGAGTTATAGGGCCTATAACAAATCCTTTTTCTTTCAAATAGTTGGCCAGATTCTTTACGTTTTCTTCAGAGGAAAAAAATTCCTTGTCTTTGATATCAAAACCGAGAATGGCATAACAAAGCTCCTTCCAGCAACCCTTTATACTTAATTCCTCTACAGACTTGTTAAACTCTGAGATCTGATTTAGCAATTTCTTGAGCTTTTCACCCTGAAAGGTGGTGTCCCATCCCTTGGGTCTGAGCTTTATAGCCTTTGTTGCCCTGTCAAAGAGAAACAGATCCATCTCTTTTTCATCTTTCAGATAAAGTTCCTTTTTCTTGCCAAAGGCTACGCGAAAAAGAGGTGGCTGGGCAATGTATAGATGTCCATTTTCAATAAGTTGTAACATCTGTCTGTAAAAGAAGGTTAATAAAAGGGTTCTGATATGTGCCCCATCAACATCAGCATCTGTCATTATTATAATTTTATGGTATCTAAGCTTGGTGGGATCAAAGTCATCTATTCCTATTCCTGTTCCAAGCGCTGCTATAAGATTTTTTATCTCTTCACTGGCAAGCATTTTGTCATATCTGGCCTTTTCCACGTTCATTATCTTACCTCTAAGAGGCAAGATTGCTTGAAAGGCCCTGTCTCTTCCCTGTTTGGCGCTTCCGCCAGCAGAGTCACCCTCTACTATAAATATTTCTCTTCTTGCTGGGTCCTTTTCTTGACACTCTGCAAGTTTTCCAGCCATCATGATTTCTTGGGACTGCCCTTTTTTTCTTGTTAACTCCTTGGCACGTTTTGCAGCTTCTCTTGCTCTTGCTGCATCTACTGCCTTTGCAAGTATCTTTTTTGCAACTGATGGATTTTCCTCAAGATACGTTGACAGTTGTTCCTGAACAATAGAGGCTACAATAAATTGAACCTCACTATTTCCAAGTTTGGTCTTTGTTTGACCTTCAAACTGTGGATTAGGTACCCTGGTCGATATTACACAGGTAAGACCTTCTCTTACATCTTCTCCAGAAAGCCGTTCTTTAAGTTTCTTGGGAATAATGTCTTCACTGGCGTACTTGTTTATACACTTGGTAAGGGCCTGACGAAAGCCTGTTACGTGTGTTCCTCCTTCTTTTGTTCGTATGTTGTTTACGTAACTGAGTATTCTCTCCGTGTACCCAGTGTTGTATTGAAAGGCTACTTCTACTTGAACATCGTTTTTTTCTCCAGATATGTAAATGGGTTCTTTATGTATAACGTCTTTGTTTTTGTTCAGGTACAGAACAAACTCTATTATTCCGCCCTTAAAATGAAAGACATCTTCTCTTCCGGTATTTTCATCTGATATTTTTATGGTAATGTTGGGATTTAGAAATGCCAATTCTCTCATCCGAGATACCAGAATTTCATAATCAAATTGGCATGTCTCTTTAAATATCTCAGGATCTGGCTTGAATCTTATTTTTGTTCCGGTCTTGTTGGTCTTGCCTACAACTTCCAGTGGTCCGGTTGGTTCGCCCCTTCGATATGTCTGACGATAGATTTTATTATTTCTATAGACTTCTACCTCAAGATATTCTGAAAGGGCATTTACCACAGAAATCCCTACACCATGGAGGCCTCCTGAAACCTTGTATGTCTGATGATCAAATTTTCCCCCAGCATGAAGTCTTGTCATAACAAGTTCCAAGGCAGAGATGCCCTCGGTTGGATGGATATCTACAGGTATTCCCCTTCCATTGTCTATTACTGTTACGCTACCATCTTCGTGAAGGATTACCTCTATTTTTGTGCAATAACCTGCTAGAGCCTCATCTATGCTGTTATCGACTACTTCATAGACCAGATGATGAAGTCCTTCGATACTGGTATTTCCTATGTACATGGCAGGACGCTTTCGTACTGCTGAGAGTCCTGATAAAACCTTTATCTGTTCCGCGCTGTATTTAGTTTCGTTCATGTTGGTTGGAGTATCTCCTATAAATGTGAAAGTATTTGTTACTCGTCTTCAAGGCTCATGGGCATAATGAGGGCAGTAAATCCTTTATCATCCTCCCCTTCAACAATAACTGGTGAGTCTTCATCGTTAAAAACCATTTCAACTAAATCCGATTTCATTACCTGCAGAACTTCTATAAGATATCTTGCATTTATAGCAAGTTCAAAGGGTTCACCTGAATAGGATATTTCAATATTTTCCTCTGCCTGGCCTATCTTTTTATCAAGGGATTCCATTTTCATAAGACCTGGAGATACAGAGATCTTGATTCCCTTAAAAGAAGGATCTTGAATAACAATAGATATTCTCTTAAGTGCAGAAAGAACAGTTTTTCTATTGAAAAATAGAGATCTGTTTTTTTCTTTAGGAATTATTGCATTATAGTCAGGAAAGGTGCCTTCTATCAACCTTATAATCATCTGATCTGAGACTGTTTGGATATAAAGAAATTTTTCATCTGCTGTTAAAAGTACCTCTTCGTTTACATCTGCCAATTTTCTAAGTTCGTTTGCACCCTTTCTAAGAATTATTACAGAAAATTTTTCATCCTTTTCGTAGGATTGATCTATCGTGTTTTCCGCAAGATTTAATCTATGTCCGTCAGAACTGACCATTCTTATCAAGGTCTTAGAATCATCGGTCCTTTGTATTTCCATCAAGATTCCAGAAAGGGCGTATTTTCTATCATCATAGGATACAGAAAATATGGTTTTATCTATGAGATCCTTTAAAACTTTACCTGGTATGGATAAGAGATTTTTTTGCGGAAAATCTCTGAACTTTGGAAATTCATCTGGTGCAAGACCTGCTATAGTATATTCTGCCTTGTCACCAACAGGGATTTTAAGCCAGTAGTTATCAAGTTCTTCAAGAATGATCTGAGGTTCGGAGATTTCTTTTATTATTTCATAAAGTTTTCTCGCGTTTATTGTAAGGCTGCCCTCTTCTTGGATCTGTGCAGGAATGATGGTCCTAAAAGATATCTCAAGATCCGTAGCCTCTACTATCAGCTGACCATCTTTGGTGTAAATAAGGACATTGTTTATTATAGTCATAATAGTTTTCTTATCTACAATTGGAAGGGCCTTGGAAAGTGCTGATATTAGGTGTTCTTTTTCCGCAATGATCTTTAACATTATTTTCTTCCTCTATTTCTAAAAATAAGATTATAAATAAGGGCTAATGAAATCTTGAAAAGATGTTTATGACAATGAAAATATAACAAAAATTTTCATATTGGAACCTTTAAAAGACATAAATTTTTCACAAGTTTGAACAAAAAGAAAATTTTTTTGAATTTTAAAAAAGTTTTTAACTTTTGTTTCAATAGGGTCGATAAGATATGGTCAATCAATTAAAGGGAATTAGGAATGCTTTATCAAAAAAGATAAAGACACATGGATCTATTTCTTTTCGTGATTTCATGGAGATGTGTCTTTATGAAGAAAATTTTGGCTATTATTCACAAGAACAGATTAAAATAGGAAAGAATGGAGATTTTGTAACCGCGCCCCATACAAGCAAGCTTTTTGGTTATCTCTTGTCTGTTCAGATTAAAGAATTTTTTGATATTTTAGAGAAGGATTCGAGTCTAAATATTTGTGAATTTGGAGCAGGGACAGGTGTTCTTGCAAAAGACATCATGGAATTTTTCATGAATTTTTATCCTGATATTTATAAAAGGTTACAATACACAGTTGTAGAACCCATATCCAAAAGAAGACAGATTCTTGGAGAGAAATTTATTGATTTTAAAGATCATTTTAAAGTGATTGAAGATTTTAAAGACACCAAAGGCTTTAAGGGCGTTGTAGTGGCAAACGAGCTGTTTGATGCCTTTCCTGTACATCTTGTTGAAAAAGTAGATCAGGATTTTTTTGAGATATTTGTTGGACTTAATGAAAGTGGCGACCTGAAAGAAGAAAGAGTTGAAGTTTCAGGTTCAGACAGGGAATTGAGAGAATATATAGATAGGTATCTCAAAAAATTACCAGATAACTATCGAACTGAAGTAAATTTGGATATGAAAAAGTGGATCAGGAATTTTTCATCAGATTTTAAAAGGGGATTTTGTCTCATTATTGATTATGGATATCCGCGAGATGACTATTATGCTGACTTCAGAAATAGGGGGACCCTGCTTGGTTATACAAGGCAAAGGGTAACAGAAGATTTTTTCAGGTATCCAGGACTAATAGATATGACAGCACATGTGAATTTTTCAGACGCTGCCGGATGGTTTCAAGATGCAGGGTTTAGATGTGAGGGTTTTTGTCCGCAGTGGGCGTTTCTTGGTGGCCTTGATATAGAGCAGACCATTGAAAAGGCCTTTGGAAGCCTTGAGCCTTTCTCTCCCGTTCTTGCAGGGGTAAAATCCCTTATATTTCCCCAGGGCATGGGTGAAAGCCACAAGGTGTTAGTGGTTTCCAAAGATGTAGAGCCAAAACCAAAGCTAAAGGGTTTTAAAATGAAGAATGATCTGGCAAGGTTGAAATAAATGGGCCTTTTTAAGAAAAGATTGATAATTTTTGACTGCGATGGGGTATTGTTTAATTCTTTTGAAGCCAACAAGGCATTTTACAATAAAATAGCCACCATGGCAGGACGTGCTCCGCTTACCCCGGACGAGATGGCCTTTTGCCATATGCATACGGCTTTTGATTCCATCAATTTTTTATTTAAGGATTATCCAGAACTTATTCAAAAGGCCTTTGATGTGTATGATGCAATAGATTATTCAGATTTTTTAAAGTTTATGAAAATGGAGTCAGGGATGAGTGAGACCGTGACGCTTTTAAAAAAAGACAGGTTTACTGCAATATCTACCAACAGGAGCACCACCATGCCACGGCTCAGGGAACTCTACGGACTTGACGAGCTTTTTAATGAGATAGTCTGTGCATTAGATGTGAAAAGGCCCAAACCAGATCCTGAAGGTGTTAATCTTATATTTGACAGGCTTGGCTGTACAGCAGAAGATGCTGTATACGTGGGAGATTCTAAGGTTGACGAAGATACTGCCAAGGCAGCATCCATTCCTTTAATAGCATACAAGAATAAGAAACTTGAAACTCCCTACCATGCTGAAAGCTTTAAAGATATAGAAAGATTACTTACTGAAAATAATGGATAACGGATAGATCTGTATGAAAGAAATAATAACCAACCATTCCTATATGCTACCAATCTTTGCGTATCTGTTGGGTTCTGTTCCGTTTGGACTCATCTTTTCCAGGTTAAAAGGGGTGGATCCAAGAAGACATGGCAGTGGAAACATAGGTGCTACAAACATAGCAAGGGTTCTTGGCAAGAAATGGGGTATAGTCACTTTAGTATGCGATACCGTAAAAGGTTTTTTACCTGTAATCATTGCAATTAAAACCGGGCAACCCTCGCTTATTGTGGCCCTTACAGGTCTTTTAGCCGTTGTAGGTCACTGTTATTCCATTTTCTTGTTTTTTAATGGGGGAAAAGGGGTTGCAACCGCCCTTGGAGTCTTTCTTGCAATCTCTCCAATATCGGTTGCTCTTGCTGCTGTGGTATTTGGCCTTGCTGTCTACAATACCAGGTATGTTTCTGTTGGTTCTTTGGCTGCAGTTGCCACCATGCCCCTTCTGATTTTTTTTCTAAAAGGCGACTCATTTCTTGAGGCCATGTCATGGAGTATCTGTTTTGTAGTTTGGATAAGGCATAAGGACAACATAGCACGACTAATAAAGGGTGAAGAAAAGCGGATTAGTTTTGGATCCCAAGGGCCTTGATCTTTCTGTAAAGGTGTCTCCTTTCTATGCCTATTGATTCTGCAGTTCTTTTTATGTTTCCACCAAATTCTGCAAGTTTTTTTTCCAAATAGGCCTTTTCAAATATGGATCGAGCCGTTTTAAAATCCGGGCATGAAAAACATGCGGCCTCGTCTTCACAAACCAAAGGCATTCCTGAAAGGTCATGAGATGATAAAAAATGTTTTGGCAGTTCTTTTTTGGTGATAACGTCACCTTTTGATAGGATAACAAGTCGTTCTATAAGGTTTCTAAGCTCCCTGATATTTCCAGGCCAGTCGTAGTTGAACAAAGCCTTTATTGCATCTTCTTCCATTTTTATAGAACCCTTGGAAAATTCCTGAAGGAATTCTTTTACAAGAAGAGGAATATCTTCTTTTCTTTCTCTAAGAGGGGGAACCTCAATGGGTATCACGTTGAGTCTGAAATAGAGATCTTCTCTAAAATTCCCCTTTTTTATCTCCTCTTCCAGATTTTTATTGGTTGCTGCTATTATCCTAACGTCAACAGATATAGTTTTTGACCCACCGACCCTTTCAAACTTTTGTTCCTGGATTATTCTCAGTATCTTTGCCTGGGTCTTTAAGGCCATGTCACCTATTTCGTCGAGAAAGAGGGTGCCACCGTTTGCAAGGTCAAATTTTCCCCTTTTCATGGACAGGGCACCAGTAAATGCACCTTTTTCATGACCAAAAAGCTCACTTTCTATTAGCTCGTCAGGAATTGCAGCACAGTTGACTTCGATCATCGGTTTATGGCTTCTTTTGCTAAGCCTATGGATGGTTTGCGCGACTATCTCCTTTCCCGTACCATTTTCGCCCTGGATGAGTATCCATGCATCCGTAGGGGCAACTATGCGAATCTGTTCCTTCAGCTGCCTTATTTTTTTGCTTTCACCGGTTATGTTTACAATCTTGCTGTTTTTTTCTCTTAAAAGTCTGTTTTCTTCCTGTAGCTGTCTGAATTTTAAAGCATTTTCAATGGATATTAGAAGGGGTTCTATGGAAAGGGGTTTTTCTATAAAGTCGTGGGCACCTAGTTTGGTGGCCCTTACTGCGGTTTCTATATTTCCATGACCAGACATTATGATAACAGGCAGAAACGGCCAGGATTCCTTTATCTTTTTGAGTACCTCTATCCCATCTAAATCTGGCATCCAGATATCAAGGAGAACCAGATCAACAGGTTCACCGGAATCAAGGATTTCAAGACACTTTTTGCCCCCATCTGCCGTTTTTACACCATATCCTTCATCAGACAGTATATCCCCAATGGAATCCAGTATGGATTCCTCATCGTCAACTATGAGTATGGTCTGTTTTGTCATTTGATAATGAGGAAGATGACACTTTAGTAGAATCTACTCTACATTGAATTTAATATAAAATATCACTCCAGACGGTTTATTCAACTCTATTTCAATTGATGCATCATGGGCATCAACTATTGATTTTACTATGGCAAGCCCAAGGCCTGTACCACCCTTTTTTCTTGAAAAGTAGGGATCAAAGACCTTTTGGATATCCGCCTTTGATATTCCCCTTCCGTTATCTGCTATCTCAACCACAGCTTTTCCTATATCAGAATCCTTGTAGCATCTTATTGAGACATTTGATGCCTTTCCTGCAGAAATAGAGTTGTCTATTATGTTTATAAGGACCCTTTTTATCTGCTCGGAATCAATCATAAGACTTGGAAAGTCTTTACCAATTTCGGTAGAGACCTTTATTAGCGGCCTATAGATTTCTTCTATCTCCTTTATTATAGGTTCCAGATCCTGCCTTTTAAGTGCTGGTGCAGGCATCCTTGCAAACCTTGAAAACTCGTTCACCAGTTTTTTTAGTTCGTCTGTCTGGTTGATTATGGTATCTGTGCATCTTTTAAAGACTTCTTGATCTTTGTCGCGAAACCTGTTGCCAAATTTTCTTTTGAGTCTCTGTGCAGATAGCTGTATTGGGGTAAGGGGATTTTTGATCTCATGGGCTATTCTTCTGGCAACCTCACGCCATGCGGCGAGTCTTTGTATCTTCTCTAGTTCTGTAAGGTCGTCAAAGACTATCAATACACCAGAAACCCTGCCGTTTTGATCCCTTAACAAAGAAAAGCTGATAATCAAGGATTTTGACGTACCTGCCACGTTTATACGAAAAGATTTTTTTATGCTTTTTCTGTCAGAGGCCACAAGTTCTTGTGGAAGCCTTTCAAGTTCAGAAAAATCATCTCCATGAATTAACTCTTTGTAATCCTTTCCTATAAGCTCAGAGGCATCCTTTTCAAGTATCTGGCATGCAGATCTGTTAATGGTGGTTATCTTCCCCTTTGGATCCAGGCTTATAACCCCTGCCGTTACATTTTCAAGAAGCATTTCTATGTATGCCTTCCCGTGTTCGAGTTCCGAATAGCTTTTCAAAAGGCGTCTTGATGCCTCCTCCGCCTTTCTTCTTGCCTCCTTTAGATCCTTTGTCATGGTGTTAAATGCCCTTACAAGCCCGCTTAGTTCATCTCCGCCTTTGGTCTCCAGTCTGAAGTTAAGATCACCCTGGGCTATCCTGTGGGTAGCATCCGCAAGCATCATGACGGGTTCGGTTATGCTTTTTGAAAGTTTAAGAGCAAACCAAATGGAAACGAATATGATGAGAAGGGTTATAAGAAACAGGGTTGACAACAGGCTTGTTTTTAGAGGTGTCTGAAAAAGCCTTAGCTGTTTGTATTCTTCAAAACCCTGTTTTACTGCCTCAAGCTGGTTCATTATGTCTTGCCCAATGATTCTGCCCACAACTATATAACCGATGCTTAAGGATTCCTGAGTCCGTATCTGTCTCGCTACCATTATCAAGGTGCCGGCAGTTACATTTCTTGAAGTGACAATATATTTTTTTTGGGAAAGTTCCCTTAGCAACCGTTTATTTAACGGGGGTATGTCTTCTGTTATGGGAAGCCATGTCTTTTGCCATACAATGTTTCCAAAGGGATCAAATACACACACATAGTTTATGGGCAGCTTTCTTATGCAGGCGGTTGCAGGATCTCCAATTGCCGCAGGACTGAAAAGATCGTTTATGCATTTTTCGTCTAAAAAACCGGTGGGACCGGTGTTACACCTTGAAGCAATCTGCCTAGAAATCAGCTCTTCAAGGCCTGAAAGCTGATTGACTTGATCCTTGTAAAAATTTCTTCCTATGGATATGGCCTGTTCCAGGCTTCGTTCTATCTTGATGTCAAACCAGTAGGCCAAGCTGGTCTGCAAGAACTGAAAGGATATGAAAAAGAGCAAGATAGTGGGAAGAAGCGATATTATAACAAAGGCTATAGTGAGCTTTGTCTTGAGTTTTGCTCCAAGGAGGTGGGCCCGTTCCTCAAACAGTAGCTTGACAAGATTTCTTATTACAAGAAAGCTAAGAACAAGGATAAGAAGCAGATTTATATTGATAACGGCAAATATGAGAACATTGCTGTATTTTGGAAGGGGCCGTATGAAGGCCACAAGCTTATATTCTATTATTGCAAAGACCAGCAGCAAAAGGGCTATTACTGCTGCAATGATCCTCTCTCTATTTTTCTTTTCTTTAAAAAGTGAATTCAAACTCATAGGTCTTTGACGAAAAGCCAAAAGATGAGAAAATCTTTACCAGTTTGGAGAAAGGCATAGAAGACTGCCCCTTTTCACAGCGTGCCTTTATCTCAATGGTGTATTTTTTTCCTTTCTCAAGTTTCTCAAGGGGAACGAGGGCTACCCTGCGGATGGAAAATAGGAACTTTTTAGCGTTTTCTAGCCTGTCCAGAGATACCATTCTAGTAGTAGGATAGTCAAAATAGATAAAGAACCTGTTTCTAAGGTTATCAAAACTTATAGTCCGTCTGAGCTCTATAGATTTGAGTTCATCATCCCACAAAAACCCCTTTTTCTTCAGGACTATGTTAAAGATATATCTGACAGGAACTCCACTTCTGATCAGCTCTTCCATGGCAGGGGGCATACCGTTAACAAGGTCAAAAGATATAAACAACCGTTTTTGATTTATTGTCAGGGCTACGTTTGAAATTTGGGGCTTTAATCCCTCTTCAGCCAGGCAGGGGTTAAGAAGAGAAAAAAAAACTGGAACCACAAAAGGCAGCATAAAAGACCTTTAAACAGGCACCTAAGGTACCATCTGTGATATTCTTTATGTTTATGCTGCATCAAAACGCTATTCCTTCTGTGCTACTTTTTCCTCTCAAGCACATACATTGCAAGGACTTTCATATTAGTCTTGATCATGGAATCAGGAAAGATATCAAGATTTTCACAGGCAAGATCTACCAGATTTCGGGCCTTTTTTATTGTGTATTGGATTCCTCCTGTCTCCAAAAGGAGCTGTCTTGCCCAGTGAAAGTCAGATGTAGAGGCATAGCCTTGGCACAACATGTTCATGAGCCTATCCCTGCTTTTTCTTGGGGCCCTTTCAAGGGCAACAACAATGGGAAGAGTCAACTTTCCTTCTGCCAGGTCTGTACCTATGGCCTTTCCGAATTCATTTGAGTCCCCAGTGTAGTCCAAGACATCGTCTACCATTTGGAAGGCCTGACCAATATAAAGCCCGTAGTTGCTAAGGGCCTCTATCTCGTCGAGGCTTCCTCCAGCCATTATTGCACCAATGCGGCAAGATGTAGATATGAGAGCAGCAGTCTTTCTGTATATGACATCAAGGTATGTCTTTTCATCAAAGCTTGGCACCTTGGCATGCAGGAGTTGTATTATTTCTCCTTCTGACATAAGGGCAACGGTCTTTGATATGGCCCTGGCTATGCGAATGTCTTCAAATCTGGTAGCAAGCTCTATGGCCCTTGCATATAAAAAGTCTCCTACAAGAACCGCTGCACTGTTTCCCCATATTTTGTATGCCGGGGTCTTGCCCCTTCTCATCTCCCCTGCATCTACCACATCGTCATGAAGAAGACTGGCGGCATGTAGGTATTCTGGCACAGCAGACAGGTCATATATGTCTTCAGAATTATAACTGCACAACTTGGCAGAGCAGACCGTTAGAAGAGGCCTTAATCTTTTTCCACCTGCAAAGATTATGTGGCTGCTTACCTGATTGACAAAAGAGATGTGAGAGGCAAAATGTCTTTTTAGTGTGGTTTCTATTTTGACAAAATCGGGCTGAAAAAAGTCCATTACCTCTTTCAAGGACTTTTTTGAGCCGGTTATTTCACCAAGTTTTAAGGCCAATAGAAGACTCCGCTAAAAAGATTTCATACGAAATAACATAAAATGTTGGGCTTATACAATATCAGGCCATAAAAAATTTTCATCAACTTAACACATGATTTTCTAAAAAGACTCCTTTAATATCATAACATGCCAGATAAAAAAATATTTTTTCACATGTTTTTTCTTTCTAGTTAGGGTTAATTATGTCTGTTCCATCAAAAAATATGACGCCCATGTTAAAACAGTACCTGGATATAAAAAAACAGTATCCAGGATGTATCCTGTTCTACAGAATGGGAGACTTTTATGAGATGTTTTTCGAAGATGCAGTGATTGCATCAAGAATTCTTCAGATAACCCTTACTTCTAGAGACAAGAATAAAGAAAACCCCATACCCATGTGTGGGATTCCATTTCATGCTGCTGAGGGATACATAGCAAAGCTAGTGGCTGCTGGTAAAAAGGTGGCAATCTGTGAACAGGTAGAGGATCCGAGGAAGGCCAAGGGTATTGTCAAAAGAGAAGTGATCAGGGTTGTCACTCCTGGCCTGCTTACTATAGATGGAGGTCTTTCGTCCAAAGATAACAATTTTATCTCATCTCTGCTTACTGATTCTAAGGGTAAAAGTATAGCCATTGCGAGCCTGGATATAACTACTGGAGAGTTTAAGGTCACAACCACAAAAAACGAGGAGGCAGCCCTCGGGGAGCTTTTTAGAATACAGCCAAGAGAGCTTCTTTTGCCCAAGACCGTTAAGGAAACAGAGCTTTTTTCAAGGATTAGACAGGCAATTGGCGATGTTTTTATAAGTTGGCAGCCACAGGAAGTCTTTGAAACAAAAAGGGCAGAGCTGGCGCTTAAAGAGCATTTTGACGTGCTTACACTGGAGGGTTTTGGTCTTTCTGGTGATGATATAGCTATTGGAGCAGCAGGGGCATTGCTTGTTTACTGTCTAGAGACCCACCAGGGCAGCATACATCATGTCCAGGTACTTTCGCCTTATCATCTAGACAGTTACATGAAGATGGACGAGTCTACTGTAAGGAATCTAGAGCTTGTTCGTAACTGTCTAGATGGAAAACCAAGGGGCTCTGTCTTGTCGGTGATAGACCGGACCGTAACGGCCATGGGAGGAAGACTACTTAAGAGATGGCTTCTGTATCCACTGCTAGATGTCTGTCAGATTGAAAAACGTCTTGATGCCGTTGAGACCCTTTACAACATGCCGGAGGAGAGGGCAGAGCTCACGGCCCTGTTAAAAAAGGTCTACGATTTGGAAAGGCTTATTGGCAAGGTAGTTATGGAGACAGCCGGACCAAGAGATCTTTTGGCCTTAAGGGATTCATTTAGGCAGATGCCAGATATACGAAGCAGGCTTTCTTCCATTTTTACATCAAAAGACAAAAAAGATTCTTTGCTCCTAAAGGAAATATTTTCACAGATTGACCCCCTTGAAGACGTGCATCAATTGATAGACAAGTCTATAAGAGATGATGCTCCTGCCTTGCTGAGGGATGGAAGTGTAATAAAGGAGGGTTTTAATAAAGAATTAGACG
>Ga0256835_1000944_pt1 | contig 18712 bp, 19 predicted proteins | sample PIR30metaG_FD_185972 | JGI IMG/M metagenome (GOLD analysis project Ga0256835, IMG submission 185972) | Hydrothermal vent microbial communities from East Pacific Rise, Pacific Ocean - PIR-30 | ecosystem: Environmental > Aquatic > Marine > Hydrothermal vents | place: Pacific Ocean: East Pacific...
TAAGGGAAAAAAGAAAGCTCTTATGGAGACTGAAAAGAAGAGAACGGCTTCTAAAAAGGAAAAGAATGCTATTACAGAAAAAACTTCAGGAGATAGAACGAAACAGGGAGAAAAAGGAACAGCTCTTAAAGGAACTTTCTTCAGTCAAAATAACCACCCCACCAAAGCAGGAAAGGGGAAAGTCATCTCTTGAAAAGGGTAAACTCATCTGGCCTATCAGAGGAAAAGTGGTGAGAAAATTCGGTGTACAAATTCATCCTGTTTTTAAAACAAAGATAAAAAGCAACGGAATTGAAATCGCCCCCTCCATAGAAGATTATAAGGTTCGAGCTGCTGCTGATGGAAAGGTGGCCTTTGTTTCCAGATTCAGGGGTTATGGAAGGGTAGTTATTCTGGACCACGGAGGAAGATATTACACGATTTACGGTCATCTAATGGATATATATGTAAAAAAAGGAGAAATGGTAAAAAAAGGACAGTTTCTCGGGAGTCTTGGAGAAAGCAGTTTCTGGAAAGGAAGAACCCTGTATTTTGAAATTCGTTATGGGGAGGAGCCCTTAAATCCCTTGAGATGGCTCCCACGAAGATGATATTATTCTAAGCATGAAAAAAATTATTCCTGTATTTGTGGTTCTCGCCCTTCTTCTCGGGTTCTCCCTGAAAAACCAGCAGGTAGAATTTATCGGGAGGGCCTTTTATTACATTCTCTATAAATATGTGGAAAAGCTCGAACCTGCAAAGGTTATAGAGAATGGTATAAGGGGAATGGCCAAAAGAGCCCATTCTTCTTTTATAGAATCACCGGTTGAAACTTACAAAAACAGAGATAAATTGCTTCTTCCCGGATTTCAGGCCTTCTATTCCCGGGACGCTATGATAATTAAGGAGGTTTTTAAGGAAACAGATGCCGAAAGGAAAGGTTTGAAGAAGGGAGATCTACTGGTAGAGGTGGATGGTTTTCCTCTCAGATTAGCAACTGCACGGGAAGCGCTATGGAGGCTTTATGGTGAAGAAGGCACCACAGTAACCCTGAGGGTTCTTAGAAAAATGAAAATTCACGACTTCAAAGTTGTCAGGGATTTTCCCCGCAGGGATTTCGTTCTCAAGAAAAAAAGGCTCATCATTTATCGGCTTTTTAAAGATACCGTAAACGAAATCAAAGAATCAATATTAAATCGCAAAAAACTTATAATAGACCTTCGTTATTTTATCGATGGTGACTGGAAGGCATCTCTGGCCCTGGGTTCCTATCTGGCCAGAAGAAAAACAACGGTACAGCTTATAAATGGAGAAGAAAAGAAGAGCTTCATATTCAGAGGAAACTTCCCTGGCAAAATTGTCATTGTTACAGACCACTCCTGCACAGGACCCTGTCTGGTTCTTGCAGCTCCGCTTCAGGCATCGGGAATATCCTTACTTTCCCCTTCACAGGACCTTACAGGAGGATGTGCCCTTTCACCAATAAAATTTGAACAGAACAAACTCCTCCTCATCCCCACCATAGGAATAAAGGTAAATGGAACGGATATTTGTAAGAAAAAAATTAAAACAACCATGGTAAAGGAAAAAATACTCATTAAGGAGGCAAGAGCAAGGCTTGAGGGAAGAAAGCTATAGAAATTTCCTCTTTCTGATTTTTCTCGTTCTTGCGGCAGGATCCCTGATTTACCTGGAAAGGTCCAGAATATCCAAACCCGAAGAAAAAAAATCTGCTCCTCAAAAAATTGAGAAGAAAATAGAGTTCGAGGAAAAATTTCCGGAAAAAAAGGAGATTCCTGAAAAAAAGAAAGAAAAGAAAGAGAAGGGGAAAATAAAGCTTGCGGTGGTAATAGATGATTTTGGCACAAGCCAGGAAGTTGTGTATATGATGGAAAACCTGCCCAGGGAGATAACCCCTTCTATACTCCCTTTCAGACAATATTCAAGGTGGTCTGCCAAATACCTGAAGAAGCAGGGGTTTGATGTATTGCTGCATCTTCCCATGGAGCCAAAAAATCACTTTTTCAGAGAAGACAATATGCTCACTGTAAATATGACACGGGCACAGATGGAGAGATACCTTCAGCGCGCTTTAAGGGAAGTTCCGGGGGCTTCGGGAATAAATAACCATGAAGGTTCAAAATTCACAGCCGACCCAATAGCCATTAAAAACTTATTATTTTTGTTAACGAATCGAAATATGTTTTTTCTTGATAGCAGAACAACCAGGGATACTCTTGCCTATGAAACTGCCCGCACACTGGGCATAAAAACCTGCAAACGGGATGTATTTCTGGATAACGATCATAACATCAACTATATAAAGGGCCAGTGGAGAAGCTTTTTAAAAAAGGCAAGGAAAAGGGGATTTGCTATTGCCATTGGCCATGCCAGAGCGGAAACCATAACCGCATTAAAAATATTGCTAAAGGAACTCCCTCCTCAATATACCCTCGTAAGGGTAAAGAAGCTGGCAAAGTAGGATTATCTGAGTCTGTAGTAAACGATGCCAAGATACTCGTGGAGAGCGAGAAAGCTGGTAACCAGATACTCCCCATAGGGGAGGAGATATGAAATAAACGCCCCACTTCTATCAGTCCTGTAGTCGGTGGGAGCGGGGACAACTTCTATTCCATGCCTTTTAAAGGCATAAACTGACCTTGCCATGTGAAAGGCAGAAGTAACGAGGACCGCTCTTTTCCATCCTCTCCCATTCATTATTTTCTTCACCTCTATCGCCTGCTGCCATGTATTTATGCTGGAAGATTCCACAATAATGTCTCTGCCTCCCAGCCTTTCCATAAAAACAGCCATGGTTTCAGCCTCCGGAGGCCCGGAAGAGAAGAGCTTTCCCCCGCATACGATAACTGGAAGTCCGGTCTCCTTCTGAAGAATAAGGGCATACGCCGCCCTCTTTATTGAAGAATATCCTATGCAGAGACCATCCGGACAGTAATTGAAGCTTCCTCCCCCGAGCACCACAATAACGTCCGCTTTAATATCTTTCGGCTGGCTATACAGATTCTCCAGAGGAAAGATTAGAAGTTCGGCCACAGCCTTCGTTGACAGGGAATATAGAAGAAGGGTACTGAGTATTAACATGGCAATAGCAAATTTCTTTTTCCTCTGGAATAAAAAGATTGAAATTAAAAGAAGCAAAACGAGGCCGCCAGGAGGAAAAAATAAAAAACTGAGTACTTTCTCAATCATGCTTTAATTTTATAACATTCTTGCTTCTGTTAGAATAAGAGTATGAAGGGAAAGGGGTTTACCATTATCGAGGTCCTTGTGGTACTTGCAATAGTAAGTATCCTGGCTGCAATTCTGGTCCCTGCAGTGATAAAGAACATGAAGGATGCCTATATAGCAAGGACAAAAAACGAAACCATAGTGATTTCCTCGGCCATTCTCACCCTCCATAAGGATACTGGAAAATGGCCCTTTACAAATCTCCCTGGACCATCCGGAGGTGTGAATAGAACAGTTGGGGACATCTCCCACATACCAAAGGAGACTGCTCCAGAGGCAAGGCCTGGCGCAATAAACTGGGGGATTCTGGGGGAAGTAAAACCCCTCAGCGACTACCTTTTCTACAACAACCCGGACGAGAACTCAGGGCCCCTTTATCAGAATGAACCCGGAGAAGACTATCCGGTTAAGGGGAAATTTGCCTGGAATGGTCCCTACATAGATTATGAAATTCTTGATGACCCATGGGGAAATTCTTATGTTATAAACGCAAGGTATTTTCCAGGCAATCCCCTGGCAGGGGAAATGGCCCTGGAACACAGGGTCTATGTTCTTTCAGCCGGACCGGATGGAATGTGGTCCACTGCCTTTTCTGACACGATAAACCGAATGACATCCCCCGGCGATTCTCCCTACGGAGATGACATAGGGTTTATAATACTAACCAATGGAAAATACTAAGGGAATTTTTGATTTTCATACCCACACCTTCCTTAGCGATGGTGAGTATGGCCCCATGGAAACTGCACAGAGAGCCAGATCCAGGGGGTATGTTCTGATAGGCTTCTCTGACCACGTTGACTTTGGAACCTTTGAAGACACAATAAACAAGTTAAAAAAAGCCGTTGAGGCCATAAACCGCTCTGAAATGGGAATAAAAGCCATGGTTGGGGTGGAGATTACCCATGTTCCTCCATCTCAGATAAGAGAAATGGTGCAGCTGTGCAGGGAAACAGGGGCACAATATACCATCGTTCACGGAGAGACCCCCATAGAACCCGTTATAAAAGGTACAAACCTTGCTGCCATTGAAGCAGGCGCAGACATTCTTGCGCATCCGGGCTTCATAACAGAAGTAGAAGCCAGACTTGCGGCTGAAAATGGGGTATTCCTTGAGATTTCAGCAAGAAAAAAGCAGATGATAGCCAATGCCCATGTCATTGAGATGGCCAGAAGATCCGGGGCTCCTTTCCTTGTTAACAGCGATGCCCATGAAGATGCGCATCTTCTTACAGAGGAAACCCTGAAACAACTTTTAAAAGCTTTTGATATAAAGGAAGAAGAACTTATTGCCAATATAAAGGAATTTCTCAAGAAAGTTTCCTATCTTTGATTTACTTGGAAACTCCCGGAAATGTTACAAAATCTTATTGGGGGGTGGAAAATGAGAAGATGCCTTGAAAAAAACCTGGAAGTGGTCCTGAGGGAAGGCAAAACCCTGGAACTCAGGGAAGATTCAAAACTTATAATCTTTAGCGATATTCACATAGGCGATAAAACAGAGGGAAGCGATGATTTTAAGGGAAATTGTGAACTATACCGTTGTGCACTTGAAGAATACTACAGGGAAGGATTTTCCCTCATACTTCTGGGGGACTGCGAAGAGTTATGGGAATGTGACCTTTCCAGAACTATTATTGCCTATTCTGATATATTCGCACTCTATGCTAAGTTCATAAATAAAAAGAGGCTCTTCAGAGTGGTGGGAAACCATGATATAACCCTTACCTGTAAACACTACCTGGAAAGGGAAGAAGAAAAATTAAGGCGCTCAGGGAAGGAATCCCTCATAAAGTTCATTCCAGGGATAACAGGCTATCCCTTTGGGATAAAACTGAAATACGGTGAAAATACCATCGTTCTTATACACGGTCATCAGGGCGATTTTAAAAGCAACCAGCTCTGGAAACTCTCCAAACCAGCTGTAAAGTACTTCTGGAAGGGCTTTCAGATGCTTTTTAAAGTAGCCTCGGAAAGCCCTGCTAAAAAGCTGAAGAAGAGAGCGAAATACGAAAGGGACTACTACGATTGGGCAAGGAGACATAAGGTCATTTTGATAGCCGGACACACCCACAGGCCAGCCTTTGCCTCAAAGACAAAAATTGACCGATTAATGGAAGAAGAAAGGAGATTGATGCGTTCTCTTGAAAGGGAAAGGGACGAAAAAAAAGAAAAGAAACTGCAGGAGATCAGAAGAAAAATAGAAAGGAAAATAAGGGAGGAAGGAGAAAGCGCCTATCTGGGTGATCTACCCCTATATTTCAACCCCGGGTGCTGTATTTTCCCTGACTCGGTAATAACAGGAATAGAAATTACAGGGGATGAAATCAGGCTTGTGGGATTCAAATTGAAGGGTTGCAAAATAAGCAAGATCATCTATGAGAAGGGTTCTTTAAAAAAATATTTCAAGAGGATAGCATGATAATAGATATTCATATTCACATAGCAAAACCGGGAAAACCCGGGGATGAGTCGTACTGGTCAGGAAAATTTTCGAGTTCCCCTGCCTTTATGTACATGGTTCTTCTGAGTGGAAACCTCTTTTCTCCCCTTACTGCTGAGGCCATAGAAAACCACATATTAAGCATAATAGAAAATTCCCAAACTGTGGAAAAGGCCGTACTCTTGGCCCTTGACGAAGTCTATGATGAAAATGGCGAAAGGAGGCCGGAACTCACCCACCTCTACGTGTCAAATTCATACATACGAAAACTCTCTGAAACCCACGATAAAGTCCTTAAAGGATATTCGATTCATCCACATAGAAAAGATTTCAAGGAGCAACTTGCCAGGGCAAAGGAGGAAGGAGCTTTCCTTATAAAGCTCATCCCATCTTCTCAAATGTTCGATCCCTCTTCTGAAAAAATAAAAGGGTTCTGGAAAACCATGGCAGAGCTTTCCATCCCTGCTCTTTGCCACACCGGACCTGAGTATGCCATTCCCACATCTGATTCATCATATAACAAATACAATGACCCTGAGTACCTAATACCTGCCCTGGATGAGGGTGCCACAATAATTGTGGCCCACTGTGCCACCCCATATTTCGGGGTATTCGATACCCCCTATGAAATGCATTATTCTAATCTCGTAAAATTGTTCAACTCTGCAGAAAAAAGGGGATGGAAACTTTATGCAGATATATCGGCTCTGGCAACTCCCTTTCGTTACGAGTACATAAAAAGAATTCTCCGGGACCTTCCTCAGGAAAGGCTCCTTTTTGGCAGTGATTATCCTATTCCCATCTCCACAATGGGAATCGTTCCCCCTGACAAAAATCCCCTGGACCTTTACATTTCCTTCCTTAAGGAAATGGGGTTCAAGGAAGGTGTGTTTCACAATGCATCTTCTCTGCGGGAGATGGTATAATAAATCCTGCCAGCTGGCATAAAAACTTCTGTTATAATTTTCAAATGCCGAAGGAGAAAGAACTATTTATCAGGGCGAGAGAGATTCTAAGGTCCCACCCCACTCCTCTTCTGGTATGTTCCAGACAGATAATCGGCCGTAAATTTGAACTTCTGAAAAGGCTTTTCCCTGAAGTTTCCCATTTTTATGCGATGAAGGCCAATTCCCATCCAAAGGTGGTGGAGCAGGTGGTAAACATGGGTATGGGTCTTGATGTTAGCTCTCCAGGAGAACTTTCCCTTGCAAAAAAATATTCGGTGCCAGGCGAAAAGATCATCTACACCCAGCCCATAAAAAAAGAAGAGGAAATCGAAATTGCCAGGGATTACGGAGTAAAGGCTCTTATCTTCGACAACCCTGAGGAAGCGAAGAAAATAGCTCGCATCTGGAAAGAAGCCCCTGTCTTACTGCGAATAAAGGTGGAGAATCCCTTCTGCGTGGTAAATCTTTCTGAAAAATTCGGTGCAGAACCAGGGGACGCAAAGGAACTGATTAAATTCGCCCGGGAGAAGGGTCTCAACCCCAGAGGCATTGCCTTTCACGTTGGATCACAGACTGTAAACCCGGTACCTTACATCGAAACGTTGAAGATAGTCAAAAGACAGTTTGATATCCTGGCATCTGAAAAAATCTTTATGGACCTGCTGGATATAGGGGGTGGATTTCCAGTAACCTACCGTCAGCCGCTTATGGCTATAGAGCAATTTATTGAGCCAATTAATCATGTGCTGGAAAACTATTTCCCCTCTACAGAGATCATCTCCGAACCCGGAAGATTCATTATTGGAGACGCATGTTATCTTATTGCCAGGGTGGTCGGAAAAGCAATACGCAAGGGAATGAACTGGTATTACATAGACGACGGACTTTATGGAAGTTTCTCGGGAAAGGTGTACGACCACGCTGATTACCCGGTTTTAACCGAAAGGGAAGGACAGGGGAAACCATCGGTTATAGCAGGACCCACATGTGATTCCTTCGATGTGGTTTACAGAGAAATTCTTCTTCCTGAGCTGGAAATAGGTGACATTCTGATTTTTACCAGTATGGGAGCCTACACCTACAGCAGTGCCTCAAATTTTAACGGACTGGAAAAACCAAATTTAATAATAGAGGAGGAGGAAATTGAGTTTTAAATATTTTGAGGATCTATGGAATTTATGGTACACGGAATTACACAATGGAACAGCAGGGTTAACACTGAAAATCAAAAAGGTGCTCTACAGTGGTGAAAGCAGATTTCAGAGGATTGAGGTATTTGATACTTACGAATACGGAAAGATGCTGGTGCTTTACGGTTCCATAATGTTTACCGAAAGAGACGAATTCGTTTACCATGAAATGATAGCCCATGTTCCCCTGTTTGTGCATCCATCTCCGGAAAAGGTTCTCGTCATTGGAGGAGGGGATGGGGGAACTGTCAGGGAAGTCCTCAGACATCCTGAAGTGAAAAACCTTACCATGGTGGAAATAGACCAGCAGGTTGTGGAAGTTAGCAAGAAATTCTTCCCGACCATGTCATCCGGTTTTTCAGATCCAAGACTCAACCTTCTCTTTAAAGACGGAGCAGAATTTGTCAAAAATGACAGGGAAAAATACGACATCCTCATAGTGGACTCTGCAGACCCTGTGGGACCAGCAGATGTTCTGTTTAGAGAAGAATTTTTCAGGAATACAAAGGAGCGTCTAAAGGATGGCGGAATATTCGTGGCCCAGACGGAATCTCCCTTTTACCATCCGGACATAGTTAAAAACACTTATTCCATACTGAAGGGACTCTACAAAAACGTATTTATGTACTGGGCATGGATACCGGCTTACCCCAGCGGGATCTGGAGCTTTTGTTTCTGCAGCGATACTCTACACCCGCTGGAGAACTTCAGGGAAGATAAATATAAGACTCTCAAGTTAAAAACAAAATATTACAATAAAGGGGTCCACTTCGGGGCCTTTTCTCTTCCAAACTTTGCAGAAGAACTTATTAAATAGGAGGAAAAAATGGCAAAGTACAGGATTGTGCTTTTACCAGGAGACGGAATTGGTAACGATGTTATGGATGCTGCAAAAATTGTCCTGGAGGAAATTAAACTCGACGCAGAGTATGTGCATGGAGACATAGGCTGGGAGTTCTGGAAAAACGAGGGAAACCCTCTTCCAGACAGGACAATTGAATTGCTTAAAACCGCAGACGCAGCATTGATGGGAGCTATAACCTCCAAACCAAAGGACGAGGCAGCAAAGGAACTCGCACCGGAATTAAGAGGAAAGGGATACACCTATTTTTCTCCCATTGTCAGGCTGCGCCAGGAGTTTGATCTGTATATAAACCTCAGACCCTGCAAATCCTACAAGGGTAACCCCCTGAATTACAAAGACAATATTGACCTGGTAATATTCAGGGAAAATACCGAGGGAATGTACGCAGGCGTTGAATTTTACCCTCTTCCCGACGAGGTAAGGAAGGCTCTTTTGATCCATCCAAAGATGAAAAGATTTGAGAACGTACCAGCGGATGAAATTGCCCTCTCAACAAGGATTATGACCCGAAGGGGATGCGAAAGAATAGTGAGAGCTGCCTTCGAGTATGCCAGGGCAAATAACAGAAAAACCGTTACACTTGTGGAAAAGCCCAATGTGCTCAGGGAAACCGGTGGACTTATTACGAGAATAGCGAGGGAAATTGCAAGGGAATATCCGGAAGTGGAACTCTGGGAAACCAACATAGATGCTATGGCCATGTGGCTTGTAAAGAACCCTGAAAAATATGACGTGCTGGTAGCAGAAAACCTCTTCGGGGACATTATCTCTGACCTCTCAGCTCAGCTTGTAGGAGGTCTCGGCTTTGCCCCATCTGGAAACATAGGAGAAAACTTTGCCCTCTTTGAACCCACCCATGGTTCAGCGCCCAAGTATGCCGGCCAGTACAAAGTAAATCCGATGGCCATGCTCCTTGCCACGAAAATGATGCTGGACTATCTTGGCGAAAGGGAAAAAGCTATAAGGCTGGAAAACGCCATCGCCAGGGTAATAGAGGAGGAAAGGGTAAGGACCTATGACATGGGAGGGAACAGCACAACCCTTGAAGTAGCTCAGGAGGTAGCCAGGAAGTATAGAGAAGGGGCATAAAGCACTGCCAGCCCTTGACTTACAGGGAAAATGTTCCAGAATATCAGTATGAGAAAGTTACTTTTAGTAAGCACCCTATTATTTTTTAGCCTTTCTTTAATAGCAGGTGCAAGCGTAGAACTGGTTTTTAGCGGAGGAATGTGGTCTCTTAACCTTGTAAAGGGTCGGATAGAATCCCTTGCCAACGATCAGATTGATAACGCCATAAGGGACACCATTGAAAACGACTACCCGGAACTTCGAGACGCAAGCTATATGCATACGGTAAATTTTGACTCCTCCGGCGGAAATTATGGTCTGGGACTCAGGATTTATCCAGGGGGAAAGAAGGGGAGTTTCAGCCTTGGCGTTTTCCTTTTCAAAACCAGCATGACCCTGGAAATGGACGGTACCATTCGTATCGAAAAGGAAGGAAATTATGGAATTGTGAATGGCCAGGGCAAGGTCAACATAAATACACCTGCTCTGCTTCTCGAACTCAGATGGGAATTCCTTCCCTCCAGCCTTATATCTCCCTATATAACCTTTGGGGGTGGTGCTGGATATCTGAACGGAGACGCAGCGTTCAATGGCGATATAGAAACACACGTTGGAGGTACTGTGGAATATGACACAATAAGCGAAAGCAAAACCTTTGACCAGTTAAGGGAAGAAGAAGAGAATGTTCCCAGTGTGTTACCCTTCGCAAAGCTGGTACTTGGCGTGAGGGCAAGGCTGACCGATAACTTAAATGCCTTCATTGAGGGAGGACTCCTCAATGGATTCGTATTTTCCGGCGGTGCAGGCTTCAGATTCTGACCCACACTATAGACAACACATTATTTGAAATTATTCGTCGTTCTTATCCAGCGCTTCTTTAAGCTTCTCAGCAAAGAATCCTTCGCGGGGAGCACGTGGAGGCTTTTTCTTCTTGAATTTCCTCTTTTTCTTCTTGGGAATCCAGGGCTTTTCCTTTAGCTCTTCCTCTTCCATGCGCTCCTCAGCAAACTTTTCGAACCCTCTCTTTTTCTCTTCCTCTGGAGTTTCTTCCTTCTCTATAGGAATTTCCATCGCCTTGTTCAGGTCGAGCTTGAAATAGCCAAATTCTTCCTGGGGCACAAACTCCTCGTTTCCAAGGAGGGAACGGACAACATCCTCCTTCGGGGTACCATGGATGATATCAAGGATATGATAGATCTTAAGATAATGTATAAGGAATCCCTTTTCTGCCTCTCCAAAGCTCTTGACAATCTCTCTTATAAGGGCAGTAAGATCGGGGATCTTTCTTAATTCTTCCATTCGGCTTATAAGTTCTGAAAGTTCTTCCCTTGTTATGAACACCCTCTTATCCACATCAATCTCTGAGGATATCTCGGCGTCCTTGAGAGTAAACCTGTCGCTATCTGCATCATAAAGCAACATTGGTGCATGGAAGGGCTTTTTCTCCTTTCTCAGAGAGAGCTTGAAATGATCTCCTTCCCACTCCAGGAAGAGCTGAGCTCCCTGTACCACGAAGTTTTCCTTGAAGTACTTTCCAAATCCCAGTATGTAGTTACGTTCAGGAAAATAAAAAAGCTTATAGGATCTTCCTCCATCCCGGGCTTCCAGCTCCAGCTCTCCTTTGAGAAGATTTCTCATACCCTTTCTCACCCGTACTGCACCGCTTAACACTTCTCTCCATGTAAGCAGGTATCTGTTTCTGGACTCTCTTTTCTTTTCTTCCCTTTCGAAATCCCTCAAATAAGCATCTATTTCCACCTTCGAGCGGGAGAAGAAAATGGGGAGTTTCTTTCTGATCTTTACAGGAAGGTTCTTTTCAAGATTAACAAGGTTAACCCAGGTATTCCACCTTCCATATCCCTTTTTGGAAACAAGAACGAACGTGAGCTTTTTGGGAGTCAGTTTTCTGTTAAGACCAAGGCACCATCTTCCAAAGGAGGGATCGTCCTTGCTCTTACCCAGCACCCTTTCCACAAGCTCCTCTGTTGTAGCAGAACTTCCCTTTCCCTTTATGTACTCTTCGACCTGGGAAATCGCCTCGTCCTCCGGTTCGGGAATTTTCTCTGCAATATCTATAAAGTTTCCCCAGATGCAAAATTCCGGACTCTTCTCTGCGATCTCCATCAACTCTTTTCTGGACTTCCTTACTATCTCGTCAGAGGGCTGGGTTTCCTCCTTTCTGGGGTCCTTCTCAGGTGATAGCTTTGGGCATTCCTTCAGCTCATAACTGGGAAGATAATATCCTATCTTTGCCCTCTTCAGATATTTAAAATGCTCTTTTAGAATTCCCCTGCCTTCGTATTCCAGAGCCAGCATGTAACAGCCCAGGTCCTTGGAGTATTTCTTGTCCACCACCTTTAATATGGCTCCGCCCTTGAACTCTTCGTATTTGTCCCTTCCTATACGCAACTTCTCATCAAATTCCTTGTAAATTAGATCTCCAATCTCGTATCTACAATCCGGATTGTATATTTTCACCGGTTCAAGGGACCTTTCCTCCATAAGCTTCCTTGCATAGGCCTCAGCCACCTGATCCAGGGAGAATGGTCCCTCTCCCTTGTTAAGATATTCCTTTAAAAACTTCTCCCTTTCCATTCTAACCCATCAGCCTCCTCATAATTGCTTTCTGTATGTGCAGTCTATTTTCTGCCTGATCAAGAACTATGGATCTTGGATGATCCAGTACCTCATCCGTAACCTCTTCCCCCCTGTGCGCAGGCAGACAATGCATAAAATAGGCTGTCTCCTTTGCAAGGCTGAAGAGTTCCATATTTACCTGATATGGAGGGAACACCTTCAGCCTCTTTTCGCGTTCTGCCTCCTGGCCCATTGAAGCCCAGACATCAGTATATATTGCGTCAACGCCCTTTACTGCCTCCCTGGGATCGGTATAAAGCTCTATGTGAGCCCCCTCCCTTCTGGCCGCTTCCACTATCTCCATGTTGGGCTCGTACCCCTTTGGGGTGGCTATTCTCAGTTTCATTCCGGTCCTTGCTGCCCCCCAGATAAGGGAATGAGCTATATTGTTTCCGTCCCCTACATATGCAAGGGTAAAGTTTTTGAGATCATGGCCCTTTTCCCAGATAGTAAACAGATCCGCCAGGATCTGGCAGGGATGATAGAGATCCGAAAGGGCATTGATGACGGGCACAGTGGCGTTTTCTGCCATCTTCTCCAGTATGTCCTGGCCAAAGGTCCTTATCATTATTCCGTCAACCCACCTCGAAAGATTCCTTGCAACATCCTCAACGGCTTCCCTCTTTCCAAGCTGTATATCCTGGGGAGCAAGATAAATTCCTATGCCTCCCAGCTGATATATTCCTGTCTCAAAGGTAACCCTTGTCCTGAGGGAGGGTTTCTCAAAAATCATTGCAAGGACTTTGCCTGCAAGGTCCTTTCTGTGGGCATCAATATTGTTTTTTATTTCTTTGGCAAGCTGGAAGAGTTCCATAACCTCTTCCCCGGTCAAATCTTTTATAGTGAGTAGATCCTTTTCCATGTTTCACCTCCTATTATTCTTGTGCCTGATTTTCCATCCAGTGCGGATTTTAGTTTCTTTGCAGAGGTTATAATTACCTCCTTTCCCCCACTCTTAAGGAATTCTATGGCTGCCTTTATCTTGGGTCCCATGGAGCCGGCAGGAAATTGGCCCTCTTTCAAATACTTTTCAGCTTCTTCCACCGTTATGCGCCTCAGCGGTTTCTGGTCTGGTTTACCGAAGTTAATGTAAACCTGATCTACCGCAGTAAGGGTTATAAGATAATCTGCCTTTATTATTTTCGCTATCAGAGCAGCTGTAAGGTCCTTGTCTATAACTGCCTCCACTCCCTCAATTAAACCATCCTTATTTATAATTACCGGTATTCCTCCTCCTCCACCTGCGATGACAATTATCCCGTCATCAACCAGATCCTTTATTACCCTCTTGTTGAGGATATCTATTGGGGCAGGGGAAGGAACAACCCTCCTCCATCCCCGACCTGAATCTTCAATAACTGTCCAGCCCTTTTCCTTCGCCAGCTTCTTTGCCCTCTCCTCAGAATAGAATGGACCCACAGGCTTTGTTGGATTCTGAAAAGCCGGGTCTTCCGGGTCCACCAGAACCGGAGTAAGAACGGTAGCCACCTCCTTGTCAAGGGACAGCTTCCTCATATAGTTCTCAAACCATACCTGAAGCATGTATCCTATGGAGCCTTCGGTCATAGCATCCGCCACATCTATGGTAAAGGGAGGAATGATATGAGACGCCATCTCCATCTGAAGAAGAAGATTTCCCACCTGGGGTCCGTTTCCGTGTACTATCACCAGGTCGAAATTTCTCCTTGCCAGTTCAGAGACCTTTTCCACTGCCTTATGAGCGTTCTCGAACTGCTCCTTTTGCGTACCCTTCCCGTCAGCTGGAAGGATGGCGTTTCCTCCAAAGGCAACTACCGCTACTCTTCTCATATCAGATTTCTCTGCTTAAGAACATCCTCCAGAGTTGGGCGTCCAATTTCCTGAAGCTCATAGAGAACCCTTACACTTTTCTTGTTGATCTTCATCAATCTGCCAAGATCAATTGGAGTGGCTATTACAACAAGTTCAGCATCGGACCTGTTTATGGTTTCCTCCAGTTCCTTTATCTGCTGCTCCCCATATCCCATGGCGGGCAGAACGGCCTCGAGATGGGTATATTTATTGAAAGTATCCACAATGGATCCCACAGCAAAGGGTTTCGGACTAATAATCTCCGCCGCCCCATATTTTTTCGCCGCCATGAACCCTGCGCCGTACCCCATCTCTCCGTGGGTTACAGTGGGACCGTCTTCTATTACGAGAACGCGCTTTCCTGAAATTTCGTGTCCGTTTTCCACAAAGAGAGGAGAGGCTGCATCTATAACAATTGCTTTGGGATTGACGTTCTTTATATTCTCCCAGATGGTCTGGACACCGAGTCTATCCGCTGTCTCCTCCTTATTGATAATTATCACATCAGCACGCCTGAAATTTGCCTCTCCTGGATGATACAGAAGTTCGTGCCCCGGCCTGTGAGGGTCTGCTACAACTATATGAATATCTGTCTTGTAAAAGGGCAAATCGTTGTTGCCACCATCCCAGAGGATTATATCCGCTTCCTTTTCTGCCTCTCTCAAAATCGCTTCATAATCCACTCCGGCCCATACAACAGCTCCGTTCCTGATGTGTGGTTCGTACTCCTCCCTCTCCTCGATAGTACAATTCGCCCTGTCCATATCTTCAAATGTGGCGAAGCGCTGAACCCTCTGTGCCACCAGATCTCCATATGGCATGGGATGCCTTATAACTGCCACCTTTTTTCCGTATTCCCTGAGAATCTTAACAATCTTTCTGCTGGTCTGGCTCTTACCGCAACCTGTCCTGACAGCTGTTACTGCTATTACAGGAAGTTTGGATTCAACCATTGTCTCTTCCGGTCCAAGCAGGGCAAAAGACGCCCCTGCTGCCAGAGCCTCAGATGCTTTATGCATTACATATGTATGCGGTACATCGCTATAAGCAAAAATTACCTTATCAATCTTTTCTTTTTTTATTATTTCCGTAAGCTGAGACTCTGGATAAATGGGAATACCATTGGGATAAAGCTTCCCGGCAAGCTCCGGCGGATAAATTCTTCCTTCTATATTGGGAATCTGAGTTGCAGTGAAGGCTACGACTTCGTACTCCTCATTGTCTCTAAAATACACATTGAAATTGTGAAAATCTCTTCCTGCTGCACCCATTATGAGTACCTTTTTTCTCATGATTACCTCCTTGAAAGATTTATTTAGATTTAGAGAAACTTTCTATTCTTCCTGTGTCTCAGTTTCCTCTAAAAACTGAAGAAATGCTTCTCTGAACTCGCTCAATCCGCTTTCTGGGATCACTATACTGGACTTTCCTCCGCTTTTCTCTGTAATACGAAGATAGCGACCTCTATGGTTTTCCATAAGGTCAAAGTGAAATTTTTTGTTTTCAATTCTGATGGTTTTAGAAAAAATGTTTTTCCTTTCCATATCGTCCCCCTGTCCTTTTTATTATTTCTTGTATACTAAATCCTTCAGCAATACTGCATCCACTGATGAGAAGATCTTTATCACGGAATAATCAGGCACAGTCCTGAGCACTATGGCCTTTGCTATGGGTTTCTTCACCTTATTGAGAGACCTGAAAATAAGAAGAATATCTCCTTTCTTCAGTCCTTGCTTTTCTCCCCCGTCAATTATGGCCCATCCTCCATCTCCCACCTGGGCGAATTCGGATTCAAGAAATACAATCTTAAAAGCCTCGCCCGAAGGTCCCCCGGAGTTTCTCAATAAAGGCTCTTCCTTTATGGTAAACTCTTCCTCCGGAGTAAATTCCATCACGTAATCTCCAATCCTGACAGCGGAGCAAGTGTTAACCAGTTGCATTACAGCATACCTGTCTTCATGCCTCAAGATTTTTCCATAGCCGACCATTCTGTATACAAAGTAACCAGAAGGAAGATTTCCTCTTTTGCTCACTATTAAATATGTTTTTCCATCTTCGAGGTTTCCTCCCTTAACAAATACAATTGAGCCGTCAGAGAAGGATGTAATTTTAAATTCTTTATCCATTGATGAAGTGATTTTCGCCGCTGGAACCCCTTTCAGGACAAGAAGTGAACAACTTATATCTGCTTTTCCCACCTTGAGTTCCATGGAAAAAAGAGACAGACTAAAACCCACAATAAAAGAAAATGCCAAGAACTTCCTCATATTAACCTCCTTAAGGGTTTTTACTGAAAAAGTTTAAAGGAAAAAAGAAAACAAGTCAAGGAACTTGACATGCAGCCTTCTAAATATACTAAACTATAGTATAGGGAGGAAAAAATGAAAAATTCCTTTTTCTTTTTCTTTGCAGTTGGAACAGCCTTTTTCTTTGGATATTTACTGGGACAAAAAGTAATAAAGGACAGATTCCCTGAGTTTCAGGAAGACTACGAATTTTAATTTATTCCAGAAGAAGGTAGTCTGATTTTATATAGGGGGGTCCAAGAAACCAGCCGTCTGCAATTTTTCCTGCTATTCTGGAAAGCAATTCCTTAATACCCCCATTAATTACTATCTCACCCTCTTCCCCGAGGGCCACTTCGTTTTTGAAAATATAAATTTTTCTTATGATGGAGTAGTCATCACAACTTACCCTCGGGAGGTTTATCTCCAGATTGCTCCAGTATAAAATAGGAGGAGAATCCGGGGTGAGCCTGTGGTAGTTAACAGGACTCCTTGATACAAACTTACCCTTCCGGAATATTGGTCTCCTCTTCATCTCCAGCCCTATTGCATCAAAGGGAAAGGACCCGGGGGCAAAATCCTTCTCTGGATTTTCTGTAATTGAAAATTGAAATTCCCTGAAATTACGATTCTTAGAAGAAAGCAGGTAGGAAATAATTCGGTAAGTAACCAGAGGATGAAGGACTATTTTTTTCCCTCCATTACCCTTAAGGGGGTGGATAAATCCCCTCTTTCTTGTCCACACAGTATACTCCAGTCCCTCCTCATAATAGGTATATCCAAAAAGTGTTTCCGCATATTCACCCCGCAATCCCTTTGTATTTAAAAGCACCACCTTCCGCTCAAGTTCTTTATACTCCACAACCTCTTCTGGTAGTTGAGGTCCTTCCTTTAATCGGGTTATTCCACTGGGGTCCTGAACGAGAACCTCCCCCTTCTTGATTGTGGAGGGAAGGGGAAAACTCACAGGTTCGCTTATTATCATAGGATAAGTATCAAAATCAACCTTTCCATTATGGGAAAAGGCAAAGAAACTACCCCCTCTTTCCTTTTTCCACCGCAGGGCAAATCCCTTCGCCCTCCCTGCATGTGCCCTGGAAAGCCTGCCTCTTTCAAGGACGGCCCACCATTCCTTATAGGCCCATACTTCCCCTTCAAGCTCCCTTTTCTTAAATTCCTCAAGCAACTCTTCCGCTCTTTTATAAAGTTTTTCCATATCCAACCACCAGAAAATTGGGATTTCGAGAAGAGTATCTTACCACCTGGCCATTTTTGTGACAGAAAAGACCCTCTTCTGAAAAGTCCTCAGCTCCAATAAATATATCGCCCTCCTGCAGGGGTATCGGGATTATAAGAACAAAGGGCTTTAACGGATATTTGGCCCGCCCATTTTCAACCCAGAAACCCTTTGCCACCTTAAAAATTGCCCAGCTGTTTTCAACATCCAGTTCTCCCTCTGAAATTTCTGTAATATATGCCCCTTTCTTTATCTTTGGCAGAAGGTCAAGGTAGCTCTCCTTCCCCGGGAGCACTGCTGTAAAGAAAGGACGAACAAGGGGTGGCTGAAAATATTTCTCCCTTCGACCATGGGGAATTAAGGGCAGTCCGGATATCAATGAAGTAAATCTGGAAGAGGGAAAACTCGCTATTCTGCCATTTTCTATTATTACCTGAGAAGAAAATTCATTCCCCTCATCATCCACTCCAGGTCCCAGGGAATACATTGTAACCTCCCGGGAGAAGGCTTCAGTTCCAAGGTCCGAAGTTGAAAAAGGGGATTTATCCTGGAGTACGTAGTCCAGCTCCATGGGATGCCAGAAAACTTCGTGGACAAATACTGCTGCCGCTGCACCTTCTATTAGAAACTTCATCTCGCCGGAGGCTGGAAGGGGCTTTGCCTTTTTTCTCTCTTCCAGTCTTGCAGCAAATTCATTGGCCAGAAATTCCCAGGAAGGGGCTTTATCAGCGGATATACTTCTTAAAACAACCTCCCCTTCTTTAATCTTTACAGAAACGAAGCTCTCCTCCTTTTCTCTCAGGCCTTCATCATTAAAAACTATGACCTTTCTTTTAAAACTTCTAAGCGTAATTTCGCCAGATTCTATGTTATATCTCAGATCCTTGAGGGTCTTCATTAGAAAAAGGTAATCGTGCCGGGGAAACTCCTCTGGTTCAGCATACTCTCCTGGATAAAGGGAAGGTCTCGCAAAGAAAAACTC